>Ga0180435_10003562_pt1 | contig 15510 bp, 7 predicted proteins | sample SS_ome_3_FD_132467 | JGI IMG/M metagenome (GOLD analysis project Ga0180435, IMG submission 132467) | Hypersaline lake sediment archaeal communities from the Salton Sea, California, USA - SS_3_S_1 metaG | ecosystem: Environmental > Aquatic > Non-marine Saline and Alkaline > Hypersaline > Sediment... | reverse complement strand
GAGGCGGCCGGCAGGGACCGCCCGTCGGGGGAAGCGGCCGCACGCGGAGCGGCCTCCGCGGGAGCGGTCGGGCGACCTGCGGGCGCGATCGCCGGCCTCGACTCGCTCGCCGCCGCGACCCTGGGGCGCGCGTTCGACTATCTCGAGCTCGACCCGGCCGAGCTCGGATTCGACAAGCTCTACGCCCGCGACGACACCTTCCGGCTGGCGCTCGTGGAGCGCCTGCTCGGCGATCCGCTGGCGCTGCCGGGATGGCAGGCGGAGGCGATCGCCGCCCTCGAGCGCGTCGCCGAGGACCCGGTCGAGTTGACCGGCTGGCTCGGCCGGCAGATCGCCGCCGGCGATCCGCGCACCATCGAGCCGCGCCCCGCCGTCGCCGACACCTCCGAGCTGGGCGCCGTCGCCGTGCTGGCGACGGCGATGGAGGCCTTCGTCGCCGATTGCCGCGAGGTCGAAGCGCTGCTGGCGCAAGCGTTCCACGCCTTGGGCCCCGCCGAGCGGGACTTGCTCCTGATGGAAGCCCCCGCCTTCTGGGGCGATGAACAGGACCCGCTCGATCAGGCGCGCCGCGGAGCCTTGCATTTCGAAGTCGACCGCGGTGTCGACACCACGCGCGAGGTCTCCGAGGATCTGATCCTCGACCTCGGTGCGGCGCTCGATCGCGTTGCCCTGACGCGCGCCGCGCGCCACTACTACTCGGCCGTCGCCGCCCTCGCGCTGACCGTGGGGACGACGGCGGAGGCCGAGGGGCGACGACTGCCAGCCATTCACAGTGCCGGTGCGGGGGTGACAGGAACGATCGTGATCGACTACGCCACGCCGTGGGGGCGCCTGCTGGTGGGCGGTTTCGACGGGAATACGTACTCCGAGGAGGTGCTGGCCGAGACGGCGTTCCTCTTCGATCTTGGCGGCAACGATCGCTATCGCGGCCGGGTCGCGTCAGCGGTGGGCGGGCTTCTGCGGCCCTTCGGCGCCCTGATCGACTACGGCGGCGACGACATCTACGAGGCCGCCGGGCGCGACTACGCCGTGGGTGGGGCGTTGCTCGGCCTGGCCCTGCTCTGGGATCGTGCCGGCGATGACGTCTACCGCGGGGGCGACGGGTCGCTCGGGGCCGGCTTCTTCGGCTGTGGCCTGCTCTGCGATGGTGCCGGGGAAGACTACTTCGAGAGCGGCAGTTTTTCGCAGGGGGCCGGCGCTTTCGGCCTCGGCGCCCTGATCGCGAGCGCGCGCGATGCGGCGCCCCCCGGTCCCGAGCTCGATCCCGATCGCGCCTTCGAAGCAGGGCTTGTGCGCGCGCCCGGGACCGGCGCCGTGGCGGTGCGCCACGATGAGAACGACACGTATCGGGCCGCGCGCATGTCGCAGGGCTTCGCCTCGACGTTTGGCGCGGGCCTGCTCTACGACCGGACGGGCAACGACACCTACATCGCCCGGGGTCGCTACCGCCATTCCCCGCTGCGGCCGCACGACTTCCAGTCCCTGTCGCAGGGCTTCTCGATTGGCTTCCGCCCGCGGGCGGCGGGCGGCGTCGGGCTCCTGGTCGACCTGGCGGGCAACGACTTCTACGACGCCGAGGTCTATGCGCAAGGGGTCAGCTACTGGTACTCGCTCGGCTTCCTCTACGACGGGGCGGGCAACGACCGCTACCACGCCACCCAGTACGCCCAGGGCGCCGGCGTCCATCTGGCGGTCGGCTCGCTCTGGGACGTCGCCGGCGACGATCGCTACATCTCGCAGTTCGGCGTCACCCAGGGCACGGCCCACGACCTGTCGGTCGGCATGCTGCTCGACGAGGGAGGGGATGACTACTACCTCGTCAGCGATGGTCAGGCGGTCAGCATCACCAACTCGAGTGCCATCTTCATCGATGCCCAGGGCGATGACTTCTATGCCACTCCGCATGGCGGTCAAGGGCGGGTGACCTGGGCGCGCGGCTTCAGCGGCGCCGCCTTCTTCCTCGACCTAGAGGGCGCGGACACGTACTCGCGCGACACGCCAGGGGGCAACGGCGCCGTCTGGTCGGAGGCGCTCAATGCGATCGGCATCGACCTCGACCGGGACATCGAGCTGCCGGGGGAGGTCGTGCCGGAGATCGTGCTCACGCACGAAGACTCGCTGCGGGCGGTGGAGGAGCTATTCGAGACGGCATCGCTGTGGGAGGTCGGCAGCGCTCGGGAAAAGGTGCGCCGGGCGCGCGCGGCCTTGATCGCCAAGGGTGCGGAGGCACTCGACTACATCTTCGCCGCAAAGCTCGCCACGCAGGAGGGGCTCGAGTTCCGGGCGATCAGCGCGCTGGCGCGCGCGCACCCCGATTCGTTTGCCGCGCGGGCGCTGGCGCAGCTGCCGCAGGCGGAGGAGGCAGAGCTGCGCAATGTGATTGCGCTGCTCGGCGAGATCCAGTGGGAGCCGGCCGTCGAGCCGCTCGGCGCGCTACTCGAGCAAGAGGCGTACGAATCCCACTGGACGCGGACGGTGCACGCCCTGGGGCGGATCGGGTCGCTCGACGGGGCCCCGGCCGTGCGCCCCTTTGTCTCCGCTGATGAGGAGCGGCGGCGGATCTACGCGCTCGCCGCGCTGGCGAGCATGCGCGATTCGGTTTCGATTCCCGAGATCGCCGGCGCGCTCTCCGATCCGCTGCTCACGGTGCGGGCGGCGGCGCTGCGCGCGCTGCGCCCGTTCGGCGCCGCGGCGGCCGGACCGCTCTGCGCGCAGCTCGCGCGCAAGAGCGGTCACCGCCTGGCCCAGGTGCGCGCGCTCGGTGAACTGGCCGTTGCCCTGCGCGACAGCAGTGACGCCGCATCCCTCGCGGCGCGGCGCTGCGCGCGCCGGGCGCTGATGGCGGAGTTGGAGCGCCCGCTGGAAGCCAGCGCGCCCGCCACGCGCGCGGCGGCCGCCGAGGCCCTACTCGCGCTGGGGGATCAAGAGACGCGCGACGAGGTTCGCCGCATGCTGGTTGATGAGAGCGACCCGCTCGTCTGGCGCACGTACGAGCTCGCGCTCGAGCGGGCGCTCGAGCGCGAGCAGGAGGGGTCGGGTCCCTAAGGCGGCACGGTGGCGCGCGCGTGCTAGCGCTGACGGATGCGGATGCCGCCCGTGCCGGTGTCGAGGCTGACGCGGGCGTCCCCATCCCCGAGCGTGAAGTCGGCGCGGTCGGAGCGCAGCCGCTTCTGCCGGGCGTCGCGTACGTTCAGGTCGATGCCGCCCGAGCCGGTGTCGGCGCGCACGCGGGCCGACGCGTCGGCCGGAAGGACGAGCGTGATGCTGCCGGAGCCGGCGTCGAGCTCGAAGCGACCCGCCCCCATGCGCTCCAGCTCGAGCGTGATCGATCCGCTGCCCGTGTCGAGCCGCGCGGAGTCCGTCGCGATCGCGCGCGCCCGAACGCTGCCGCTGCCGGTGTCGATGTCGAGGCGCTCGCAATCTACGTCGCTGACCTCCACGCGGCCGCTGCCGGTGTCGACCCGGACCTCCTCACCGCGGCAATCCTCGACGTCGACCGCGCCGCTGCCGGTATCGACGCTGACCATGCCCCGGACGCGGGCGACATCGACCGCCCCGGACCCGGTGTCGGCGGTCAGGTTACCCTCAACCTGGACGGCCGAAATCGGACCGCTGGCGGTGTCGAGCAGGAGATAGGCCGCCACGTCGCGGGCGTGAATCTCGCCGACGGCGATCCGCACCGTCGCCGGCTTGCCGGACGGCACCTGAAGGCGGACGTCCGCCCAAACCTCGAGCCCGGAACCGCTGCCGGCAATCCGGATCCGCTCTCCCCGGCCGAGCAGCTCGCGCAGCAGCCCGGAGCTGCGGCCGAGAAAGGAGTCGTACGAGAAGGTTGTGCGGCTGCCTCGCCCCATCCGCGGGTAGACGTAGTCCCTCTCTTCATCGAGCGGGTAGCGAATGTGGAGCCGGGCGGCCCCACCCTGCTCGAGGTCGAAGTCGATCCGCTCCTCCTCGGCGTCATCGCCGCGGACGGTGACCGTTACCTGGAAATCGTCACCCGAGTAGCCGACGACCTCGACCTCGCCGATCAGGTCGATCAGCTCGAGGGAGTCTCCGGCCAGCGTGAAGCTGCGCTCGAAGTCGGCGTGGACCGTGGGAGCCGCGAGCCAGGCGCCCGCGAGCAAGATTCCGCCGTAGAGGGCGTACCGGGCGAGGGCGCCGGTCGGCGTGCGCTTGGCGCTTCGGTCGTTGTGGTCCATGGTTCCTCCCGTGATTGAAGGCGATGCTCGAGCCTGCGGCGCTCGCGGGCACGGATCTCGGGCTACGCCCGCTCCCTACGGATGACGTTCGCCAGGGGTTCCAGGGTTGGAACCCGAGTGCTAGCATGCGCCCGGAATCGTCAGGCCCGCCGCACGAAGCCGGGCCCGGTGAAGGCGCGCCCGGCAGAAGGGGAGAGCAGCGTGGAATCTCGCGCATTGGAGGAGGTTGCCGGACGAGCAGAGCGCACGCGGGTTTCCTTCTCCGCGCTGATGCCGTGGCGCGTGCGCAGCATCCTGCTCGTCTCGAGCCTCTACGACTCGTTCACCTTCCAGGAAGACGGCGATCTGACGGAGATGCTCTTCTCCGAGTATCTCGAGCTGAACTTGAGCTACGCGCCGGCGATCGAGCGCGTCTCGACCGCCGAAGATGCGCTCGCGCGCGTCGCCGACGATCCGCCCGACCTCTTGATCACGATGCCGCGCGTCGGCGAGACCGACGTGCTCGACTTCGGACGCGAGGTTAAGCGCCGCGCGCCCGAGCTGCCGGTCGTCATCCTGGGCTACGACACGCGAGAACTGGCGCTGCTGCGCGCGCGCGAATCGGCTGAGTGCGTCGATCGGATCTTCGTCTGGCAGGGGGATGCCCGCCTCTTCCTGGCGATCATCAAACTGATCGAGGACCGCATCAATGCCGAGCACGACGCCGCCATCGCGGGCGTCAAGAGCATCATTCTGGTCGAAGACTCGGTGCGGTTCTACTCCGCCTACCTGCCGCTGCTCTATACCGAGATCATGGAGCAGACCCAGGCCCTGATGACCGAGGGCGTCAACCGCATGCAACAACTGATGCGGATGCGGGCGCGGCCGAAGATCATGATGGCGACGACCTACGAGGAGGGCTTGGCCCTCTATGAGCGCTACCGCGAGCACCTGCTGGGCGTGATCGTCGATGCGCGTTTCCCGCGCGGCGGGCGTTCCGACCCGGGCGCGGGGGAGCGCTTCGTGCAGCGAGTGAAGGACGACGATCCCGACGTGCCGGTGCTGATGCAGTCGACGGATGCCGCCAATCGTACGGTCGCCGCGCGGCTGCATGCGGCCTTCATTCACAAGAACTCGCCGACGCTCCTGCGCGCGGTGCGCCGCTTCTTGCGGGCCTACCTCGGTTTCGGCGACTTCATCTTTCGCCGTCCGGATGGCACGATCGTCGGGCGGGCGCACGATCTGCGCGAGCTGACCGAGTGCATCCGCTCCATGTCGGACGAGGCGCTCTTCCTGCATGCGGCGCGCAACGATTTCTCCACGTGGCTAATGGCGCGTACGGAATTCGACCTGGCCAAGGCGCTGCGCCCGCGGCGCGCCGAGGAGTTCGAGACGCCCCAGGCGTTGCGCCAGTTCCTGTTGGCCGAGCTGCAGCAGTACCGCAGCGCGACGCAGGCGGGGCTCGTGTCGGAATTCTCCGGCACGTTTGACGCCACCAGTCACTTCGTCAAGATCGGCAAGGGATCGCTCGGCGGTAAGGGCCGCGGGCTCGCCTTTGTCAACTCGCTGCTGCAGTCCTATCAGATCAGCGATCGCTTCGACGGCGTGAAGATCCACGTGCCACCGACCGCCGTCGTCGCGACCGATGTCTTTGACCGCTTCATCGAGGCGGCCGAGCTGGCGCCGCTGGCGCTTGGGGATCAACCGGACGAAGAGATTCGGCGCGCCTTCCTGGCGGCGGAGCTGCCGGAGACGACGGTGGCGGCGCTGCGCGCCTTTCTCGCCGGGGTCGACTACCCGCTGGCGGTGCGGTCGTCGAGTCTGCTCGAGGACTCCTCCTATCAGCCGTTCGCCGGGATCTACCAGACCTACATGCTGCCGAACAACGATCCTGACCCCGAGCGGCGTCTGGCCGATCTCTGTCGCGCGATCCGACTCGTCTACGCGTCGACCTACTACGCCGACTCGAAGAGCTACATCGCCTCGACGCCGAACCGGCTCGAGGAGGAGAAGATGGCGGTCGTGATTCAGCAGATGGTTGGCACGCGCCACGGCGACTGCCTCTACCCGGATGCCGCCGGCGTGACCCGTTCCTACGACTACTACCCGGTCCACGACATGCGGCCGGAGGAGGGCGTCGCCTCGGTGGCGCTCGGGCTGGGACGCACGGTCGTCGACGGCGGGCGCTGCGTGCGCTTCTCGCCGGCCCACCCGCGCCGGCTCTACCAGTTCTCTTCGAGCAAGGCCTACCTCGAGACCTCGCAGCGGGAGTTCTACGCGCTCGATCTCGCCCAGCCGGCGCCGGTCGTCACGCCCGAGCAGGCCGCCGACGCCAACTTGGTTCAGCTCGATATCGAGGCCGCCGCGCAGCACGGGACGCTTGCGGCGGTCGGTTCCGTCTACTCCCCGGAGAACGACATCGTCTATGAGGGTGTGCATCGGCCCGGGATCAAGCTGATCACGATGGCCGGCTTCTTATCGGGTACCGCCTTCCCGCTGCCCGAGGTCTTGAGCTTCCTGATGGATGTCGGCCAGGCCGGCTTCTCGTGTCACGTCGAGATCGAGTTCGCCGTCAAACTTGCCCGCGAGACGGGGGAGCCGCACGAGTTTGCCTTCCTGCAAATTCGCCCCCTCGTGCTCGGTCCGGTCGGCGAGGAGATCGACCTCGGCGACGTCGACCCTCGGGCGGCGATCTGCATCTCCGATCGCGCCCTCGGCCACGGCTTCATCGAAGGCATCCGCGACGTGGTCTACGTCTCCCCGCGCACGTTCGACCGAGCGCAGACGCGAACGATCGCCGCCGAGATCGGGAGTTTCAACGCCGCGTTGCAGCATGAGGCGCGACCCTACCTGCTGGTGGGGCCCGGTCGCTGGGGGAGCGCCGATCCATGGCTGGGCATCCCGGTGCCCTGGACGCAGATCGCCGGCGTGCGCTGCATCATCGAAGCGCAGATGCAGGACATCGCCGTCGAGCCGTCGCAGGGCACGCACTTCTTTCAGAACATCACCTCCTTCGGCCTCGGCTACTTCACCCTGCAGGACGGTGACGGCGGGGGACACCTGGAGACGGCGTGGCTCGAATCCCAAGCGCCGCTCGCGGCGAGCGAGCATGTGCGCCACTTGCGCTTCGACCGCGATCTCGCGATCGCGGTCGACGGCCGCAGCGGGCGCGGGGTGATCATGAAGCCGGGACACGCCCTTCCGGCGCCCTAGACCGGCCGTTGGACCGCCGTCCTCCCGCCATCCCGACCCTGCCAGCGCCCCCGCCGCCACCAACCCCGCCACCGGAACCGGACGCCCGGTTGCCAGTCGCGCATCGCGCCGGGTAGAATCAAGGGGCTGACTCCGGCCAACTCCAAGGAGGCCCCCTGATGAAGCGGTTGACGCTCGTTCTGCTCCCCTCGGTTCTGCTCGCCAGTTTGCCATTCACCTTCCACGCGACGGCCACGCCCTACTGGGGCGAAGCGGAGATCGCCGCCTGGGCGCAGGCGGGGGGCGCGGATGACGCCGGCCGCGCGGCGCCGCAGGCTGCGCCCGCCGGTTGGGCGGCACGGGCGGCGTCGCGCGCGGCGCGCACCGACTACCTGACGCAGTACGCTTTGATCGCCGCGTTTCTCGACACCTGGCAAGTCGACCGCGAGGGGGATCCCAACGACGGCGGGATTCGCGAGGGCGAGCACCTGCCCGATATCATCCAGACCGACAATACCTCCGAGGCGATCTGGGTCTGGTCACGCTACTACGAACTGACCGGAGACAACCAGTATCTGCCGAACACGCTCTCCGCCCTCGAGTACTGCCTGCGGCATCCCGCCTACAGCGAGGAGGGCGGCTCGACGCCGGAGTATGGCTATTACCGAATGTACAACTGCGGGTGGGCGGCGCGCGCGGAGCTCGCGTATCGCCAGGCGTACGGCGACGAGACGTATCGCGCCTACGGCGACTCGTGTGCCAACTACATTGTCGACCAAACGCTGAGCTTGCCCGCGGACCCGTTCTACCGCCGTGTCAACCCGCCCGTCCTCGCCTGGGCACTCGGCAACCTCTACCTGCGCGGCGTCGGCGATGGGGTGGCCGCCTGGCGCACGGCCGCCGCCAGCAAGGCCGAGGCGCGGATCAAGCCCTGGATCGAGAATGATCCGGAGATCCTGCGCCGCGAGATCTGGGCGATGGCCGGGGGAGCGGCGATCTGGGGCCTGCTCGAATCCTATTTCGCCGCCCATCCGGAGAGCATCGCCACCTGGGTGCCGCTCTATGCGGATTCAGTCGATACGTTTTCGAGTCCGGGCGAATTCCAGAACGCCTGGAACGGTTGGTATGCGCTCGGTCACCGAGCGCTCGGCGAAGCGCTCGACAGCGCCTATCATCTTGGACTGCACCTCGGGCTCACCGATACGCTCGTGGCCGAGGATGGCGACGGCGACGGCGGCATTCCCGCCCGCCCCGAAGATGACGACGACGAGGACCAGACCTGGGTCGCCAACTACCTCGCCTTCATGGGGCTCGCCCCGTTGCTGGGTGCCGGCTCCGCTGTGCCGGAGCTCGGCCCGATCGCATCGGCGGGACCGGAGCTGTGGATCGCCAACCCGGTGCGCGGCGCGCCGGCGATCGAGTTCGCGCTGAGCGCGCCGGGTCCGGTGCGGTGCGAGCTGTTCGACTGCAGCGGTCGGCGCCTGCGCACGCTGGCGACCGGCCACCGCGATGCCGGACGGCACCGGATTGCCTGGTCCGGGCCGAAGGCGGTAGCGAAGCTGGGGGCGGGAGCCTACTTCGTGCGGGTGCGGACGGCGGAGGGGGATGCGACCGGCCGCCTCCTGCTTCTCCCCTAGGTTGTGGGACGAAGCCCTGCGCAATCCCTGTGTAAGTGCCTTGGGCAGTGCGAGTAGTGGTTCCCCGAGCTCGTGCGACGCGAGGAGGTTGCGACCCACCGGCTCACGCGAGCGCCGGGCCTGCCGCGGGGGAGCCCTCCGCCGCAGGCATTCTTGCCCGAACCCTCAGCGCAGCAAAGAAATAGGCCTCTTGCCCGGAAGCCTGCATTCCACAAGTTGAACGGAAATCGAGGGTCGTCCGTCATCCACCAAGGAGCCAACGACCCCTGACCGCCTGTCCCTCCCGCCCATTCGGGCGGCGAGGCGCAGGCCGCATCGATGGAGGAAGAACGCGTGATCAGAGCAACTTGGGCGCTGCGGGCGCTGGGCGTCCTACTCATTCAGGGCACGGTCGCGGCGGCGGGTCCGCAGGAGATCACGAACGGCGCGACGCCGGCGGAGGGGCGCGCGACGCTAACGCTCGAAGAGCAATGGCGCGTCGGGGCCGATGAGGAGGATGTCCTGCTGGGTGTCATCCGCGATGTCGAGATTGGGCCGAGCGGCGAGTTCTACCTGCTCGATTCCCAGCTCTCCCAGGTACACGTCTTTTCCCCGACCGGTGATTACTTGCAGTCTCTCAGTCGCGAGGGGGAGGGCCCCGGCGAATGCCGTCAGCCGGTCGATCTCGTGCTGTTGTCACCACAGGAGATCGGGATCGTCCAGGGCTTCCCGGGCAAGATGATCAAGCTCGATGTCGGCGGGATGCCGCTGGGAACGGTGCAGTTCGGCAGCAACGATCCGACGCAGGGGGGTTTTCGCTTCGTGCAGGATGTCCGCGCGCGCGGCGGGTTGATGGCCTACGCCGGTACAGAGATGCGGCAGACCGACGAGGGGATGCACAATTCGCGCTTCATCGCCTACTGCTCAACGGAGGGCGTCGACCGCACGCGCATCCTCGAGCGTGAGGGAGGGGACCCCGTGCGCACCGGGAAGTGGGTCGAGGCCGACGAGTACTTCCCGATGGGGGGGCGCTGGGCGTTGGGTCCGCAAGGGCGCTTCTTCGTTGCCACTGAGCGCGACCGCTATGCGATCGAGGTCTACGATCGTGATGGCCGCCGGGAGCGCGTGATCACGCGCGATTTCGAACCGCGCAAACGCACGGCCGCCGAGAAGGAGGGGGTCGAGGGCATCAGCATCGTCGCCAATGGCGAGGCGATTGCGATCGACAATGTCATCGCCGACTACGAGCCGTGCATCGGATCGCTGCATGTCATGGATGACGGCGAGCTCTGGGTCGCTCACAGCCGCAGTGCGGATGACCCACCCGCGGGCGTGATGCTGACCTACGACGTTTTCGCACCCGACGGCCGCTTCGTGCGCCAAGTATCGATCGCCTGCGAGGGGGTGGCCGAAGAAGACCGCCTCTTTCCGCTCGACGAGGGTCGTTTCGCCCTCGTGCGCGGCTTCTCCAATAGTCTGCGGATCGAGATCGGAGGAGGCGATTCCCCGGACGAGGCGCCGGTCGAAGACCTCGCCCCGTTGCAGGTCATCTACTACACGAGTGGCTAGCGCCGGCCCGCGGCCGGCACGCTCGCTTTTTCGCTTTCCGCCCCCGGGGCGAGCCGTATACTCACGGCCGCTTCCTACGGCCGTCTGTCACCGGCAGGCGGCCATTGCGATGGCTGTCGGGAAGGGGCCTGGGGACATATCCGAGCGTCGGAGATGTGGGTTCATCCTTGCCTGCGCTGTGGCGCCTGTTGCACCCGCTACCGGGTTGCCTTCCACTGGTCCGAGGGCGACGACGTCCAACCCGGTGGCGTGCCGATCGGACTCACCGCGACCCTGCCCCCTCCCCGCCGGAGATGGATCCGCCGCCGCCCCAGGTCGAACCGGCTGCTTGAGCGTGAGGCGAGTCCGGTGCCTGGCGCACCCTCGCAGCGCCGCCGCTCGACACCCCGGGATCACTGTGCGCCCCAGGCTCGCCGCAGTTCAGCGCAGGACCTCTCCATCCTCGTAGACGAGCGCTGCGGGAACCCATTCCACCTCGAAGGCATCGATCTCCTGACGCGTCAGCCGTTCCCACTGGCGCGGGCTGAACTCCTGGGGGCAGGTCGCCCAGTAGTGCACCGACCAACTCGAAGCCGCACCTGCCGGCGCGCCGGTCGGGATGCTCAGTTCGTCGGAGACGACGAGCAGGCCATCTTCGTCCCAGAGACGGAACCGCACCGTGAAGGAGGCGACGTCACGGTCGGTCAGGTTGCGATAGCGAAAGCGGAAGCGAACGATGTCCTCGAAGTGGCTGATCGCATCGGTCTCTTTCTCGACCGCGACCAGGACGATCGCATCGCGCGCGCTGCGCCGGTAGAGCGCCTCTTGTCGGGTGAGCACGAATTGACCGAGCAAGACGATGCCGACGGCGGCGACGAGCAAGGCGCCGCGGACGAGCCAGGTGCGCGCGGGCGGGGCCCGGCGGGCCAGGAGTACACCGGCCGCCACCGCCGCGATCAGCAACAGGATGCCGCCCACGGTCAGCACGTCCTGGCTGAGCGCGTCGAGGTCAAGCGGCTGCAGGCGACTTGGTGGCATCGCGTCGGTTCCCCCCAATTGCCAACGCACGGGGCGCTGGAGCGTTCAACGGAACCCGCCCGCCGCGTTGAAGGGGCTTGCGCATCCAGCCGCAGCGTGTAGGATCAAGCGGGTTCTGGCAAGGATCCCGATTCCCCATTTCCAAGAGGAGAGCCGGCGACACGATGTGCGGTGTGATGGGTGTCTTCGCTCCGCGCGAGGCAGACGTATTTGACGATCTGACACGCGGTCTCTTTCAGATGCAGCATCGGGGGCAAGATGCGTGCGGTATCGCCCTCGGCGACGGCGAGGGCCTCGACCTGCATCGCGGGCTGGGATATGTGCGTGAGGTCTTCGCGTCCCGGCCCCACGACGGCTTCCGCGGCTGCGTCGGTTGCGGCCATGTGCGCTACCCGACCCAAGGCGGCAATCGCCTGCAGAATGCCCAACCGCACCGCATCGATTCCTTTGCCGATGTCCCGCTGGCGCTCGCCTCCAACGGTGACCTGACCAACTACGACAGCGTGCGCCGCCAGCTCGAGGGCGCGGGCATTGTCTTTAGCGGACGGAACGATGCTGAGCTGATTCTCAACTTCTTGGCATGGAAGCACTTGCGCTGTGGGAGTTCGCTGCGGGAGGCGATTCGCGCGCTGCAAGCGGAGGTGCACGGCGCCTACAGCGCGTGCTTGATGACGCCCGACGCGCTCCATGCCTTCTGCGATCCCTTCGGCCTGCGCCCGCTCTGCTTTGGGGGCGAGGGCGGGCGCTGGTTCGTCGCCAGCGAGACGACTGCGCTCGACATCAATCTCGTCGATCTCGCCGACGAGCTGGCTCCGGGCGAGATCGTCAGTTTCACGCGCGCCGGAGTCGAACGCTGGGCCCATCCCGATCCCGTGGCGGCGCGCGGCGGGCGAGCCACGCCGGCGCATTGCGTTTTCGAGTACATCTACTTCAGCCGCCCCGATGCGATCGCCTTCGGACAGCGTGTCTACGATGTGCGCAAGCGGATCGGCCACTGGCTCGCGACCCACGACCGGAGCGAAGGCGATGTCGTCGTGCCGGTGCCCGACTCATCCAACGCCGTCGCACTCGGCTATGCGCAAGCGGCCGGCCTGCCGTTCGAGTTCGGCTTGATCCGCAATCACTACGTCGGCCGAACGTTCATCAGCCCCGATCAACCTCGCCGCGATGACGGCGTGCGCATGAAGTTCAATCCACTGCGCAATGTCTTCAAAGGGCGGCGCGTGATTCTCGTTGATGACTCGATCGTGCGCGGCACGACCTCGCGCAAGCTCGTGCGCATGGTGCGGGGCGCCGGCGCGACGGAGGTTCACCTGCGCATCGGGAGTCCGGTGACGCGCTACTCCTGCTTCTACGGCATCGACACGCCGACGGCCGAGGAACTGATCGGCAACCGCCTCGACATCGAGGAGATCTGCGCTCACTTGACCGCCGATTCCCTGATGTACATGGATGTCGAGAGCCTGTGCGAGGTCGTCGGCAATCCGGAACGGTTCTGCATGGCCTGCTTCGACGGCGCTTATCCCGTCCCGATCGTGGAGGCGAAGCAGGCGCGCCAGGCGCAGACGGCGGGCTAGCGCCTAGGAACCACCGAGCATGCCTTCCACCTGCGCGATCCGCTCGCGAGCGCGTACACCGACGCGATGCTCGTCGAGTTCGTGCGCTTGGCGATAGGCGGCCAGCGCGGCCTCGAGCTCGCCGCTCTGGGCGCGCACATCGCCCAGCAGCAGCCAAGCGCGTCCGTCATCGGGAGCGACTTGCCGGTAGAGGGCCAGCACCTCCAGCGCCGGTGCGTAGCGCTGATCAAGGATCAGCGCCTTGGCCAGCGAGCGGATCAGATACGGGTCAGGGTTCTCGGCGACCGATTCCTCCAAGAGCGCCACCGCCTGGTCGGCTTCCCCGACGCGCAAGTAGGCGAAGGCGAGGACGCGGATCGCTTGCTGGCACTCGGGACAGGCGGCGAGCACTTGGCGGGCCAGCCGCCCCGCTTCCGCGAAGCGTCCGGCGCTGTAGAGCTCTTCCGCCTCCAGCGCCGCCCGGTAGTGGTCCATCATCGCCTTCGGGTCGGGACGTTCGCCAGCCGTGGCGCGCGGTGCCGTGCGCACGTAGCCCAGTGAGCTCAGGCGCTCGATCTCCTCGTCCGACATCGCGCGGGGTGATTCCGCCGCATCGCCCCACGCCGCGCGGCGCGCGGCGAGCTCCGCGACCCAGTCCGCCTGGGTCTCGTCTCCGGCGCGGAAGAGATTGCGCCGTTCCCCCGGGTCACGCGGCAGGGCGTAGAACTCCGGCTGGGGCGCCTGGACGAACTTGGCCCTCAGACTGCGCAGCCCATAGAGCGGGCTCCAGCCGTTGAGGAAGAGAGGGGCCTGCGTCTCGAGATAGATGCGGCGCTCGGTATCCGGCTCTGCACGGAGCAGATTGACGCCGTCCTGATCCGGATCGGCTGGCAGCCCGAGCAGCGCTTCGAGTGTCGGGCGCACGTCGACGAGGCCCGCCAATTGACCGTGAATCGTCCCCGTCGGCGCGAAGAGGCCGGGCGCAGAGAAGATCCAGGGTACGCGCACGGTCGCGTCGTAGAGCAGCATGCCGTGCGTCGGTTCACCGTGTTCCCCGAGCGCCTCGCCATGGTCGGCCACGACGAGGATCAGCGTCTGCTGGCGCAGCTCCTGGCGGTCGAGTGCGGTGAGCAGCCGCCCGAACTGCTGATCGACGAAGGCGATCTCCGCATCGTAGGGGTGATCGGCGAAGCGCGGCAGGCTGGCCAGCGGCGAGGTGTAGGGCAGGTGCGGATCGAAGTAGTGGACCCAAGCGAAGAACGGCCGCCGTTGCGGTTGTGCCTGCCAGGCCGCGAGCCAGGTGAGGGCGGCGTCGGTGACCTCATTGGCGGGGCGTTCGTTGAAGTCGGGCATCTGCGGGCGGTAGCCGGAAGGTGAGACGTCGAAGTCGTAGACGTCGAAGCCCTGGTCGAGGCCGAAGCGGGCGTCGAGAACGAAGCAGCCGATGAAGGCGGCGGTTGCATAGCCCGCCTCACGCAGTCGCTCGGCCAGGGTGCGATGTGCCTCATCGACGACGAAGCTCCCGTTGTCGCGGGCACCGTGGCGCGGCGGGTAGAGCCCGGTCAGGATCGTGGCGTGCGACGGGAGCGTGAGCGGGGTCGATGCGACTGCCTGCTCGAAGCGCACGCCGTCCTCGACGAGGCGGTCGAGGTGTGGGGTGGCGGCGACCTCGCGCCCGTAACAGCCGAGGTGGTCCCAGCGCACGGTGTCGAGGGTCACGAGCAACACGTTGTAGCCGGCCGCTGCGCCGGCGGCGACGCGCGTGCCGAGCCCGTCGGCGGGAGGCGCCTCGCCGCCGCAGGCGCCCAACGACACCAGGCTGCCCACGAGGACCAGGGTGGCGACGGCGCCGAGTGGGGAGCGAGATCCGTTGCGGTGTACAGAGTGCGGCATGCCGGCTACTCCTCTGCCCGTGAATCCGCGCCGCCGCGGCGTGTGCCGGGCGCTTCGGTAAAGGTCCGGGCGGGCGCGGCTGGGCGCCAGATTAGGTCGGCAACCATGGTCAGCCCATCGCGATCAACCGCGGTGAAGGCCGCCGGATGCTCGGCGTCGACGTCGAGCACGGCGCTCACGGCCCCGTCACGATCGCGCACGGGCACGACGACTTCGCTGCGGGAGCGGGCGTCGCAGGCGACATGGCCGGGATAAGCATCGACGTCGGGCACGAGCAGCGGGGCGCCGCGCTGCAGGCAGGCCCAGCAGACCCCGTCGGGCCCCCGCAGTTCGGCGCAGGCGAGCGGGCCCTGGTACGGCCCAACGATCAGGCGCCCGGCCTCGTGGCGGTAAAAGCCGGTCCAGAAGAAGTGGGGCATCTTGTGGTGCAGCAGCGCGGCCGCGCTTGCCATGCGGGCCAATGCATCGTCGTAGCCGCGGTAGAGTTCT
>Ga0180435_10003561_pt1 | contig 15512 bp, 12 predicted proteins | sample SS_ome_3_FD_132467 | JGI IMG/M metagenome (GOLD analysis project Ga0180435, IMG submission 132467) | Hypersaline lake sediment archaeal communities from the Salton Sea, California, USA - SS_3_S_1 metaG | ecosystem: Environmental > Aquatic > Non-marine Saline and Alkaline > Hypersaline >... | reverse complement strand
TCGAGAATCCCGTGCGGTCCGAGTTCACGCCCGTAACCGGAACGTTTGATACCGCCGCTGGGTAACCTGGGATCGGTCTTGACGATACCGTTGATGGCAACCTGGCCAGCTTCGATGTCACGGCTCATCTGCTCGGCCTTAGCGGTATCGGCGGTCCATATAGACGCCGCCAGTCCGTAGGCTGTATCGTTGGCAATCTCGAGCGCCTGTTCCGCCGACTCTGCTTTCATCACCACGGCGATGGGGCCGAAGGTCTCTTCACAGGACGCCTGCATGTCGGAGGTCACATCAACCAGCAAGGTAACCGGGTAGAAGTATCCCGCCTGCCCGGGTATCTCGCCGCCCAGCAGACAGCGCGCACCCTGCTCGACAGACATGCTGACCTGCCGGTGCAGGCCATCGCGCAGGTCTTCACGCGCGATCGGCCCGACCTGGGTCGACTCCTCTGCAGGGTCCCCCATCTTCAGGGCAGACAGACGGGTACGGTATTTTTCGATAAAGGCGTCATAGACCGGTGCCTCGACGATAATACGCTTGGCAGCGATGCAGGACTGTCCCGCATTGATGATGCGAGAGAGGGTAAGCACCTCGGCAGCGGCATCCAGGTCGGCATCGGCAAATATCAGACTGGGGTCGGAGCCGCCCAGTTCGAGTACTGCCGGCTTGATCTGGCTGGCAGCCAGCGATGCAACAGCGCTGCCCGCTGCGCTGGACCCTGTCAGTGACACGGCCTGCACAGCATCGTTTTTCAGCACCTGCTCGACGCCGGAATTATCGACCCGGATGTTCTGCATCAGTCCTTCAGGTGCGCCAACTTTTGTGAACACGTCAGCGATCGCTTCCGCACAGGCCGGCACGTGCGGGTCATGCTTCATCAGGCATGTGTTACCGGCCATGATCGCCGGCGCACAAAACCGGAATGCCAGCCAGAACGGTGCATTCCAGGGAAGGATACCAAGCACCGGTCCAAGCGGCAGATGTTGTACGTAACTATGGGTCGCATCAGATGGCAGCGTGCGAGATGCCAGGTATTCTGCGCCATATTCGGCATAATGATCGGCACACCATGCTGCCTTCTGGACTTCGCCGCGTGCTTCGACGATCGGCTTACCCATCTCCACCGTCATCAGTCGCGCCAGGCGCTCTTCATCATCACGCATGAACTGCGCGACCTTGTTCAACAGTGCGGCGCGTTGTTCGAATGTTGTCTTTCGCCAGTCATCGAACGCAGCCTTTGCACGCTCGATATGCGCGCTGATCTCCGCAGCATCATGTAATGGATACCGGTGAAGTTCTTCACCCGTGGTTGGATTCGTTGCTATGAACATAAATTAACTATCCTTTTTCGTTTGTTGCTGATGCCTCTTTCTGATTTTTCTTTTCCGCGTTCGGCTTTTCAGGACTCGGCTTATCCAGGCCCTGTTTCTTCAGGGCGGGCTTGATCTCACTGACCTTGTTATCAGTTGTCTTGCCATCCGTCGCAGTATTCGACTTCACCGTGAAGTCACGCTCGACATCCTCGAAGAACGAGCCGCAGCCATCCTCGGTGATATAGAAAGTATCCGAGATACCGCAGGACTTGTCCCCGTCGATGCCCCACATCCACGGGATAACATGGAAGGTCATGCCGGGGCGCAGGATATCCGAATGCCCCTGGAACAGGCTCATGATATAGCCCTCGTCCCAGGCGGGCGGGAACGCGATGCCGATGGAATAGCCGGAACGCGTGATCAACTTGGCACCGACATCGTTCTCGCGGATGATATTGCGCATCAGTTTGTCGGCGTCGGAGACGGTCAGCCCGGGTCTGAACTCCTCGCGCGCCGTCGCCAGTGCCTGTTTCATCAGTTCCTGCGACTTGTACATGCTGTCGCTCAGTTCGCCACAGATCACGGTGCGCATCATCGCCGTGTGATAGCGGCGATAACAACCGGCGATCTCGAGGAACACGTGCTCGCCCGGCTGCACGGTACGCCCTTCCCATGAGGCGTGACCGATCATGGAACGCGGACCGGATGTGACATAGGGCATGACCGCGGGAATCTCGCCGCCTGCAGCAAACATCGCCTGGCTGATCGCCCCGCCGATCTCGTTCTCGGTGACGCCGGGACGGGCGGCCTCGATACCGGCTTTCATGCCGGCCTTGGTGGCAACTGCCGCCTTCTGCATCACCTCCAGCTCCACCGCCGACTTGATGATGCGGCTCTCTTCGACGATACCGAAACAGTCCATCAACCGGCTCTTGGTAAAGGAGGTATGGAAATAGTCCTGGTGATACGCCGTGAAGTAGTAGGAGTTACGTTCATAACCGATGGTCGCGCCATGTCCAGCTACGCCGAACTCCATCAGCGAAGTCACCAGCATCTGGATCGCATCCCCGGTATCGGGATAGGGACGGGTCAGCTCGACCCAGGTGCGGGCGATGACATTCGACTCTTCCAGTTTTCGTGTGACCATCCAGGGCTCGCCTTCCAGCGGTACCACCAGCGCCTGGAAAAAGGAATAACCGGTGGTCTGGTAGTCGGTCAGGTACATGATGTTTTCCGCATCCGAGATGATCACCGCATCGAGCAGGCGCTCGGCCATGCGTTCGCGCAGTTCACCCAGGCGTCGCTGGTATTCGGAAAATGGAAATGTCATATCGTCTCTTTCGCGCATGATTATGCCTCCATCTTGCGATTGATCGCTTCACTAAATATCTTCAGGCCTGCCTGCAGATCATCATCAGGTATCGTCAGTGGTGGAATTAACTTGAGGGTCGCGCCACCGACGCCACAGGGGCCAAACAGCATGCCGTGTTCGAAGCAGTCACGTGCGATCTCTTTTGCCAGCGCACCATCGTGCACGTCAAGCGCCTGCATCATGCCCTTGCCACGGATCTCAAAACCCTTATCACTGTATTTCTGTGCGATGCCTTCGAGATGGCTTTTCATGATCTCACCCTTGCGGCGCACCTCGGCCAGCAGGTCATCGTTCTCGAAGTAACGCAAGCCTTCGCGGCCGGCGACGAAGGAGATGTTCTGACCACGGAAGGTGCCGGTATGCTCACCGGGCTGCCAGTGCTTGTCATGCTCCGGCTTGACCAGGTTCATCGCCATCGGGGTACCGATACCGCCGATGCCCTTGGCCAGGGTGATAATGTCCGGCTCGATACCGCTGTCTTCGAAGCTGAAATAGCTACCGGTCCGGCCACAACCTGACTGGATATCGTCGATGATCAGCAGTGCACCCAGGTCACGCGCGAGCTGCTGCAGGGCCTGCAGCCATTCGTTACTGGCAAGGTTGACACCGCCCTCGGCCTGCAGTGATTCGACGATGAAAGCCGCCGGCTTGTCACAGCCACCGGAGCTGTTCTGGTATATCGCTCTTATCGCTTCCAGGCCGGCCATACCGCCACCAGCGTGGGTATCGAACGGCCAGTGCGCAACACTGTTCAGCGGGGTGCCGGCCGCGTTGCGAAAATATTCGTTCGCGGTGCAGGCAAGCGCCCCCAGTGTCATGCCGTGAAACCCCTGGCTGAACGCGACGACTTCCGTCCTGCCGGTCACCTTGCGCGCCAGTTTCAATGCCGCCTCGACCGCATTCGTGCCGGTCGGACCCATGAACTGCAGCTTGTAATCCATATTGCGCGGTTTCAGTATGGTCTCGACAAACGCCTTGATGAACTCACGTTTGGGCGGTGTCATCATATCCAGGGTATGCAACACACCGCCGGACTGCAGGTACTGAACGACCGCCTCGATCATCTTCGGATTATTGTGGCCAAAATTGAGTACGCCGGCACCGGCATAAAAATCGATATACTCTTTGCCTTCCTCATCTGTCTGACGCGCATTGTCGCCTTTGACAAAAACAGCAGGATACGCCCTGCTGTAGGCTCTGATGTCAGATTCGTAGGCTTCAAACCAGTTCATTTATATACTCCTAAGCGTTGGAATGTGTTGTTTGTCCTGTTTCTGCAGCATCGACCGGGATACCGGCAATACGGGAAAATACACGGATTACCGGCTCGATCACCCGGTCATTGAATTCATACTCGGGGCTATGGCAGGGGTGCTGGAAAGATGCACGGTCCGCAACCTGCTCGGACATGCCAACCAGTGCAAATGCCCCCGGGATCGCCTGCAGGTAATAACTGAAATCTTCCGAGGCCATGATCGGCACCAGGATATCGGCATGATCAAAGCCTTCACCCAGTTCAGCGAGCAAGGCATCGCGGTATCTCTGTGCAGGGACCGGATGATTGACCGTCGCCTCGTAACGGGGACGGATCTCGACATCGGCTGAGACACCGTAGGTCGCCGATGTGTTGTTTGCGATATCGACGATCAGCTCGTTGATCTGTTGCCGCCAGGCAGGATCGGAAATGCGGATACTGCCCTCGATCTTCACCTGGTCAGGGATCACGGTAACGCCGCTATCGGCGATGATCGATGCCACGGTCACAACGGCAGCCACCTGTGGTGGTAACCGACGACTGACGATCTGTTGCATATTCAGCGTGATGGCAGCAGCGGCAACAACCGGGTCACGCGCCGCTTCCGGCTGTGATGCATGACCGCCCCTGCCCTGTATCGTCATATGGAAGGTACCGTTTCCGGACATCACCACGCCATCGGGACATACCGCCATACCGGCAGGCAGTGCAGGCCAGTTATGCCAGCCGAATATTGCGTCGACCCCGTCGAGCGCGCCATCTTCGACCATCTTCCTGGCGCCATGTCCGCCTTCTTCCGCCGGTTGAAACAGCAGAGACACCGGGCCATTGAGCCGGTCTTCATTCTGCTTCAACCAGTTGGCCAGACCGAGCAGTGCTGCCATGTGCCCGTCATGCCCGCAGGCATGCATCTTACCCGGCACCTCGGAGCAAAAATCGACATCTGCCGTTTCTGAAATCGGAAGTGCATCCATATCCGAGCGGAAGGCGAGATGTTCACCGGGAGAATCCGGTGCAAGCGTAGCAACCGTGCCAAATGTGGCACACGCGCGCCAGCTGATGCCCATGTTCGATAACTGGTCACGTATATAGACGGCGGTATCTTTTTCTTCCCACGTCAGTTCCGGACGCCGGTGCAACCAGTGCCTGGACTCGATAGCTTGTTCAATAACCTGATACCAGCTCATTTCTTCTACGCGACTTTGCGCTTCAACAGTTAAATTTACGCTGACGTCCCTGTTTATATATATAGAACTATAAGCATTTTGCGTGCCAAACACCGAAGTTAATGACAAGAGATCGGTCGCCAGGCTCAAACGAAGCCATGATAGTGACAAATACAGAGGGTGATTTTGTTAACTCAGATGTTGCGCCCCATCGTAACGCTTATAGCGGGCTGAATACAAACCCGCCAGCACCCGGATTCCCAGATTCGGCTCTGCCATAGCTGTACCTGGTGATATCGCAAAGTTAAGTTTTGTGTTGAAATTAATATTGTGAAGGTGTGCAATTACGTCCGGTTATCGACGGGAACCGCCCTGTGATAAACAAACCATGCATAGATGCGCACTATATTGGTGCATATGCATACTCAATACGTCGACCGGCACTAGCCTATACATCTTCAGCGCCTGTGTTAGTTGATGTCTGTCATGAGCAGGGTATGCGTAATTTCACCGGTTATATCGCCCAGCACAGCTTCATAGATAGCCACCTGACCAGCCTCCTGGAAACCGGTCGGTTACAGCTTAAATCTTCACGACCACTTTAAGCCCATGGCCGTTGTCCGCTTCGTCTAATTCAAGGCTGCCTTTGTGAATCTGCACGACACGATCGACGATAGACAGGCCGATACCACAGCCGGTCACCTGGTGATTCTCGGCCCGATAGAACCGCTCCATGACGCGCGCCCGGTCTTCCTGTGATATACCCGGCCCGTTATCTTCTATGGTCAGCACGGTCTTGTCAGCCTGCTCGAGCCGGATGCTCACCTGTCCCCCTTCCGGGGTATACGCGATCGCATTGGTCAGCAGGTTTCGCACCAGCAAGCGTAACGAATCAGCATGTCCCTGTATCGGCCTGATATCGGCATCAGCATAGTCGAGCTCAATCTGCTTGTTGATCGCCAGCGGCGAGAGCAGTGCGCACTCTTCGACGATGAGGGCAGAGAGATCGACATCTGCAAATTCACTGGCGATCAGCTCCGGCTCCAGTCGTGCCAGGGTGAGCAACTGCTCGATGAGATGCGTGGTCCGGTCGACGCCGTGGATCACCTGTTCCAGCGACTCGATCTCCTGCTCGCGGTTCTCTGCACCTTTCGCCAATTCGGCATGCAGTCGTATCGCGGCCAGTGGCGTGCGCAGTTCGTGCGCAGCATCCGAGGTAACACGTTTTTCACGCGCCAGGGTATCCTCCAGCCTGGCCAGCAACTGGTTGAGTGCATTCTTGATAGTGACGATCTCGCTGTAACGGTAATCACTGCGTATCAGATCCAGGTTATCACCGCTTCGCCGGTTGATCTGTGCGGCGAGCAGTTGCAATGGTTTCAGCCCCTTGTCGATGGAGAGATAGAGCACGACAGACAGTGCCAGCACCAGGAACACGAACATGTACAGCAGATCATTGCTGATCTTGACGATAAGATCATTGCGCACATCGAGCCGTTCGGCGGTGATACATCGATATGGCCCGTTGCTACTGACCAGACTGAAGGTGCGCCAGTTGTAGCCGTCGATGACGACATCGTTGAAACCGTCCGTCCTGTCGCTCAACGGCTCAAGCGGGGCATTGTAGGACTTCACCAGCAGGTTGCCGACATCATCCCAGATCTGGAATGCCAGTTTCGACTCGTAGGCATGGGCATGTTCCGTTTCCAGCTCGTTGATGGCATCCTGGAACTCGAGATACATGACAGCAAGCCCGCTCTCATCCAGGTAATCCTGGATCTTCGAGAAGCCATAGTTCACATTCTGCGCCTGCACCAGGCTGAGGATCATGCGCGACGACCTGGCAAGCTGTGCGTCGAACAACTCCCATGTCTCGTTACGCACATCCTGATAACCCAGCCACGCCGTACCACCGACCAGCATGACTGACACGATGATGAGACGGAACAGCAGGTGCGAACGGATAGACATGGTCACTCTCTGGCGACGATGTAGCCGATGCCGCGGACAGTACGGATCAGCTCCGGGTACAGTTTCCTGCGCAGGTGATGAATGTACACCTCGATGGTATTACTGCCGATCTCATCGCCCCAGCTATACAGCTTCTGCTCCAGGTGGGCACGAGACAGCACCTGCCCCTGGTGGGCGATCATCTCGACCAGCAGGTCGAACTCCCGGCGTGATAATTCGACCGTATCACCTTTATGGCTGACAGTATGAGCAGCGGTATCGATCTCGATACCATCATAGCGGATCATCTCGGTTGCGCTGCCGCGTCCCCGGCGGGTCAGCGCCCTCAGACGTGCGCACAGCTCGGAGAACTCGAATGGCTTGACCAGGTAATCATCGGCACCGGCATCCAGACCCTGGACACGGTCGGCGATCTGATCCCTTGCGGTGAGGAACAGTACCGGCACCTCATTCTGCGCCTCGCGAAGCTTGCGCAACACGTCCATGCCGCTCATCTTCGGCAGACCGATATCGAGGATAATGCAGTCATAACTCGTCTCGTTCACCGCGAGTATCGCCGTCTCACCATTCTTGACCCAGTCCACCGAGTCACCCTCACGACGCAGGCCGGCACACACACCGTCACCGAGCAAAGCATCATCTTCTACCAGCAGTATTCTCAAGTCGACATCCCATAGCAATCAAAGCCGTTGCAATCAAAGCCGTAGTGATCAAATCCGAAATAATCAATAGAAAATCTGTAACACATTGAATTCATGATGCTCGTTATATAACCCGAAACTTAAGGTTTTATTAAAACCCCGGTTACCCTGAAAACCTTAAGGTTAATTTAAGTTCCAGGCGCTAGTCTCTGCAGCAATTCAACCAGACATTCAGAGTACCATGAGAAAAATCCTCCTGTATCTCCTGTTCGCTGTGTCACTGACAGTACAGCATGCGACGGCCGCGCCCAATAAGGCTCCGGACATCAAGCTGCCTGTAGCCAGCGGTACGATCCAGCTAGATGACCTGTCAGGCAAGGTAGTCTACCTCGACTTCTGGGCGTCGTGGTGCCAGCCATGCAAGCAATCATTCCCCTGGATGAACCAGATGAAACAGAATTATGCCGATCGGGGTTTCGAGGTACTCGCGGTCAACCTCGATAAGGACCGCGCACTCGCCGATCAATTCCTCAGCAAGATGGATGTCAATTTCATCGTCGCCTTTGACCAGAACGGGCAGAGTGCATCCGATTACAAGCTGAAGGGCATGCCGAGCAGCTTCCTGATCGACCGGCATGGCTCGATCCATGCCGCCCATATCGGCTTCAGGGATGAAGACAAGAAACAGCTTGAACAGGCCATCATCGACCTGCTTAACGTCAGACCAGACAGGTAACCTTCAAATGAAGTTGATAACCATGATCCTATGCACAGTCCTTGTGGCATGCCAGTTCAGCGGCTGCAGCTCGATGGGCGTACAGCCCTGGGAACGCGATCTCCTCGCCAGGGATTCCATGCAACTTGACCCTGATTACTTCGATACTTTCTATGATGAACACATCTACTTCAGTAAGGAAGCGTCAACCGGTGGCCGCGGTGTAGGTGGCGGAGGCTGCGGATGCAACTAAAGAATATCAGCAAACAGCTGGGGCTGGCGACCTGCTCCCTGTTGCAGATCGCACCGTCAGGCTCGCAGGCAAGCGACTCGGCCAGCAATTCAGACTGGGATATCGACACCGCCCTGCTGTACTACAGCGAAAGTGATGGCCGCGTCTCGGCCGTCGAACCGGCTATCCATCTGGGCCGCGATATCGGCAGCGATGACCGCATCGACCTCAGACTGGTGGTCGATGTGCTGACCGGTGCGACGCCGAACGGCGCACATGCCTCCAGCGTGGCACAGACATTCACCACACCTTCCGGTGGCAGCAGTTACACTACTGCCCCGGGAGACCTTCCGCTGGATGATGAATTCCATGATACCCGCGGTGCATTCGGTGCAGACTGGACGATATCACTCGACCGGCTGTCGAAGGTCATCCTCGGCGCGAATTTCTCTACCGAGTTCGATTATTTTTCAGCCGGCCTGAGCGCGACCTATCTGCGTGATTTCAACGACAGGAATACAACCCTGAACGCGGGCATCGCTTTCAACAACGATGAGAGCTCGCCCGTCGGTGGCGTACCCATCGAGTTCCTGCCGATGACCGTTGCCGGAGCCGAGATGAATCGCAACGGCGCCTCGGAGACAAAGACCCTGAGCGACTTCATCATCGGCGTTACCCAGGTGGTCAATCGCAGCACCATCTTCCAGTTGAATTACACATTCGGCCAGACCGACGGTTATCAGAACGACCCCTACAAGATCGTCAGCGTTATCGACCCGGCGACAGGCCTGCCTGCGACCGGTAGCGGCTCACCGGTCTTCGATACAGCCGTGACGGGTAATCTGCCCTATGTCTATGAGAAACGCCCTGATTCGCGCCAGCGAAATGCGCTGTTCTTCAACACCGCCCATCACCTCACGGAAGACGTGGTGCACTTCTCGTATCGCTATTACTGGGATGACTGGGGCATCAGCTCGAATACCTTCGATCTCAAGTACCGTTACCAGCTCGGCAGCCATTACCTGATGCCGCATGTACGCTATTACATGCAGGACGCTGCCGATTTCTACGTCCATAATCTGAAACTGGGCAGCGACGTCGATGCCACCACGGGCGATGTGCTGAAAGATTACGCCAGCCATGATTACCGACTGGCAGAACTGACGACCACGACACTCGGGCTGAAATACGGCATCCCACTGAGCAATGATAGCGAACTCGCTTTCCGCGGGGCGTTGATCACACAGGCAGTGAGCTCTGACGGAGTGCCTGCGGGCGAGGAAACACCCGATCTCGATGCCACGGTATTCCAGGTCAATTACTCACTGACCTGGTAAACCTGTATCGTTCAGGAGGGCGCATACCCCTTCTGTTGAACAGATATCTCACACGGGCTCCTGCATAATACGAGTACCGTGTCTGGTGGTGCACAGAGTGCACCCCCCTTTTTATTCGATCCGTTTATATCATTCGGCCTTGCATGCAAACTCGTCGACCAGAGTTTCCTGATAATGGCCAGTGGCTTATTGACCCCTAATACGAACACCATGAAGCTGGAAGCAATATTCCCATTCCTGTCCTGGCTCAGGCTCATGTCGAAAGACTCGCTGAAAGCCGATTTCTTTGCCGGCCTGACCGGCGCCGTCATCGTACTGCCCCAGGGCATCGCATTTGCCACCATCGCCGGACTGCCGCCCGAGTATGGTCTGTATACCGCGATGGTGACACCGATCATCGCCGCCCTGTTCGGCTCCTCACGTCACCTGGTATCAGGACCGACCACGGCGATCTCTATCGTGGTGTTCTCCGCGATCAGCCGTCATGCCGACCCGGGATCGCCGGAGTTCGTCACGCTTGCCCTGACACTGACTTTCCTCGCCGGGGTGTATCAGATCAGCTTTGGCCTCGCGCGCCTGGGGGCCCTGGTCAACTTCGTCTCGCATACCGTGGTCATCGGCTTCACCGCCGGCGCAGCCATCCTCATCGCCACCAGTCAGATGAAACACATCACCGCCATCACCATACCGAAAGGTGAGTCATTCCTGCACACCTGGTATGACCTGTACCGGGATATCGCGCAGCTGGACTTCTATGTACTGTCGATCGCCGTGGTCACCCTGCTGGTAGCCCTACTGACCAGGAAGTTCTTCCGCAAACTGCCAAACCTGCTGATCGGCATGGTTGCAGGCAGTGTGCTAGCCATACTGCTGAAAGACCAGTCTGGCGCCATCAAACTGGTCGGCGAGATACCCGCTCAGCTGCCACCACTGTCATCACCCGTGTTCTCTGTCGAGACCATCCGCATGCTGGCGCCAGAAGCGTTCGCTGTTGCCCTGCTTGGCCTGATCGAAGCGGTTTCCATCAGCCGCGCAGTCGCGACCAAATCGAACCAGCGCATCGATGCCAACCAGGAGTTTATCGGCCAGGGCCTGTCCAATATGTTCGGTAGCTTCTTCTCCAGCTACGCCGGCTCGGGCTCGTTCACCCGCTCCGGGATCAATTACGATGCCGGCGCACAGACACCACTATCAGCGATCCTCGCCGCACTCATGCTGATGGCCATCGTGCTGCTGATCGCACCATTGACCGCCTACCTGCCTATTGCAGCGATGGGCGGCGTCATCCTGCTGGTGGCCTACAACCTGGTGGATTTCCACCATATCAAACAGACTCTGACATTCAGCAAGACCGAATCATCTATCCTGCTGACCACCTTCTTCGCGACCCTTTTCCTGGAGCTGGAATTCGCCATCTATCTCGGTGTGCTGCTGTCACTGGTACTATTCCTGGCGAAAACATCGACACCGGGCATTCCGACCCTGTCGATCGACGATACCAGCGACAAGCGTAAATTCATCAATATCGACAAGAAACCCGTTAAACAGTGCCCGCAGCTGAAGATCATCCGCATCGACATGTCGATCTATTTCGGCTCCATCAACCACATCCAGAAACGCCTCAGCAGGATCGCAGAAAACGAGCGCATCTACCACGTGCTGATCGTGGCCACGGGCATCAACTTCATCGACCTGGCCGGTGCCGAGGCACTGGTGTCCGAGCACAACAGACTGAAGAGGATGGGTGGCGGCCTGTATTTCGTCGGGCTGAAATCGACCGTCTATGAGTTCGCCGCACGGTCCTGTTTCGTCAAGAAGATCGGTAATGACCATTTCTTCGACAACAAGTCTCAGGCGATCCGGAGCATATATAGACGGCTTGACCGGGATACCTGCAAAACATGTAATGCACTGATCTTCCGCGAATGCCAGTAACTGTCACCCGGTAATCCGATATATCATTTTCGTAACACCCGACACGATCCGCATTGTTATCATGATGCCGCCAGCGGTAGAATTGTAAGTATGCATATCGTCAATAAAGAACAAGCTCAGAACAATAACAGCAACTCATTGCAGCCGGGTGAACCGGGTGCCGAGTCCCGCTTTATCAACCGTGAGTCCAGCCTGCTGGAGTTCAACCGTCGGGTGCTTTCTCTGGCAGAACGGCAGGACGTTCCTCTGCTCGAACGGCTCAAGTTCCTGTGCATCTCAAGCAGTAATATGGACGAGTTCTTCGAGGTCAGGCTGGCCGGTATCCTCGAGCTGACCCGCAACCCGAATGCGCGCACGGTACCCGACGGCATGCACCCGACCGATGCAGCGAAGATGCTGCATAAAACAGCCCATCAACTGGTTGCAGAACAGTACCAGGTTCTCAATGATCAGCTCATTCCCGCACTCGCAGATGCCGGTATCCATTTCCTGCATCGTGCCCGCTGGACGCCGGAACAGAAAGCCTGGCTTCGCAATTATTTCCAGGGCAACCTGCAGCCGGTACTGACGCCACTGGGACTGGACCCGTCTCACCCGTTCCCGAGAGTACTCAACAAGGCACTGCATTTCATCGTGTCGCTGTCCGGCCGGGACGCTTTCGGCGGCACCACCAATATGGCGGTAGTCCGTGTACCACGTTCATTGCCTCGTATCATCGAACTGCCGGCCGAACTGGGTAAAGGTAAGAACTTCGTATTCCTGTCTTCTATCCTGCATGCCCATGTCGATGAACTGTTCAGTGGCATGAAGGTAAACGCCTGTCACCAGTTCAGACTGACCCGCAACACGAACCTGTTCGTCGATGAAGAAGAGGTAGACGATGTCGCCACCGCGCTGGAAGGAGAGCTGTCTTCACGTGATTACGGCGACCCGATCCGGCTCGAGGTGTCAGACACCTGCCCGCAAGAGCTGACAAGTTATCTGCTCAGCCAGTTCAAGCTTGGCAAGCGCTCGCTCTACCAGGTCAATGGCCCGGTCAACCTGACACGTCTGAGCACAGTCCCCGATCGCGCCGGAAGACCCGACCTGGAATTCCCGCCGTATACACCGGCAACCCTGCCCAAGCACACCTCGGTTACGGCAAAACACACCAGCAACGACGCTGAAACCAAGACCGACATGTTCGCGCGCATCCGCCAAGGCGACATCCTGCTGCACCACCCTTATCAGAGTTTCGCGCCGGTCATCGACTTTCTGCGCCAGGCGGCCAATGACCCCAATGTGCTGGCGATACGGATGACGCTTTACCGAACCGGTGAGAACTCGGCGATTATCGATGCACTGGAGCGCGCCGCCCGAAATGGTAAAGAGGTCTCGGTGATCGCCGAGGTGCGCGCGCGATTCGATGAGGATAACAATATCCGCCAGGCCGCGCGTCTGCATGAGGCCAGCGCCCACGTGGTCTATGGTGTTGTCGGCCTGAAAACGCATGCCAAGATGGTGCTGGTCATCAGGCGCGAACCTGATGGCAGTCTGAAACGTTATATGCACCTTGGCACAGGCAACTATCATCACATCACGACACGCTTCTATACCGATTTTGGCCTGCTCACCTGTGATGAGGCGATCGGCCGTGATGTCAGCCGAATATTCCAGCAGCTGACCAGCCTGAGCTCGACCGAAGGACTGGAAGACCTGCTACAGTCACCCTTCTCGCTACACAGCGGCATGATCGAACGTATCGAACGTGAAGCCAGGCTGGCGAGCGAAGGCAAACCGGCACGCATCATCGCCAAGATGAACGGTCTGCAGGAACAGAAGATTATCGAAGCCCTGTATGCCGCCTCACAGGCTGGCGTTCAGATCGACCTGATCGTACGTGGCATATGCTGCCTGCGCGCTGGTGTTCCCGGCCTTTCCGAGAACATCCGCGTGCGCTCTATACTCGGTCGCTTCCTGGAGCACCACCGTGTATTCTATTTCGGCAATGACGGTAATCCTGAACTGTTCCTGGCCAGCGCAGACTGGATGAAACGCAACCTGCTGGGCCGTGTCGAGACATGCTTCCCGGTGAAAGATCCTGTGCTGTTCGAACGGGTATACCAGGAAGGTCTGGAGATATACCTGCGTGATGAAAAATGTGCCTACATCCTGCAAGCAGACGGCAGTTATCTACCTGTGACTGCAGATCACGAGGCCGATACCCAGCCGTTCTCTGCCCAGGGCAGCCTGATGCAGCAATATTCGTCCTGATATTCCCGCTTGAATGACTGGCAACGCTGGCAGTATCAGCGTTCCTCGCTGACCTCATTGACAACAGCTTGCTCGTATTGCTTCACAGCATCATGTTGTCGATACTCTTTGAACGACCTGGTCGCAGCATCCAGTGCGATCGCTACGGTGATCCCGGTCAGAATCAGACCGGTGAACGCGATCACCAGCGACAGGCTCTTGGTCAGGCGCTGCTGAGGCCGAAAATCTCCATAACCGACCGTCATGGCGGTGATCAGGGTCCAGTAAACCGCATCGAATCGAGACCAGTTTTCGATGCGCCCGACGAACTGGCCGAGCATGAGGATGATCAACAGAAGAAACAGGATGAGCGGCCCGACCAGATACAGACCGTGAAAGAAATAACCGAGAAAGGCGAGTGAAAAATCCATGCACGGCACCTCAATCCTGTAACAGGTGGGCGACCGCCTCACCGTAAAAAGTCTTCGCCACATCCCAGGCACCGGGGTTTATCGCATCGACGATGTCCGCATAGACGATCAGGGGACTCAGGCCCATGGCCTCATTGCCGGCGAACTTGGGCGACCAGAAAGACCGGTAGATACAGATATCGCCTTCATCATCCGCGATCAGGCCGTTGTGTTCCGCGAACTGCTGCTGCTTCTTGTCTGACAGGAAATACAGCGTGAACGTTTCCGGCGTCATGAAGGGCGTGTCACGGGCGATGATCACTTCTCCGCCCCATTGCCCGGCAAACTGTCCCGGGTCAGCCTTCTTCCACCAGTTCCTGTCCTCGTGCCGGTAACAGGCGAGTATCTGTTTGGGACGAAGCTTCTCAAGGTAACCATCGACCCAACGTTCGAATAAGCGTTTCTTATTGACCAGTTTACGCTCGCCGTCATCAAGGATATAGCCTGACGCAAACAGATCATCCATAACCGGCCCGACACTGCCCAGCGCGATGTTCACCTTGTTCGAGATCTCACGATAGGAGGCATTGAGATAGTGCGGCTGGGCAAACAGGGCGAATATCAGCTTCAGCCCGGCGGAATTGAATGCCCGGCCTCTGACACGCTTGGTTCTCAGCTGGATCTGCTTGTTACCCTTGACGAAATAATCCATGCCACCGGTCTTGATGGAAAGGTTGCCGGCACAGTCAGCGAATGACACAGACCTCTGACGCAATTTGTCAGCCATGACCGGGTTGATGAAATCAGCGAGCAGGATAGACGGTTGTGGCAAAGCCTTGACCTGGGCGATGAGGGTATTGATGTCTTTCTGTGGCGCCCAGTTCTGTGCATAGACACTGAACGAGCTCTCAGAGCCAGCCGATATGCCATGAGAAT
>Ga0180435_10003559_pt1 | contig 15515 bp, 10 predicted proteins | sample SS_ome_3_FD_132467 | JGI IMG/M metagenome (GOLD analysis project Ga0180435, IMG submission 132467) | Hypersaline lake sediment archaeal communities from the Salton Sea, California, USA - SS_3_S_1 metaG | ecosystem: Environmental > Aquatic > Non-marine Saline and Alkaline > Hypersaline >... | reverse complement strand
AAATTCTTATTCTTGATTGACCTTGTGCCGAAGATGTTGTATTATTAATTAAAATAAAAAACGTAAGAATATTTTATCAATCGGGGAAATATAATGAAAAAAATTAATACGAAAATAAATACTATCTTGCCATTGATTTTAACATTTTTGGCGGCGTTGTTATATTGCCCGGTGTTTACTTCCTTCGGGGAGGAAAATATTATTCCAGTATCTTCCGGAACCAGTTTAACGTTGTATGAACAGACCGGGAGTATATACGAATATACTTATCCGATATTTTCCCTATTGTCCGGAGGAAGAGAGTTTGTGACCGGCGCCGGTGAAAGATATAACATTTCTTCAGATGGGACTTACCTGAAGGTTGATTGTTTTCACCACGGGTCGGTATTGGATAGTGTGGAAGAATTTTACGCTGGAGGAAAAATCTCCACGTTACCCTTCCGCAAGCGGATCGGCGGCCGTGCGGGAAACAATATAGTGGCGGTGAAACTAAATGGTGTTCCTGGTTTCCCGGATGGGTTATGGGCTTCCTCCGTGATCGCTTATTCTTTAGGCGAAAATGGCAACGCGGACGCGAGGGTTAATACCCTGGGAGATGCCATAATAGAGGAGGATGACGGGGGGAGGTACTGTTCCTCTTTTGGAGAAGGTCATAGTAATATCATATTGGGCTTTTCTCCCCTGATCCGGGCGGAAGTCACCCTGGTACCGGAAACTTTGAATCCGGAGAGCGATATTGTGGCAATTTATGTTGAACTCCCGGAAGGACAAAGAGCGGAAGAGATTGATTTTTCAACTGTAAAGATTTCGGAAGTCGGTGCCAACCAGGTGAATATCCTTCCCGCCGTCTGGTCTCTGGGGATAGTTGATCATGATAATGACGGTATCACCGATTTCCGTATGGATATTTATGAAAACGATCTGGCGGAATTCATTACCCCGGGAGATAATTCTTTGACCATTTCCGGAAGAATGAATGATGGTGTTTCTTTTCGCGGTGCGGGAGTGGTGAGTAAGTCAGGGGCAACCCCTTAATCAGGGCACTCTTTTGCGGCATTTATTTTTTTCAGTGAATCGGAAATATTGCTGAGCATAAAAAAACTATTGCCGTTTCCGGTTTTATTGTGGCCGGTTACTTTTAATTTCAGTGATTGGCCGGGAGTGATTTCCTCTCCAGGAACAGTCAAACAGAATACCCCAAGTCTCTCCTGGTTATTTTTAGCGAAGAGAGTGAAAAATTTCATCCGAAAGCCATCCTCCCCCCATTCTTCTATTTCCGGGCCGTAACCGGTGTTTAAGGTGAACACAGGCTTGTCATTCACATAAAACATTGCCACTCCTTCCGCGACTCCCAGAACTCCGCTGAACACCAGGATCGTTTCCGTTTTCCGGGGGCATATCCCGGTGACCCAGGCTACCTTCTGATCCCTCTGATCGCTGTATTCCCACCATGATGTAACTTTCCCTGCCCAGGAATCGTAAGTACCGCTTTTGGAAAAAGAGTTTATCCCGGCAAAGCCTTCCACTACTTGAATTTCGCGGCTATGGATATATTCCACGGCTTTTTTCAGAGTCTCAGATTGATTAATCGCAAGAGGGGGGTGTCGCGCCGCTACTTTCTTTGATCGCGATCGGGGTTGTCTCCGGATTGCCGTTGACGGAAAGATAGTCTGATAAAGGACTATTCCGAAGATAATGATGCCGGCGGTGATCAGAATCCACCCCAGTAATTCCGACAATTTAAGTTTTTTCATGAATCTTCCACCTGTTTTTCTTAAGGAAAAGGCCAAGATAACCGGAGGCAGTCTTTATCACTTTCATCTTGCTCTCTCCCTTGCGTTTTGACCAGTCCACCTTCATCTCCACCTCCGAGATGCTTGCTCTGACCTGGATCAACTTGAATATCAGCTCAACCATACATTCAAATCCGGCGCATTCAATAATGTCCGGTCCGAACCGGGCATAAAGTCGGCGCAGTACTTTTTCATCGTAGAGCCGGTAGAAGGAACTGAAAGTGTTGATTCCCCGAATACCCAGGTAAATTTTAACCAGCCCGTTGGCCAGGTGGCTGATAAATAGCCGGGGGAAAGAGACTTCAGTGAAGCCGCCGTTATAGGCATAAGGGCTGGCCAGGACAACTTCGTACCCTTCTTTTCTTCTCACCAGCATATGAAGGAGAGTAGCAGTGGAGGATGTATTATCCCCTTCCATGGTGACCACCAGATCCGTGGGCTCGAGCAGATCTTTTAAATGGGCAAAACCACGGGCGAAGGCGGCCCCCGGCCCAAGGTTGCGAGGGTTTGAGAGAATCGTCAGCGGTAGCTCTCCTTTCTCAGCGGCTGCCCGAGTGGCGCTGCCGTCACTGCTTCCATCGTCCACCAGGACAACTCGACAGTCAAATTCTCCTTTGATTTCCCTCCTCATATTATTCAGATCAGCGATAAGAGTCGGGATATTCTCAGCTTCATTGAAGATCGGAATTATCAAGTATAGGTTAGGTAAGCTCATCATTCGCTTGGTTGATCGCGGTCCTCGCCGCTGTTACTTTAATTTAGGTTAGACCCTGTTTCTTCTGTATCATCGTGTTAATAGCTTCTTCTATCTTGATTTGGGGGGTGTAATTCAGGATTCGTTTTGCCTTGCCGAGGTCCGGAATCCGCCTCTGAATATCCCGGTATTTTCCGAAAATATCCTTAAATGGTATAAATTTAAGCTTCAATTTATTGCCGGTCTTACTCAGGCGATGGATTAATCGGGCAGATTCCAGAACGCTCATCTCCTGGTCATTGCCGACGTTAATGATTTCGCCGATCGCATTCTCCTCTTCCATGGCCATAACTGTGGCCCGGGAGAGATCGGAAACATAAGCCATAGATCTGGTTTGAGATCCGTCACCGTGGATAATCACCTCTTCGTCATTGAGAATCGCGTTGACGAAGATAGGTATATGTCCTCCGCTCCAGCGAAAACTGGAGCGGGGGCTGAAACCACCGAAGAACCGCAAGACAACAATCGGCAGATTGTAATCCTGATGATAACCAAAAGTAAGCTGTTCACAGTAGAGTTTTGAGACCGCGTAGCTCCAGCGTTTGATCATACTGGGGCCAAGCAGGAGGTCGCCGTCTTCCCTATGAGGCAGGTCGGGTGACATTCCATATACATCGGAAGTGGAGGCCAGGATGACTTTTGCTCCGTCGCCCCTGGCTAACTCCAGAATGTTTTCAGTTCCCCGGGTGTTGATCATCAGGGTTGGTAAGCTGGAATCGGCTTCCGCGATTTTTTTTACCGCCGCCAGATGAACAATAATATCGGTCTCCCGGCATAGGTCCCTCATTTTTTTGAAATCCAGAATATCAGCCCGGTGGAATTGGAAACGGGGATGATTGAGGTTATGCTTGATATTCTCCATCTGGCCGAAGCTGAGATTGTCTACTCCCACAATCGAGTAATCTTCCGCCGCGATCAGATCATCCAGCAGATGCGAACCGATCATGCCGGCCACTCCCGTCATAAAAACTTGTTTTGTTCCAGCCATATGATCACTCCCCTGATGATATTGTTTCCGATTTTACCATATTTTCGTTTATCGCTTCCTTCGGGGCTTCCGTCCCGTCGGCCCGATCCCCCGTCTCTTCTCCGGCAGACTTTCCCCGGCCGTCGAAGAGGCATTCATAACCGATGACCTTGCCATAGCGGGTCCGAATCTCATTCACCTCCGCATCCGGGAGTAACTCTCCCACTATTTTAGCGAACGTCTCCCGATCACGTTTGTCTACCAGCACCCCGATCTTTTGTCCGGATCGGGCCATCTCGCCAACACTATCCGAGAGTTGTGAAACCCCGATCAGATAGGTATATCGGGGATTTATTCCCACCGGATGATAATCATAATATCGGTTGATATCGGTATGATAGCGGTAGAGTTTTTTTGTTTCGGGATAAGTCAGGAAATCAATCGGTCGGGCCGGTCCAATAGTACGCTCATGCTCAGCGAGATGGATAAACAGGTAATATCCCCGTGAGATAAGATCGCGTACATGGATTCCCGGAGCCAGATAATCCACCCGGGGTTGCTGAAAGTAAAAAGAGAGATTGGAAGTGGATAGAATTAGAAGAAGAATCGTCAGCGCGATACTGGAGATTGTCATCGTGATGACTCTTCCCCGTCCCTTGAACAGGTGATTGAATTCCCGGATCACCCTGACTATGTAGATAGAGGAGAAAACATAGAGCAGAGGGATAGCCAGCAAGATATGCCTGGGGACCGAACCGATAGGATAGACAAGAACCAGAAAAGGGAAGAGGGCGATCCCCAGCCAGATCAAGAGGAAGAAGTGTTCCTCCTTTTTCCATCGGAAAAGGCTATAGCCGATTCCCAGCATTGCCAGCAAGAAGACAATCCGGCTGATCAAAGGTCCGGCCGGTGGATAAGTAAAAGAACCCCCGGGGCGATTCACGCAAAGGTTTAAGTAAAGGGTCTGGAAATTCTTGAGGAGTTGTCCGGGGACGATATCCCATCTGATCGCCATATCGGCCCGGGTTTCACTTCCGATAAAAGGATAGATGCTTCCTCCCTTTGAACTCTTATAGGCAGTATCCGCGATCAGGTTGAGATCCGGAGTCTGGAATGAGAAGAAAACAAAGAAAATGATAAAAAAGGTAATTATTCCCAGCCAGTTTTTCCTGAAAAAGCCCCGGGTCAGGATACTTTTATAGATAAATAGAACGATTACCAGGGGAAAGAGAAGTTTTATGGGAAGATAAAAGTAGCCGTAAAAACTCAGGCTGAAACCGAGCAGAAGGTAGTAAATAATCCGATATGAACGGATTGATTTAAAGAGGATGATGAAGATAAGAAGCGCGTAGGCAATACTCAGGCTGCCGAACATTCCATGGCGGAAGATGGTAATATGCCAGGAGGAGATCCCGAATAGAAATGCCGCCAGGAGCGCCGTTCCGGAGCCGAAGAGTTGATTGATGAGAATATAAATAAGAAGAATGCTCAGGACGCCCCAGAAGACCGGAACACTCCTGAAGGCGAAGAGATCGGCCCCCTCGATCTGGAAGAGGAGGGCGGGGAAGATAGTAAATATAGCGGAACTGCAGGAGTCAGCTCCATAGGAGCGGGGGAAATAGGTCCAGATAAAATTCTGGGTCTCCTGGTCTCCCTCATTGAACTGGAGAGCAACCAGCGCGTTGGTCGCTTCGAATTCGTCGAAGCGGGGCAGTTCCTCCAGCCGGTAAAAACCGATCAGGAGAACCATGATCAAAAGAATGGCCAGCGCGGCCCGGAACGGAATTTTAAAAGTATTCCCGTCTATCTCTCCCTTCAGACCCGGGAAAGCGGAGAAGAGAAAAGCTCCGGCAATAGCTAATAGGTATAGCCGAAAGCCGATGACTCCATCCCCATCCAGAAGGTATCTCTGTGCCATCATCCCGATTGCCAGGCTGAAAGCGGCCCAGAAAAATTTTCTCCCCGCTTTTCTCCGGAATATCAGATAGAGTAAACCCAATAGAAATAGAAGACCTGTCCCATACCCCGCTAGACACACGCTGTTCTTCCTGAAGAAGGAGAATAGCAGAGAATTAGCCTGAAAAATGATTTCAAATCCGGGAGCTAAGAGGCGATATGCCCCACCTTCCAGGTGGGAGGTTCGGGAGCCATAATTGACTGCAACTAAAAATAAAGCCAGGGCCAGTCCTCCCGCGCAGAAATACATGGATATTTTTAGGAGCCGATTTTTTCCGAAGTTCACCTGTCGACAGAGGTTCCCCGCTCCGATGAGAAGTAAGGCCAGTATTCCCAACCAGAAGTTGGGATTGGCATAAATTGGGGCATTCATGGTGTTAACCCGAATTGGAATCCGATGATCCTATTCTCACTATCTTTGAATTCTATTATCTGTGTGTCAGGATTAATTGTTTTTATCCGGTTTAAAAGCACGCGATTTTCCGGAGAGTTGGCGACTACCATCTCGTTCTTTCCAAGGTTCTCAATAATAGTATCAAAATCGGAATAATTCCGGTAGTGATAGAACGGATTTGTTCCCCGGGATTTACGTGTTTTATTGGCGTCCGCCGAGTAGAAATAAGCGTAAAGTTTCCCCACCTTGGGATAAGTGATAAAATCGATCACCTGATCCGCGAAGACCGGGTGGCGCTTCAGAATGATATCCAGTTTATATCCTTTTTGGATCAGTTCTCCGATCTTTACCCCAAATTCTCTCTCCCCCGGGTAGTAGGCTGCGGCTGAGGTGGTGGTCTGAAAATAGAGACTGAGGTTGGTCGTGAATATCACCGAGAGTAGCAGCCCGAGTCCGATCCTCCCGGAGAGGCGGATGATTTTATTACGGAGCTCCTCCGGGAATGAGAAGATATATTCCAATGCGCCTGCCGCCAGGATTGAAACCGCGGGGAGAAGAAGTATTCCTCTCCGAGGAACCCCCTGTTCGACCCGGGGGGCGTTCATTATCATGGGAAGAAGGGAGCAGCCCAGCCATATCAATAGAAAAAAACTGCCTATTTTTTTTCGGGAGCCGCAGGAGAGCCCGATCCCGATAATAGCCGATATAAAGACCGCTTGGTTGAAGAGTGGCGCCCGGGGTGCCGGGAAGTAGCGGCCCTCATTTTTATAGAAGAAATGGTTTAGGAGATTCCGGAGGTTTTGGTGAATGTGGTCGACGAATACTTCCGGATTGAACTCATCCGATCCGGCCTCAAAGCCGATAAATCCCGCGCCGCCCCGGTGAGCGGAGAGTTGTTCAAACGGATCGGAGAGTCCGGAGGAAAAAACAAAGTAAACAATCAGAAATAGCAGAAAACCTGCCGCCTGCTCCCTGAAAAATTCCCGGAAGAAAACAGCCTGATAGATCCAGGTGATGATTATAATCGGAAGGATAATCTTGACCGGGAGATAGAAGTAACTGTTAAGGCCAAGAACCATCCCCAGAAGCGGATAGAAGACCCGGTTCTTCCGGATTGAGAGAAAGAAGAGCAGGAACGCTCCTGATGTATAAAAGATGGTCAGACTGGAATAATTACCGAGGCGGGCGACACTCAGATACCAGGGAGAGAATGCCAGGAGAAATGTGGCCAACGCTGCCCGACGATAACCAAAGAGGAGCCGGGTCAGGCAATAGATGATGATTAACCCGCCTAACGCCCAGAAGACTCCGGCGGCGCGTAGTGTGAATATAGTAACCCCGCCGATCCGGAAGAGGCCGGCCAGGAAGTAAACAAAGAAAGGAGAAGTTCTTGAGTCGGCATAGGAACGCTCCCAGAAGCTCCAGATAACCTGTTCATAATCCGGGTCTCCTTCCGTGATCTGGATCGCGGCCAGTCCGCCACCAGCTTCGTAGTCAGAAAACCGGGAGGGAATCTCGGTAAGCCGGTAGAGATAAGTTATCAGGGCGACTGCCAGGATGAGAAATAGTCCCCACCTTCGGAAGATGGAACCGGGATCGTGGCATTGTTTTTCTCTCCGGTTATAATTCGCGATCGAGAGACCTGCTCCCGCTATTGCCCAAAGCAGGCAGAGAAACGGCTGGATTGAAAGATTGTTCTCCGAGAGAAGCAATAGGCCTCTCAAAGCCAGAGCCAAGCTGAAAGTCAACCAGAATGCGGCCCATCCCTGTTTTCTCTTCCGGATCAGGACCGAAATCCCGATCAGGAAAAGCGCCGGGATAGAGAATGTCGTCAGAGCAGTTCCGGATGAAGCGGAAAACTTCTTGAGCAGGTTGTCGAGATGAAAAATAGATTGAAAGAGCGGCCGCAAGAAGGATAGTGAATTTTCTCCTATCCTGATGGCCAGAAGGAATATGGCTGATAGAGAGATGGTATAGAGCCCGATCAGGAAGTAGTTCCGCGGATCTATCCGACTCAATTTTCGTTTCAGGAATATCCCGCCGCCGATCAGGAAAAGGGAGGTGGTGAGAAAAAGGACATGATAAATAGATAGACTCGGCAAATTTATCCTCCATTTCCGAGATAACTAATATAGAGAATAACGAAATCCGAATGAGGAAGGCCGAAGAGAAATTACTAATGAAGAATGACGAAACCCGAAAGAATGTCTAATGAGTAAATGTCCAAATTCGCTCGCGCCTGGTCGCCGCGGAATTCGGCATTTGACATTTGGATTTTATAATTCTTTAGTCATTCGACATTCGAATTTCGTCATTCTTTCATCATTTATCCGTTAATCTTCTAAAAATAATGTGATAGCCCGCCGTCGGTTAAATTTATCCTTAAACTCCTCAATTCGACCCCGCCCTAATCTCCGCCGGAGTTCTTCCAGATCGGATCGGGATACTTTTCCGGAGGCGCAGACCAGGGCGGCCGGCAGCCGGGATGAGATATCTTCCCATCTCAGATTTTTTATCTGTTCGGGAGTGACATACTTGAATCCCCTGCTTCCCGCCCCCCTGGTTTCGTATAGAATGAAGCTGATAGTCTTCCGGCTCAGATCATTGATTGGAACCAGAAGAAGGTAGTAGTCTTTGATCAGTTCTTTGGCGTATTCATCATAATATCTCTCTTCCTCCCATCGGCCGGCCGGTTCGTTGCTGTTAAAATATACCCGGGAATTGTAGGATCCCACCGCGAGAAGGATCGTGACAATCGGTACTGCCGCCAGACCGGTCCCGATCCTCCCCCCCAGTTTTCCGGATTGTCTTAAGAGCTGAGAAAGCGGAATTGCCGCCAGGCAATAGATAAACGGCCAGGCAACCATCAGCCGTCGAACCATAACCGGTGGGCGGGAGAGGAGATTGGGAATTAAGAAAGCGGCGGCAAAGAAGAGGAGAAGCCGGTAGTTTGCCTTCTTTATTTGGGAGAGACTGAAGGCAATTCCCAGCAGAAAAAGAGGAGGGATGAGCGGGTTAAAGTAGAGATTCCCCCGGGGCCACGGATCGTAGTTAAAATTCCGGCTAATGAAGAAACTATGAATGAGTTTCTCCAGATTCTCCTGTACCAGAGGAATCCCTCGGAGATAATCGGCTTCCGGAGTGTACCGGTGCCCCTGGGTCCGGTGCCAGACCGATTCATATCCGGCGAACTTTGGCGCCATCACATCCCAGGCGGGGATATTGAGCATGGTCATAAGGAGGATTACAGTGAGAACCAGGAGGACGATTCCCGCCAGGTTGCGGAGGAACCATCTCCGTTTGAAGATGCTGTAGCAGACAATCAGGAACGCCGCGAGCAGAATAGGATATTTTGCCGGAGAGTAAAAATATCCCGCGAAAGAGATGGCTATCCCCAGAAGAATATAAGAGAGCAGCTTTCTCCGGATGATCGCGCGCAAAAGAAGATAAACCACCAGGAGGCTCACCGCCTGAGTAGAGATCAGGAGCAGTCCGGTTCTACTGTAGTTGATGTGGAGAGGAGATATAGCCAGCAGAAAAACCGTAATCAAAGCTAATCTCCGGCTGAAGAGAGTGGATACGATCCCGTAGGTGAGAAGAAGGGCGAAGATCCCCCAGGTTACCGCTACCATCTTTAAAGTTACCAATGTCGACCCGAATATCTGAAAGAATAGAGCGACATAATAAACATAGACCGGGGAATAGTTGAGGTGTCCCAATCCTCTCCAGATAGTTGATCTCCAGAGATTGACATTGTGGTGTCCGGAGAGAACCGATAGAGCCTCCCGCGCGTAGTCGGATTCGTAGTGATCAAAACGATATGATATTTCTCCCAGGGCATAGCTTCTCAGAAAAAATCCCAGCAGGATAATCAAAGCCAGAATGAAAGCAGGGGCCAACCAATTAAGCCTGCCATTTTTTGTTTTTCTGTCGATCAGCCCGCTGCTCCAGCCATAGAGAAAGGAGAGTCCCAGGAAGAAGTAGGCCTGACCGATAATCCCCCGGCTGAGATACAAACCCCCGATCCAGGCGCCACCCAGGGAGAAGAGGAGGAGTATCAGGGGGAAGGATTGTTTTCTCTTGAAGAAGGCTATCAAAAGCGCAGCAATCAGGATCAGAGAGAGAAAAATGATTGTGATGCTTCGGGAGTGAAGTGGGAACCATTCGGATATAAATCCGCCCAGGGCCAGAGCTGGAATTATTACCGAGCCTTCCACCCGCTTGGCCGGGAAATCGATAAGGCCGGTAATAGCTCCCATCAGGACCAGGATAATCAAACCGGTCAGGATAAAGATGATGCTCTGGACCAGATTTTTTCGGTATTGTTTCTTCCGGAAAAAATCCTTCAGGTATAAGCCGATCAGGACGAGAAAGAACCCGGCAATCAAGAGGATATATCGGGCTATAGCTGGAAGGATTCCGGTCATGATATAGATTCCCCCTGCCGACGGCGGGGAGAATCTGGGGAATAGGGATTGGAGAATGGGGAGTGGTTTATCCAGTTCATATTGCCAGGTGTTATCATTTTAACATTATTCTGGAATATTGATTCAATGCTTGCCGGTATTATTTTTTCGAAGAAAAAATAATATTGGTGAAAGCCGGTCCGGCTGAACGGGAGTTTCTTCCATCGATGAGATAGAAGAATCGTCCCTCAAGCGGAAAATTTTCCCGGGGCCAGATCCCGTTCCCCCGGAAGATGACGGTATCGTTATCAGGCGGCCAGCTATTCCCGACAAATAAGCTCTTTTCATCGGTTGAAAATGTAAATGAACTCCATGATCCCGCTTTTTCTCCGGTAAGAAATTCGGATTCCGCGACTTTTTTATCCGGCTTGCCGTCGCCATCGGTATCGGCATAAGCGATGATATTAAATCCTCCTTCATCTCCCGCCGCACTATGAGCCATCTCCACCGTAAACTTTTCACTGGATAGATATTCCGGCTTTACCGCCCAGACCCAGTGTTGGTAACTTCCCCCGGGGCGATGGATGGAGGTGGTCAACATCTTACCGTCATTCTGGACATTTCGGAGCGGTCGAGGAGGATGAGAACTTCGGGGAGGAGGCTTTCTTCCCGGCCCTCCAATCTCTGCCGGGGAAGATTCTCCCCGGAAAAAAGATTGAATCGAGCTGATAAAAGGATAGGGGGCATTTTTGGGGAATACCAGACTGATGCAGTCATAGATTACCCCCAGGAATATAAGTACCCCCAGCCAGATCAGAACTGTCCCCGCGAATTCACGATTGAAGATCTTCATTTATTAATTATCTCCCATATTCCTATTTGAAAATTAGGATAATATTTTAAAGAATTGTGATAGCTGTAGATATTGCAGTATGATATATAAGTAGGGTTCTATATGCAACTATAAGGTTGCCCGAACCCCGATAAATCGGGGTAGACTGCGTGAGGGCAGAGTTCTAGCCGGGTTCTATAGCCGCGGTCGTTGACTGCGGACATTATAAACCCTGGTCAACGATTGGGGCTGTAATTTATACAATTAATGTTGGCTTTGGTTTTAATATAACCCGGTTAATGAATAAATTGAGTTATAAAACAATAATTTTTCGGAGAAAAATTATTACATATAATCGTAAGATAGAGATAACGCTCTTCCTGGTATTACTCCTTAGTTTCTCCTACTTCTATCAGGGCGGCGGCGCTAACCAGAATGCCCGCCTGGGACAGATGAGGGCGATAGTGGAGAAAGGCCAGCTCCATTATCGGGGTATTCGAGTTCCGACTCATGACACAGTCAATCGGAATGGTAATATCTATCCCAATAAGGCGCCGGGTATCAGTTTGAGCGGTGTCGCTCCCTACTTCCTGATTTCTCGCCTGAAAGGAATAATTACCGGAATCTCTTCGGAAGACTTCTATCACCTCCTTTCCTGTTATCTCATTACGGTTCTTCTGGTAGCGATCCCCTGTGCTCTGGGCGGGGTGGTTTTCTTTCGATTGCTTGGTCTTTTTCATCCGGCGGCTCTTCCGCGTGTGATCTGTACCCTGGCTCTATTTCTCGGGACACCGGCCTTTGCTTACTCGACCGTTCTTTATGGCCATATGGTCAGTTCCGTTCTGACAATTGTCGCGTTTTACCTTCTTTATAAGTATCTCTTGCTTGAGCCCGGCGCGGACCGTTCCGGGTTATATATTTTCCTGGCAGGTCTGGCTGGAGGTTGGGCCGTAGTGACCGAGTATCCGACCGCCCTGATCGTTGCCGTGATTGCTCTCTATTGTTTTATCCACTCGATCTTTCGTAATGGAATCCGTTCATTCCGGTTTGGCTATTTCATCTTCGGGCTGGTCTTCCCGGCGGCGGTAATGATCGGTTATAATCACCTGGTCTTTGACAACCCTTTTTACATAGCCTATTTCGACGAAAAAGCCGCTCCCCATACCGCTTATCAGCAGGGGGGGATACTGGGGTTAAATATTTATGCCCGGCAGTTTCTCAAAGCGCTCTACCAGACTTCCTTCGGGCCCTTTCGCGGATTATTTCACCTATCTCCTTTTTTGATATTAATCGTGCCCGGGATTATATATTTCGCACGGGAGAAAGGTAAACGCGGACTTTTCATTGTCCTATGGTGCCTGGTGGCAGCTTATTTCCTTATCAACAGTATCTACCCTTACTGGTATGGAGGAAAGGCTCTCGGCGCCCGTCACGCCATGGAGATTCTTCCTTACCTGGTTCTTCTGTCTTTTTATTTCATCATTCGTTTTCCCCGTTTTTCCTCGGTCCTGGTCCTGGTCTCCATTTTCTTTATGCTGACTGCCACTTCGATTCGCCCTGAAGAATATGTGGCGAATCCCTTCCGGGATCTTTATTTCTATGCTTTCTTTAACGGGAATCTCTCCATTAACCATGAATCAACATTCCAGACTAATTCCGTGATCAGTAGTTCTTATAACGCTTTTAATCTGGGAGAAGCTGCAGGAATGAAAGGCCAACTAAGTCTTATTCCACTTTACTTAACCTGGCTGATAGGAGGTATATTTATGATTCAGTATAGCAAGAATGAAGATGGAGCTCAGGGAACCACCGATACCGGGGGGACTGCTGCCGGTCCGCAGAAGCTGCTTGTCGGCCTCCTGGCCGCGATTCTGGTGGTGGGAGTATTAAACCTGCTCTATCAACTTCAACTCAAGTCATACCTGGAAGAATTATCGGGCGCTGGGCAATTCCGGGTGAGTTCAGCCGAGGCGCCCCCGGCCCATATTCAGGCCAGAACTTCACCCGGCCATCGAATTCAGATCTGGGAAGTGAAAAAGCCTCATTCCGTCGGGGAGACGCTCAATGTTAAGGTCCAGCATGCTGCCTCCGGAAAGGAGGGGGGGTTTTATATTGTGGCCTACGGGGATAAGAATAATGATGGCAAACCGGATATTGAACTGGGGAAATCTCCCTTTCTGACCGCCCGTTCCGCCGGGGACTGGAGTTACTGGACGGTTTCCGCTCCGGATGGCCGGATATTTGTCGGCAATACCTGGAATGAAGGTGCCCGGGTCTTCTTCGACCGGAAAGGGTGGAGCGGAAAAGATTTTTCTTCCACCATGTATTATGCTACCAGTGGAGCGCCTGTTCTTTCCACCGGACCGCGTTCGACCAATATGGCGATTGAGATTGAAGATGATCAATCTGACTGAGGTGATTATTATCTTTGTTGCTAAATACAATATTGTAAAGGTTCCAAAATTCCAAATAACAAACACCAAATAACAAATAAAACTCAATGTCCAAAATTCAAAATTTCAAACATGACCCGGCACGGGCCTTAGGATGCAGCGCATTCCATTACGCTTTAGCATTTTAGCAACCTCCGATAGTTCGGGCAGCAAGGTAGGAAGCTGGTTGTGGTAGTTTGGAATTTTGGTCATTGTGATTTAGAATTTATTTGTTATTTGGTGCTTGGAATTTGGGATTTATTATTAGCCGTATATTGGGATAAAATACAGTATGGAACTACTCAGAACCGAAACCGCCAATTTCCCTGTGAAAAGATGGGTCTTTATATTTTTTTTGGCTAATCTCATTATCAGGATAGTGCTGATCAACTGGCACCCCGCCATCTATACCGACAGTGTTCTCTATATGGGAGCACTGGACAGGGTTCAGGGGACTATCATACTTCCTGCCTATCCCTTCGCGATTGTATTGTTCCGAATAGTATTTGGGGATCCGGTGCTTGCCGGTCGATTGGTCTCCATCCTGGCCGCCGCTCTCGCGGTATTTCCCCTCTATGGTCTGACAAGGATAATATACCAGAAGAGGTCCGCACTATTCACCATCCTTCTCTATTCCGTCTCACCCCTGATCTTCCGCTGGTCGCTGCGGATTTTTCCTCACAGCCTCTACGCGCTTTTTGTTCTCATCTTCCTCTACGGAATCTTTAAATATATGGAAAGCGACCGTGCCCTTTACTTAGCCGGAGGAATTTTTATGGGAGGTCTGGCCGTTCTGACCTATCCGACCGGCCTGGTCCTGGCGCCGGTTGCGGTTGTGGCCTTAGCCGGATACTTTGCCGGAGTTGAATGCCGGGAGGAGAGGGTAAAGTTTACTCTCCTGGTCTTTATCTCCGGGGCTATAATCCTTTCAACGGCCTGTTACATGGCTGCTCCATTTAGGGATCTAATAAAGATATCTCTCACGCAGGTTCTCAGTTTTTTCCCGGTAAAACTTCCTCCGGGATCGCTCTTGTGGCAGCTCATTTTTATCTGGGGAGTCTGGTTTTTTCTTTCTCTGCTTATCGCTTTTTTTCTTCCAAAGTCGGGGCGCAAGTCCGGGTGGTGGTACAGGAGGCCAACAGTTTTCCTGCTTTTGATTCTTTCATTCGGGAGTTTTGTTTTCCTCCACATCTGGCAGCATTACCTGGCCCGCAGCACCTGGTATCAGAAAGGAATGCTGGCATCTTACCAGTCTCTGGCCGGGAGATGGGAGTCGTGGCTGACCCATTATCTCTACTCGTATCCGTATGTCCTGGTCTATCCCGTTGCTCTAGCCACACTGCTTGGATTGATAATTACTATTATCAAATCCCGGAGGTTATTGCGGAGCTGGATCTGGCTGGCTTTTTTCGGATATTTCCTGGTCGGGACCTTCTATGCCCTGGTGGTAAATAAATGGTGGACTCCGAGATATCAATATACATTGGTAGTTCTGGCCCTTGTCCCGGCCGGGTATGGATTGAGCTGGCTCTGGTCCTGGAAGAAGATGAAATGGTTCGGCAGGTCGGCTCTCTTCATCTGTATATTGGGTAGCCTCACCTTTACCATCTTCACTATCTACTGGTCCCGGGATAGTTTCGCCGATATAAGTCGAAGTTCGCTCTATCTGAAAGATCATTATCTTGACCGGCGGATCTTTTCCGATGAACTGCAGAAGGTTGGGTTCTGGGCAAAACGGCCGCTCCGGGGTTATACCAGACGTTCCAGTTCGACAATGCGGAAGGATGACATCCTGGTCCTCCATGGCTGGCATACCAATCTCCGGACCGAGTATGCTTACCTTAGCCGGTTATATGAGATGGAGGTGCTGAAGAAATTCCCGGTTGATCTGGTTCCGCTGATGGCCGATGATATTGTGGACTGGGCCGGGAAAAGACTGCGCCGTCGAGCCAACGCCCCGGTAGTGTGGGATGAGCGGTTT
>Ga0180435_10003557_pt1 | contig 15521 bp, 6 predicted proteins | sample SS_ome_3_FD_132467 | JGI IMG/M metagenome (GOLD analysis project Ga0180435, IMG submission 132467) | Hypersaline lake sediment archaeal communities from the Salton Sea, California, USA - SS_3_S_1 metaG | ecosystem: Environmental > Aquatic > Non-marine Saline and Alkaline > Hypersaline > Sediment... | reverse complement strand
TGCCACAGCTGAACACAAAAAACGTTGCCCGAGGAAGCCGGTCTTCCGTGCTGCCCAAGCTCGCAAACGCAGCGGGCCGTAGACTGTCCGACTCGGAACAAAATGGGGACTTAGCACACCAGGGGAGGTAGACGTGAGAAGGAAGACGCTCATTGGCTTGATGATGGTTCTCGGATTGCTGTTTGGCTTGACGGGTGGTGGGGCAGTGGGCCAGGGAATCGGCCCGCAGGAAAGCGCCGGACCGCAGGCCGCCGTGGGGACAGCCTTCACCTATCAGGGACGCCTGCTAGACAATGGATCCGCCGTGAACGGCACGTGTGACCTGCGTTTCGGCCTGTACGACTACGGACTCTCTCCCACCCTGATGGAGGGTCCCGTGGACGTACCCGGGGTCGTTGTAGGCGACGGCTACTTCTCAGCCGCCGTGGACTTCGGCACCGACGCCTTCACAGGTGAGGCGCGACAGATGCAGATCGCCGTTCGCTGTCCGTCGGGCAGCGGCTCCTATTCGACCCTCGGTGGTATGGTACCGCTGACCGCGGCCCCGTACGCCCACAGCCTGCGACCAGGGGCGACCATCGCCAGCGATACTGCCGGCGAGCTTGGTTCGGTGCTTCACGTTGAGGACTCCTACACTGGCCTGTTCCTGAGTGCTGCTGTCGAAGGTCAGTCGACTCAAGGAACCGGTGTGCGGGGCGAGTCCGCCTCCGGTCACGGGGTCCACGGCGAGGCAACAGCCGCGACTGGAGCCACATACGGGGTTTATGGCAAGAGCAACAGTAGCGACGACGGCAGCTACGGCGGCTACTTCGTCGGGTACGGGGGAGTCTTCGGCCGCGGAACTGGCTCGTTCGGGCCGGGCGTCAAGGGGACTTCCACAGACGAGGCCGGCGGCTATTTCACGAGCACCAACGATGTTGGCGTGTTTGCGCGCAGCGAGAACAGCTGGGGCGTGTATGGATACGCCGCTGGGAACAGCGGTCAGACGTACGGCGTCTACGGCAGAAACGACTCGAGCGCTGGTCGCGGGGTATACGGCTATGCTAGCCCCAGCAGTGGTACCACCTACGGCGTCTACGGCGAGGCGGAGTCACCTAGCGGTCATGGTGTCTTCGGAACGAGTCCCAGCACGGATTACCAGGTTGCCGGCGTGACGGGCTCCAACACCGGGGGCGGCGCCGGCGCTGGGGTCTACGGATACAGCCTCGGCGGCTACGGCGTACACGGTCGTGCCACGAGCGGTACCGGCGTCTACGGCAGCGGATCCACAACGGGCACCGTTGGCCTGGCGACTGGGAGCGGAACCACGTATGGCGTCTACGGCCGGGCGACTTCCCTTTCGGGTCGAGGCCTGTACGGTGAGGGCGGATTCTACGGGCTCTACGCCGTAGGTGCGGACAGTACCGGACTCAGCTACGGCGCGTTCGCCAAGACCGACACCACCGGTCCCGGCTACGGCGTTCGGGCCGAGGCGAACAACACCGAAAACGGGTATGGTGGATATTTCGAAGCCACGGACCACGTGGGTGTCTACGCAAAAGGTGAAGACGGCGGCTCCAGGACCGTTGGAGACGTGGAACTCGGCGGCAGTTGGGGCGTGATCGCGGCACAGGAAACGTGGAATAGTAGCATGTCCCTTCTGAGCAACGATGATGTTGTCGTCTATCTGGACAACAATGACGACGACGACAGCTCTTGCTTCTCCGTGTACGATCCGGGCGACAGCCCTATCGTCCCAATCTGGGAGGTCTGCCACACTGAGCCCGCTGCCTCAAGCATCAAGACAGACGACCACGGCACTCAGAAGCTGTACGCCTCGGAGAGTCCTGAGCCATGGGTTGAGGACTTCGGCACAGCGACGCTGGTTGAGGGAAGCACGACTGTGGTCATCGAGCCCATATACGCCCAGACCGTCAACCTTGACGACTATCACGTCTTCCTGACACCCCTGGGGGACTGCAATGGCCTGTTCGTCGAGGCGAAGGGCCCCACGTCCTTCGATGTCGGTGAGCTGGCTGGCGGGACCTCCAACGTTTCCTTCGACTACCGCATCGTCGCTCGCAGATCGGGTTCGGATAGTGCCGCGGCACAGGAGGTAAGTCCATGAGGAGAGTGAGACTACTGCTGGCTGTTGCCTTGACGCTCATCGTCGCCAGCGCAGCCCTCGCCCAATCCGGGAACGGCTACGACCTGACCTGGTGGACCGTGGACGGAGGCGGCGGGCAGGTTCAGGGCGGCGGATATACTCTCACGGGCACCGCGGGTCAACCTGAGCCGGGCCCCGTCCTGGCCGGGGGCGATTACACGCTCCACAGCGGGTTTTGGCCGGCAGCCCCGGCCGCCCCGCCCGCCTGCACAGCCGTGACGAGCGTCGATCTCAACCTGGTGACCGCGGGCGACATCTACACGGACACAACGGTACAGTTCAGCGCCAATATCGCCCCCAACAACGCCGATAAACCCTACACCTACACGGTCGACTACGACGACGGGGACACAGCCACGTCGACTAGTAGTGCCGATCCCCTTACGACGCCCCTCCATACGTTCGATACCGTGGGGACCTACGACGTCCTAATCAAAGTCTGGAACTGCACCATGACCGAGGGCCAGGCCAAGACGGACACGGTCCGCGTGACGGTGATGACCAAAGCCGATCTCGACGAGCACATCTTCCTGCCGATGGTGATGAAGAACTGACGAGATTCCCGCGTGCAGCGCTACGGAGGTGAGCGATCGTCGTAGCGTAGAGACGCCGATGGTTCGAGGCCAGTTGACCTGGCCTCGAACCGCCGGTACGTATTGCCGCTAAGAGGAAGGAGACGCCAGAATGCGTAAGAAGAGGGGATTCGGTGTCGCGATGGCCTGCGGACTCGGCCTGATCCTGACGTGCGCTGTGCTGGTTGCCGGCGGAGCTCAAGCTCAGACTCCCGAGCTTGCGGAGCTGCTCGGCCCCTCCGGGCCACTGGGTTCGGGTTTCACCTATCAGGGCCACCTCATCCGAAACGGGAGCACCGTCAGCGACACGTGCGACTTCCAGTTCACCCTCCACGACGCGCCACAGAACGGTTCCCAGATCGGCGCGACGCAGACGAAGACCAATGTACCGGTCGGTGACGGGCGCTTCACCGTCAGCGACTTGGATTTCGGCGTCGGAGCCTTCCCCGGGACGAGCGCCATCTGGCGATCAGCGTGCGCTGCCCCGCCGGGAGCGGGAGCTACACGGCTTTGAGCGGGCGCGTTGCTCTCCGCGCCGCGCCCTACGCCTTCTACGCGCTGAACGCACCATGGTCAGGCCTGGAGAACAGGCCGACCGGGCTCGACGACGGGGACGACGATACCACCTACACCGCCGGTACGGGGCTCGATCTCAGCGCCGGGGCCTTCAGCGTACTGACCTCCGTCGTCCAGGAGCGCGTGGCAGAGACGTGTCCCACCGGCTCCTCCATCCGCGTCATCCACCCGGACGGCACCGTCGATTGTGAGACCGATGACGTCGGCACCGGTGACGGCGGGGGCGACATCACAGCGGTCAATGCGGGCAGCGGCCTCCTCGGCGGAGGCACCAGCGGCGAGGTGACTCTGGCCATCGACTTCGACGGGACGGGCAGCGGGGCAACAGCAGCGCGCTCCGACCACGATCACGACAATAGCTATTATAGGCAGAGCGAGCTCCAGGGTGACAAGACGGCCAGCGTCCATTGGAACAATATCACAAACGTGCCCCAGGGACTGGGTGACGGTGATAATGACACAACCTACTCCACGGGCACCGGACTCTCTCTCGCCGGCACGACGATAAGCATCATTCCTGCCTACCGAATGCCTCAGGGGTGCGCCGATGGACAGGTGGCCAAATGGGACGTTGGGTCGAGCGTCTGGTACTGCAGCGATGACTTGGGCGGAACCAGCGGAGCCTGGTCCCTGACGGGCAACGCTGGCACGGATCCCGACACCAATTTCGTGGGTACCACTGACGCAGTGACCCTGACGCTTGCCGTGAAAGGTGCGGCCGCGCTGCGCCTGGCACCTGTCTCCAACATCAATCTCGGCCCCAACGTGATCGGTGGGCACTCTGCGAACAACGTACGCGGTTCAGTGACGGGGGCGACGATCGGAGGCGGCGGCGATGTGTGGAATCCCAACGTCATCTCCGGCACAGCGGGTACGGTAAGCGGCGGATCGGGGAACACGGCCGGCGGCGACGCCGCCACCATCGGCGGCGGAGATAGCAACACGGCCTCCGGACCCGGTTCCACGGTTGGGGGAGGCCTCGGGAACAGTGCTACGAGGGCCTACGGTACGGTCGGCGGAGGCGGGCTCAACACCGCCACCGGGTTTGGGGCCACCGTTGGGGGCGGCGGCGGAATCGGCATACATAGTGCGTATGGCAATACTGCCAGCGGCGATTGGAGCGTCGTCGGCGGTGGAGCCAACAACTACGCCGGAGGCATTACGTCCACGATCGGCGGTGGTCAGTACATCAGCGTGAGTGCAGCGGGGGCCACGGTGGCCGGTGGCTCTCGAATCACTGTCACGGGAGGCTACGCAGCCGTGGGAGGAGGCCTCGACAACCACGTCACGGGCACCATCGCCACCGTCGGGGGCGGCTACCGGAATAGAGCCGCCGATTCCTACGCCACGGTGAGTGGGGGCGGGCACAATGACTCACGTGGACTCGGCGCTGCCGTTGGAGGTGGTGGCTCGAACACCGCCAGCGGTGCCTGCTCAGTCGTGGCCGGCGGCGGTGGGTTCTCTCCCTTCGTTGAGCTGGGCAATACTGCTAGCGGGGACCGGGCCACCATTGGCGGAGGCGATACCAACGTAGTCGCCTCCTCCTATGGCACGATCGGAGGAGGAAAGAGTATCACAGTCACCGGTGACTACGCCACCGTAGGCGGCGGGCAGAATATCGACGTCGCGGCCACCGGGAGCGCCGTCGCTGGAGGCTCCTACATCACGGTCACGGGCGACTACGCGGCTGTGGGCGGCGGCCACGAGAACCAGGTGGACGGTGATTTGGCAACGCTAGGTGGAGGCATTCTGAATTCCGCTTTTGGTGAAGCCTCCACAATCGGTGGCGGCCGGAGTATTCGGGTGACCGGAGAGGCAGCCACGGTTGGCGGTGGCGACACGAACGTGGTCACGGCGGCATTTGGCACCGTCGGCGGCGGGACATCCATTTCTGTCACAGGCAAATTCGGCACCGTGGGAGGAGGCACACAAAACCACACGGTCGGAACCGCTGCGACCATAGGAGGGGGTGGCTACAACACTGCAATAGGAGAGGCTAGCACCATCGGCGGCGGTTCCTTTGTCACCGCCACGGGCTACGCATCGACCGTAGGCGGGGGAGTACATAACACCGCGTCTGACAACGTTTCGACCATCGGAGGCGGCGCATACATCAGCGCTACGGGCCCCGCGGCCACTGTGGGCGGAGGGGCGTACATCCATGCGAGAGGTGAAGGCGCCACCGTTGCCGGCGGCACGTACATCACGGTCACAGCAGACTATGCCACCGTCGGTGGGGGCGGGTACAACACGGCTAGCGGCATCGGCTCCGTCGTCGCCGGCGGCGGGGGCGAGGATCCGATCGTCGTGCGCAACCTGCCCAACACGGCCAGTGGCATGCTCAGCGTGATCGGTGGCGGCGGACTGAACCGTGCTAGTGAGGGATACGCTACCGTCTCCGGAGGCCAAGGAAACACCGCCGATGCCTGGGCCGCCACCATCGGGGGCGGTGAGCAGATCACGGTAACGGGCAGCTGGGCCACCGTGGCCGGAGGCACGGAGAACGTAGCCGAGGGTGACTATGCCTCCATCGGCGGGGGCCAGATGCACATCGCCGAAGGCAAGGATGCCACCGTCTGCGGCGGATGGGCAAATGCTGCCAAGGGCGATCAATCCGTCGTATGTGGCGGCTACGACAATGAGGCCGTCGGCGACCATGCCACAGTTAGCGGCGGCTACAACAACGAAGCAGGAGCCAATTTCTCCACCGTGGTCGGCGGCCACAGCGCGGAGGCATCGCACTTTGGCTCAGTAGCTCACGCAGCGGGGAGCTTCAGCGAGGCGGGGGACGCTCAGCAGGCTTTCTATGTCCTGCGCGGAACGACCTATGATGACACACCGACCGAGTTGTTCCTGGATGGTGCCTCTCAGCGCCTGACCATTGGACACCGCTCGATCACCTTCGACATCTTGGTCGTTGCGCGAACTGCTGGCTCCATTCCGTACTCGGCCGGGTACACCACTCAAGGTGTCATTGAAGGGTGGGGGGCTAATACAGTGAACTTCGTCTTCGGTACACCAGTCGTCACAAAGCTCGGAGACGACATCGGCGGCACGGACTTCGATCTCGACGATTCCAACGGTGCCCTGGTTCTCGAGGTGACCGGGCCCCCCGACAGGACTGTGCGCTGGGTCGCCACCGTGCGGACCGCCGAGGTGGCATGGTAGCCTATGGCCGCTAGGTTGCAGAGCATCCGGGGCCCAGCTGGGCCGGGCAGCGCCTCCGGAGGCCGAAGCATCGCCAGAAGGCGCAATGCCAACTCGATCGAGTGCAACGACTTGAACCACGCTGCATCCACTGGCAGCGACGACCCATTGATCACGCCCCTGGAACACACGTTTGCCATGGTGCGGGACTACGACGTGTTGGCGAAGGTCTGGAACTGCACCTTGGCCCAGGGACGGGCCTAGACAGACACGGTCCGCGCAACGGTGACAACCAAAGCCGCCTTGGACGAGCACATTGCTAGCCTACGTTGTGAAGAGCTGACGCGAACCCCAGGTGTAGCGCCACTAAGGTGTGCGCTCGCCCTGGGGCGGGGACCCGGGATGGGTGGACGCTCAGTAGCCTGGGCGTCCACCCACCGTAACGGATTGACACTCAGACAGAGGAGACGCCGAGATGAATAGGAAGAGGGTGCTCGGTGTGGCGACGGCCTGTGGCCTCGGCCTGATCCTGACGTGCGCTGTGCTGGTTGCTGGCGGAGCGCAAGCTCAGACCCCCGAGCTTGCTGGGCTGCTCGGCCCCTCCGGGCCCTTGGGTTCAGGTTTCACCTATCAAGGCCACTTGATCCGAAACGGGAGCACCGTCAGCGACACGTGCGACTTCCAGTTCACCCTCCACGACGCGCCACAGAACGGTTCCCAGATTGGCGCGACGCAGACGAAAGACGGCGTACCGGTCAGCGACGGGCGCTTCACCGTCAGCGACTTGGATTTCGGCGTCGGGGCCTTCACCGGGGACGAGCGCCATCTGGCGATCAGCGTGCGATGCCCCGCCGGGAGCGGGAGCCACACGGCTTTGAGCGGGCGCGTTGCTCTCCGCCCCGCCCCCTACGCCTTCTACGCGCTGACCGCACCCTGGTCCGGCTTGCAGAACAGGCCGACAGGGCTCGACGACGGGGACGACGATACCACCTACACCGCCGGTACGGGGCTGGATCTGAGCGCCGGGGCCTTCAGCGTCCTGACGTCCGTCGTCCAGGAGCGCGTAACAGAGCCGTGTCCCACCGGCTCCTCCATCCGCGTCATCCACCCGGACGGCACCGTCGATTGTGAGACCGATGACGTCGGCACCGGTGACGGTGGGGGCGACATCACAGCGGTCAATGCGGGCAGCGGCCTCCTCGGCGGAGGCACCAGCGGCGAGGTGACTCTGGCCATCGACTTCGACGGGACAGGCAGCGGGGCAACAGCAGCGCGCTCCGACCACGACCACGACTCCAGATATTACTCGAAGAACGATCTCCAGGGCAATGGCACAGCTAGCGTCCATTGGAACAACCTGACGGATCTCCCCAACGGCCTCGACGATGGAGACGACACCGTGACCTACACTGCAGGGATGGGCCTGGACCTCGCAGCCACTGAGTTCAGCATCGTCCCGGCCTACCGTTTGCCCGAAGGCTGTTCCGACGGTCAGATAGCTGAGTGGAACGATACCGCTAAGATGTGGGAGTGCGCCCTGGACGACACCGGGAGCGCTGGCGCTCACGACCACTGGGGCGAGGCCTGGTCCGGCAGCGGCACCGGTCTGGCGCTCAACAGCAGTGGAGGAGGACCGGCGTTCAGCGTCAGCAGCGCCGACCAGGACGGGCTCCACGTTGCCTCGGCCGGCGACGATGGGTTGGAGGTAGCCTCGGCCAACTACGGCATCTTCGTTAGCTCATCCACGTACGATGCATTCCTGGTCAACAACGCTGGTCGCCACGGGTTGAACGTGAGTGGGGCAGGGGTGGACGGGGTCCAAGTCTTCGGCGCCGACGATGACGGCATCGACATCTACGACGCTGGCGACGTTGCAACGCATACAACGCCTTCGGACATCCACGGCTTTGACACGCATGACGGAGTTGATGTCGCCGGGGCCAAAGGCTACGGCCTCTTTGTCGGATACGCCGGCTATGACGGGCTCTACGTCAACCAAGCAGGCGAGGATGGTCTCCAAGTCGATTATCCGGCTGGGGACGGCGTGCACGTCCGAGCACCGGGTCAGGACGGATTCTTCGTCGAAACACCGACGGACGATGGCCTTCAGATCGGATACGAGATCTTCGGTAACTACATCGGCGCCGGCGATGACGGCATCGAGATATGGGATGCCGGCGGCGCACCCACCCACACGACACCCTCAGATGCCGGATTTGGGGACACCCACGACGGCATTGGGGTCGCCGGAGCCCAACACCATGGTCTCTGGCTGGGCTACACGGGCAATGACGCCGTCTCGATCTGGGAGAGCGGCAACGACGGCGTCAAGGTCTGGAACGCGCACGGCCACGGCCTCTACGTCAGCCAGACCGGAAACGATGGCGTCTACGTGTGGGAAGCCGGAGATGACGGTGTCTATGTCTCTGACGCCGCCGATGACGGGCTTGTGATCTACGATGCCGGAGACGCCCTGACCCATACCCTGCCCACCGACGTATGGACGCTCGACACTCGAGACGGCATCGACATAGCCGGCGTGGACGACATCGGAGTCTGGGTGGGGTACGCGGGCCAGGATGGCCTGTATATCCGGGAGGCGGGCCGGGATGGCATTAACATCGACTATGTCGACAACGACGGGCTGTACGTCGGGAAAGCTGGGGGCGAGGGCCTGGAAATCATCGACGCTTCTGTCGGTGTGGGCGTGAGAAATGCCGGCTTCAGCGCCATTGATATAGGTACCGCGGGAAGCGACGGCATGTACGTCGACGATGCCGGCGACGACGGCGTCGAGATCAAGGCTGCCGGCGACAAGGGCATTCACGTGACAAGTGCCGGCGACGACGGGGTCTACATAGGAAGCGCCGGAGGCGTCGGCCTGGAGATCGATCAGACCGATGGGGACGGCATTCACATCGCCGACGCTGGCAACAATGGCATCTACATCAGTAGCGCTGACTATGACGGTGTCTCCGTCTGGGAGGCTGGAGATGTCGGAGTCCACGCCAACACCACCGCTGCCGACGGCGAGTGGGGCGTCTGGACGCCAGACAAGATCCACGCGGGTGGAGGCATCGCTTCCAGCGGCCCGCTGATGCTCGTCGCGCAAAACGGCGGCAACGCCAACCTGGAGACCGGGGATGTCGTGGTCGCGGCTGGCATGGCCGCCGCCCTCGGCGAGGGCAGCACGCCCGTGCCCGCAGTGCAGAAAGCCGAGGGCGCCAACAGCTCCGCCGTCATCGGCGTCATTTACCGCCGCTTCGTCGAGGAGCAGGACGTCGAAACGATCCAGCATGATGGCGAGCTGAAGCGCCGGTCCGCGGGTCGCACCAGGAGCACCGACGGACCCGTCGCGCCCGGCGACTACATGCTCATCGTGGTGATGGGCCCGGCGCAGGTCAAGGTCGATGGGTCCGCGGGGAACCTGCAGGCCGGCGATCTCCTCTCCACCGCATCTGTCAGCGGTACGGCCGCGGCGGCGCAGCAGGTGGAGGCTGGCGGCATCACGTTCTACGCGCCGGGAACGACCATCGGGAAGGCGTTGGAGCCCCTCGCCAAGGACGACGATGGGCTCATCTGGGCCATGGTGACGCTCCAGTAGCGCGCCTGCTCGTAAGGGGTGCACAGTTGTGGTCCTGCTGCATGCCGGACTGACGGCACGCAGTGGGGGCGGATTGGGGATCACGGGGATGATCCCCAATTTGCCGATTCCGCTGTCCAACACACGGATGCCGGAGCCAGCTCTCTGGGGGGAAAATGACACGTGCGAGCATCCAAAGAACCCTTGCCTTTGTCGGGGCAGTCTCCCTCGCTCTGACTAGCTGCCGTCTCCTGCAGTTGGAATCGACTGCGGCCGAGCACTTGCTGTGTTCAGAGGTGACCGTGGTCGCCGCCGACCTGTCCCTGCCTGACGATGCCGAACCGGCGGCGTCTCAGCCTGACGAAGGATGCGTCTTCGCCACGAACCTAATTGAGCCCCAACTCTTCGACTTCTACACCCACTGGCTCCAGGAGAACGGTTGGCGGCGACAGGCGCCGACGGAGGCGATGACAACCCTCCCGCACCAGGTCTGGCGAAGGGACGGCGTCGAACTCCGTATTGAGATCCAAGGTACAGATGATCGAGGTCGCAGCCTGGTCTGGCTTCACGCGCTAGAATTCGAGATGCCCGACGTCACACCAGCGCAATGACCCTGCGGTGCCGCGGCTTACTGCCGTCGGTGATGGTAAACGTGGCGTCAAGCCGTGCACCCTCAACGCTTGAGGGCTAGCTAGTGGGACATACACGCCCCGACTAGCGCCGGATCCGCTAGGAGGCATCTGACTGGCGCGCAGGCACACGGCTTGGGACAGAATACCCTCACTCGGCCATCGAGCCGCACCGGTGGTTGGGGTTGCGTAACCGGACAGCCGTCACATCGGGCTCGGACACGGGACTCGAGCAAGTCCGCAAATGAGAAGAGGTGCGAAATGAACACACCATCTAGGACTTCGCCGCAGAAGCTCTTCCCGGTGGCACTGCTCGCGACCGCGCTGGTCATCGCTGCTGCCGCCACATCTGGCGCCAAGAACACGTCCTTGCCAGCGCCTCGCCCTGGCCCCCCCGAAGGCCCGATCATAGCAGCCCCGCGCGATTGCCCCTATGACGGATACGAACCCAACGACAGCTTCTGGAACGCGTACGCCATGGAGCCCGATACCTCCTATGTCGGCATCTATATCTGTCCCAGCGGCGACGAGGACTGGTTCCGGTTCAGCGCTAGCGGCGGTCAGCAGATTCGGGCCGATCTCTACAGCCTCCCCGCCGACTTCGATCTCTATCTCTATGACCCCGAAGGGACGCCCCTCGGCCAGTCCGAGAATGCTGGTACGACGGATGAGCAGATCCTCCACACGGCCGTGGTGACCGGAGAGTACCGCATCACGATCGTTGGTTACGAGGGAACGCACAGCGAGACCTCCGACTGCGCGCTCCGCGTCGAGCTCGACGACCCACCCACGCCCACGCCGACGCCCACGGAGACGCCTACCTGTCCCACCGACGACCACGAGGCCAACGATTCCTTCGAGGAAGCCGTCGCCATTGCTCCCGGAACTGAGCAGACTGCGTATATCTGCCCGGCTGACGACGAGGACTGGTTCCGTCTCTCTCTCACTGCTGGACAAGTCATCACTGCCGATCTCTACGGCCTGTATGGTGACCTGCCGGCCGATTTCGATCTCTATCTCTACAGCCCATCGGAGCAGCAGGTGGGCGAATCAACCCTCGGCGACACTGCTCCCGAGCAAGTTACGTATCTCGCGGAACACTCGGGCGACTATCGTGTGTTGGTCACGGGATACGCAGGCGCCTACAGCGCAATGGAGCCCTACCGACTGCTCGTCTCCCTGGGGTCGGAGCCGACACCAACCCATACTCCGACCCACACGCCGACGCCGACCCCTTCCCCAACCAGCACACCATCCTGCCCCACGGATGATTATGAGTCCAACGACGGTTTTGTGGAAGCCGTGGCGATCGAGCCAGACATTGAGTACACGGCCTACGTCTGTCCCAGCGGCGACGAGGACTGGTTCGCACTGACCGTCACCGCCGGACAAGTGATCACCGCAGATCTCTACGGCCCGGAAGGCGATCTGCCCGCTGACTTTGACCTCTATCTGTACAATCCGCAGAACGAGCAGGTGGCTGGATCGGCCCTCGGCGGCTACGCGGCTGAGCAGGCCGTGCACACGGCTGAACGCACAGGCGACTACCGGGTGCTGGTCGTCGGTTACGACGGCGCCCACAGTCGGCTGACTCCCTACCACCTCTTGGTCAGGCTGAGCGATGAACCGACGCCTACGCCTACGGAAACGCCCACACAGTCGCCGACCCCCACCCCCACGAACACGCCCACGTCCACCCCGACGCACACGCCAACCTTCACCCCGTCGCCCTCCCCAACGCCTTCGGCAACCGCCACTCCGGGGCCCGGCTGCCCCGAGGCTCTGCCGGACGATGACTTCGCCTCCGCCAGACCGCTTGCCATCGGTACGACCCTCAACGACTACATCTGCCATCCCGAGGACGTGGATTTCTTCAGTTTCACGCTCAGTCCGGGAGACACCGTGACGGTTGACCTTTTCAACCTGGAGGTGGACTACGCGGTAGCGCTCTACGACCACGCCGGTCCCCCCGAGGTTGGCTTCTCGGACAACTCGCTGACGACCGATGAACAGATCGTCTTCACCACAGGCCAGACCGGCACGCACTTCGTCAAGGTCTTCAGCTCCGGCGGCGAATACCTCGCTAGTTCGAACCCCTACGCCCTCCGGGTGACCCTGGGTGCCCCCAGCCCTACGCCGACCCACACCCCCACAACCACTCCCAGCCCGACCCCCCTCTATCCCGACTGCCCGGACGATTTCGAGCCAAACGACGCCTGTGGCGGCCCGTGCTGGGAGCTGACGCATTCGGGATGGTGGAGCAACATATGCGCACCGACTGACCAGGACTATTGGAGAATCCCATCTGTCGGCCCGGGCAAGACCATCGAAGTCAGGCTGACGGATCTACCGGAGAACTACACGCTGGCTCTCTATCACCCCGGTTGCAACACGGTGGCGGTCTCGAATAACCCGGGCACCGAAGATGAGATTATCCTCTATACCACCACCGCCAGCGGCACCGCATACGCCGACGTGTTGAGCTACGGGGGCTCGTTCAACAAGGCCGCCAAGTACCATGTCTCCGGTCAAGTGTTCGACTGCGCGCTGGATGACCTGGAGTCGAACGACGACAGCGACAACGCCTATGATTTCGGCCGCATCGCCAACACCACCGAGCGCGAATCCGGACTGAGCATCTGCCCCCCGGGTGATCGCGACTGGTTCTCCGTCGACCTGGAGGCAGATGATCGCTTCGTCGCCGAGGTGGCCTACTATGCCCCGGAGACCTCGCTTCTGATGTGCCTCTATGACGCCGGTCTGGTGCAAGTCGCCTGCACCCACCCAGATCTGCAGCACGACCGGATTGACTACGTCGTGCCGGTCACGCTGCCCCAACGGAGCACGTACTACCTCTCAGTCGAGACCGCGTCCGGAACCGACGCCTATGACGGCTACCAGATCAGCCTGACCGTCCAGGAGCCGACGCCCACGCCGACCTCGACGTCGACGCCCACCGCCACCCCCACCCCGACGGCTACCAGTACGACTCCACCGCAGGTCGACTTGACCGTTGATGGCATCGAGGTCACACAGGGCCTTCAAGGCTACCCCAACCCATCCATCAACCTGGTCGCGGACAAGAAGACCTGGGTGAGGCTCTACTTCCGTTCCAATCTGCGCGATGTCTGCTGTACCACGGCGCGTCTACGTCTGCTCAACGCACAAGGATCCACGTTCGTGGATCCGGCGAATGGGCCGTTGTGGGCGCGAACCCGAGGGAGTCGGCGCACGCATAGGTTCGACACGCTGAACTTCCTCATCCCGCAGGCCTATCTTGAGGAGGGCACGCTGATCATCCAGCCTCAACTCAACCATGACCAGGCCGTGCCCGAGTCCGACTACGGGAACAACAACCCGGTCTACACGCGCACCTTCACCACACGCGACCCTCTCAACATCGTCTTCGTACGTGTTCGCTACCACATCGAGCAACCGGGTCCCAAACCCGCCGGTACGCCGACTCTGGTGCCCACGGTCACACCCACCGTGCTCGTGCCACCCAAGGGCTCTGGCCCGCGCGGAAAGCACTACACCCGCAAGATCTATCCGGTGCCGCATGTCCATTCCTGGCTCCCAGACACGGGTGACACTGTGGACTTTGATGGCGACCTGAGTAAGCTGAGCGAGTGGGGCAAACTATTGAGCAAGATCGAATGGATGGCGGCCCACAATACAAAAGCCCCGCCCGGGGTCTACAACTTGCACTGGTACGGGGTTGTTCCTGATCTGCACGGCGCCCTGCGGGATGGCATCCTCGGTCTCGGATACACGCCGGGCCGCTCGGCGATCGGGTACGGTGGGCAGACCCTGGCCCACGAGTTGGGGCACAACTTCGGCCGCCTCCACGCCCCTTGCGGTGCGCCGACCAAGACGTGGGACATCAACTTCCCCTATGCCGAGGGCAAGACCGGCGAGTTCGGCTTCGATCCCGACACGCAGAAGGTGTACGACCCCGCGGGCACTTACGACTTCATGTCCTATTGTGGCCCGGCGTGGATGAGCCCCTACACATACCAGGCTCTCTATGATCGCGTTGGAGGCCCCACGGCTGCCACAGCGCGCAGCGATGCTCAAGAAGGCGAGTACCTCTTGATCGCTGGTGAGGTTGAGAGGGAAGCGGGGACGGGAGAGATCAAGGAAGCGTACGTGGACAACCGGCCCACCGGATCCAACGACGCTGTGGGCGAGGGCCCCTACGCCCTGGAGGTGAGGAACGGTGAGGGAAGTGCCCTCTTCACACGCCACTTCGACCCTCAGATGATCGAACTCCGTTCCGATGGCTCAACCGGGGATGCACCCGGCGAATCCTGGTTGCAGGTGCTGCCCTTCCCAACGGGAGCAGAGCGCGTCGTCCTCCTGCACGACGATGAGGTGCTCGACCAGCGTGCGGCAAGCGCCCACACACCTGCGGTCACCGTGACGTACCCCAACGGCGAGGAAGCACTGACTGGCACGCTCGATGTGACGTGGACTGGCACCGACGTCGATGGCGACCCTCTCATCTACACACTCCAGTACAGCGTCGATGGCGGAGAGACCTGGACCGCCGCGGAGGTCAACCTGACGGCAACCCATCGCACGCTGGACGCCGAGGCGATGGCGGGTACCACGCAGGGTAAGATCCGCGTTTTGGCCAGCGATGGTATCAACACTGGAACCGACGAAAGCGATGGCATCTTCTCCGTACCGAGGAAGCCGCCCGAGGTTCACGTCGCATGGCCACCGGCCGGCTCGCTCGTGGCACCCGAGGGCGTAGTGTTCCTCCAAGCCTCCGCCTACGACTTGGAGGACGGCCCGCTCACCGGTGCTTCGCTGGCGTGGTCATCCGACCAAGACGGGCCCTTGGGGCAAGGGGAGGAAGTGGC
>Ga0180435_10003556_pt1 | contig 15523 bp, 11 predicted proteins | sample SS_ome_3_FD_132467 | JGI IMG/M metagenome (GOLD analysis project Ga0180435, IMG submission 132467) | Hypersaline lake sediment archaeal communities from the Salton Sea, California, USA - SS_3_S_1 metaG | ecosystem: Environmental > Aquatic > Non-marine Saline and Alkaline > Hypersaline >... | reverse complement strand
GAGTACCTGCGGATGCGGGAGGTGATCCAAGAGGAGCTCGACGGACTCGACCGGAAGTGCAGCGAGCTGCGAGAGAAGCTGGAGGCGGAATCAGCTGTACAACACAAGATCAACTCACTGAGGCAGTTTTCAGAGGCCGTATCTGGGCAGCTCGAGGACGCGCGCTTCAACACTCAGCGTCAGATCATCCAAGCGCTCCAACTGACGGGCCTGGTAGAGTGGATCGAGAGGGATGCAGCCAGGATCACTGTAGAGGGGCTGATGCCCAGCTTCGAGGTTCGGCTATCGTCCCCAATAAGAGGATGTTGTGCGAACCTGCCGCCGCCACCTCCAGCGCGCGCTTGGCGTGCTCCTGTCCCTTGATCTCCGCAAAGTCGGTCACCGGCGGCGGGCTCTCCGATCGGAGTGACGAGGTATGGTCCACCGGCTGCAGCGAGACAAGCCCCTGCAAATGCGAGACCAGCGCGCTCAGCGACGCCACTGGGTAGACGGTGAGGCCGGGGATGAGGGCAGCCTCTGCCGCGTCCACCGCCGGCACATAGAGTGCGTCCACGTCGCTGTGGCGCGCCATATCGGCCACCGAGAGGGCACCCCGGATGTGGCGCAGCGACCCGTCCAGCGAAAGCTCGCCCAGGACCAGCGCCCCGTCCAGCACCTCCGGAGGCAGCTGACTGGACGCCCCAAGGATGCCGAGTGCGATGGGCAGGTCGTAGGCCGGGCCCTCCTTGCGCAGGTCGGCGGGGGCCAGGTTGATGGTGATATGGTTGTTATAGGGAAAGGCGAACCGGCTGTTGCGAATGGCCGAGCGCACGCGCTCGATGCTCTCGCGCACAGCGGCGTCCGGCAGCCCCACCAGGGTGACCTTGGCCATACCGCGGTTGACGTCGATCTCGACGTCGACGGTCTCTGCCTCAAGCCCCAGGACCGCCGCACTGCGTATCTTGGCTAGCACGGGGCGCCGCCCTTCGAGAGGGTGAGACGAGGTTGTCCAGCCTTGAGTACCACCTGGTGGATCGAGCGGTAAGGGATCACTGATACCCTCCGTACCGGCTGCCTAGGTGAACGCGGACGGGGCGAGTGTACTCCTGTTGAGGAGAGGCGCCAGTCAGCGGCGCAGCGCTCCTGTCGCCACCTGAAGGGGGGGATTCAGGGAGCGAAGGTGAGGATATCGGAGAGGTCGGCGGACTGCCAGTAGCCGCCGGGGGCGTCGGGATTGCGCCAGTCGCGGGCAGGATGAATGATCCGCAGGTCACCGGTATCGGACTCGATGCCGAACCAGAAGCGACGCTCGACCATCTCGTAGGCGGTGAGGGCATCGTCCGGCGAGAAGATGGCGCCCACGTTGAGCAGCTCACTATCGGAGATACCGGTCTTTGTCGAGAGCACCCGCAGGTGGTCGCCCTCGAAGGTCACGCCCTGGGGCGAGATTCGCCAGCGGACCTCATAGGCGCGACCAAGGCTCGAGGCGTCATCGAGGAGGTAGACACTGCCCGAGCCGGCATTCCAGACGTAGGCGTAGACGTAGGAGTGGTCGGTAGGGTTGATGATGGTGACGGACCGGTCCAGCTCGGGGGTGACTCGATAGGCGTAGGCATCGAGGAGACCGTCGTACCGTCCGGTGACCATACGCAGCACCTCGCGCAGACGCACCGGATCCCAAAGGTCGCCGCGCGTGACCAGCGTCAAGCGATCGTGGTAGGCGGCCAGCGCGGGGTCGGCGATGCGTGCCTCTCCGCTCTCCAGCGTCTCGACATAGCCCTCGGGCAGCAGTCGCCCGTAATGCCCGATCTGCCAGTCAGGATCGGCCACAGGCAGGCGAGCCAGAAGCGGATCGCCGAGGCCCAGGATGTCGACGATCGTCACTTCGGGGCCGGCGAAGTAGCCGTAGAAGCCAACGGAACCCTTGACGACGACGTGTGGGCCCTTCTCACGCGCGGCGCGACCCAGGACCGCCCAGTCGTGGTCGGGAAAGTCGCCCTGTGACCGTAGCGCCGGGAGCAGTCCCGCGGTCGGGTAGTAGTTGGCACGCTCATCCTTGATAGTGCGGCCCAGCACCCAGACGTCGGCGTCTTGGTCAGCCCGCCGCCCGCCGGGGGCCCGAAGCGGCGTGTAGGGCGAGGACAGACCGAGGAGGGCGAGAACGACCAGCAGCGCCGCCTGCACGCGCCGGGGCCGCGGCGAAAGGCGTGACCACGGTGCGGACACGATCAGGGCCGTCGCAAGGAGGAGCGGGGCCGTCAGGAACCGACCGCTCATGAAGTCGCCGCCGACGCGGACGATGTAGGCCAGGTAGAGGACGATGCCGGCGGTCAGCGAGAGCTTCCGCCAGTCGCGGGTCGAGATGGGAAGGAGCACGCCGACCGAGATCGTCAGCAGCGTGATCGGGTCGACGCGGAGCGAATTGTAGAGATAGGTGAGCCCGTGATGGATCAGCGTGGTCTGCGGGATCAACCCGGTGTTGAGTTTCGCCAGCGCCGTGTTGGGCACCAGGGCACCGTAGGTGACCAGGGAGAAGAGCTCCCAGGCGATGAGCGGCGCGAACCCAAGCGCGGCATACCCCAACGCGCGCCAACCGCGCGTCTCAATCCAAGCCCACGCCAGCGCGGGGCCAAAGAGCAGCACAGTGTCGACCCGATTGACCATCCCCAACGCCGTGCAGAGCGAGAGCCGTAAGATCCAGCCGGGTGTCCACTCGCGACGAACGTAGATCAGCAGGAAAGCAGCCAGCAGGAGATGCGTCAGAGGGTTCTCAAGGCCCGAGGTGGCGTAGTCAATGAAGCCCTTGGAGAGGGCGAGGACGCCCACAGCCAACGCAGGCAGGGGCGAACGCTCATCCGCAAGGCGCGCGACAAGGACCACGGAAATGACAGAGAGCCCGATGGAGATGGCAAGGCTGGTGAAGAAGACCTCGCGAGTCGCCGCGTAGGCGGCGGAGATCAGCAGCATCCATAGGGGGTGTGTGTAAGCCTGCACGCGCTCGGCCACGTTCCAGGTGAGGCCGTGGCCGTTGACGAAGTTGTCGACGGTGCGGAACGTGATGTAGGCGTCGTCCGAGAGCCATGCGTTGCGGACGACGAGCCCAGCGAAGCCGGCGAGGAGAGCCAGAAAGAGCCAGTGGGTCCACGCCAGAGGCTCGGGCTGATCGCCCGAGCTGCCGGGACGCGGCTCGAGTCGAGTGCCCGACCTATCCGTCGTGAGTGACATCGTCTAGGGTGGCGCCCAGGGCCGCTCGGGTGGGCGTCCGGCCGTCCGCGAGGAGGGCAGAAAGGCCGTCGGCAAGGGTGTGGACGGCATCGTAGGTGGGCAGGGCATAGGGTCCGGGCTCGGGGACGTGAGGGCCCATGGACTTGTAGGCGGCGATCCAGTCAGCGGTGGCGGCGGTCGCGGGTGCGTCGTGGACGGTCAGGTGGGGCAGGCTCGCGCCGGCGTAGACGGAGGCCGCGGCGGCGGTGGTCTCCGGCAGATAGTGGCCGATGACGGCGAGGACCTCGGGGTCGACGACGAGGTTCTCAGCCACGCGTGCAGCCAGGGCCGCTTCGCCCCGATCGTCGTAGGCGACGAGTTCGAGCATGGTGCCGGCGACACCGCCGGCGGCGTTGATCTCGCGGACAGCGAGCCGGGCCGCGTATACAGCATCATAGCCCACATAGCGATAGGTGCCCTCGAAGGGGGCTGCGAGGCCGATCTTGACGATGGGGGGGAGGGCAGGGGTACAGGAGGCGAGAAGAAGAAGGGAGATCAGGACGAGTGATGAGTGACGAGTGATGAGTGATAGGGCTTGTGCTGATGAGAGTGCCCGCGCTAATGTGAAGAAGGATCGTGTTGATGCCAGGAAGGACCGCCAGATCCTGTGTCCTAATGCGGGCGACCTGCCGTCAGAGGCACGGGATCTTGCCAACGCAGACGTTGCCAACGCAGACGTTGGCTGATCCCTTCTCACGATCGTGGGGAGGTGCGGCACGGCGAGGGGCGCGACTACTGCCCCAGATACGTCAGCGCGAGACGTATCTTGTCGTCGAGGGTCTCCAAGTCCTGCGGCAGTTGCTGGAGCGCGCGCTGGGACTCGACGACGCTGAACCCTAGCGCGGTCAGGGCCGCAATCACGTCGGCATCGTCCTCGGAGACATGCGTGGCGAACCCTTCGTAGCGCTTGATCTTGTCCTTGAGGTGCAGGACGATCGCCTGCCCCGTCTTCTTGCCCACGCCGGGCGCGCGGGCGAGGACTTCGGCCTGACCGTTGAGGATGGCGCGTCGCAAGGTCTCGGAGGCCAGCGTGCTCATCACACTGAGCGCGGCCTTGGGGCCGACGCCGCTGACCCCCAACAGCAGTTCGAAGAGATCCTTCTCCTCCGGCTCGGTGAACCCGTAGAGGGTCAGCTCCGTCTCCCGGACCTGAAGGTATGTGTGCAAGACCACCTGATCGCCGACGTGGATCGCCAACGAGGCGGGGACGAAGACGCCAAAGCCGACGCCGCCCACATCGAGGATGACACGACCATCCGCGGCACTGATGACGTTGCCGTTGAGAAGCGCGATCATATCGGGCCCCCTCAGGTCTCCAGCAGACTGTCCAGCTTCACTCTGTGCAGATAGCAGATGGCCACCGCTGCCGCGTCGGCAGCGTCATCGGGCTTGGGGACGGTGCGCAGCGACAGGAGCATGCGAACCATCTCCTGCACCTGGTGCTTCTTGGCGCTGCCATAGCCGGTGACCGCCTGCTTGATCTGCATCGGCGTGTACTCGGCGATGGGAAGACCCGCATCAGCAAGCGCCAAGAGCGTGACCCCCCTGGCCTGCCCTACCGACATGGCCGTGGTCACGTTCCGGCTGAAGAAAAGCTCCTCAACCGCCGCCGCATCAGGCGCGACCTCCTCGACGAGCGAGCTGAGCTCGCGATGGATAGTCTGGAGACGCGACGGCAGTGGCGTCTTGGCCGGTGTGGTGATCACCCCGAGGGTGACCAGACTAAGGCGCCCTGCCGTCTCTTCTACGACGGCATATCCCGTGATCGCAGTGCCCGGGTCGATCCCCAGGACGCGCATCAGTCCCCGGCGACTGCCGCGTAGGCCGCCACGGCCTCCTCGGTCATCTCCAGGTTCGAGAATACACGGCGGACGTCGTCCAGCTCCTCGATCTCACCGATCAGGCGCATGATCTTGACAGCGTCCTTCTCATCCAAGGCAATCTCGTTCTGAGGCATCATCACGAGCTCGGCTTGGCTTACCGCGATCTCGGCATCCTTAAGCGCCTCACTCACAGTGTGCAGATCGGTGGACTCGGTGACGACCTCGTGGTCGGCCTCACCCTCGCCCTCGACCACGTCGAGAGCACCCGCCTCGACAGCGACCATGAAGAGCTCTTCATAGTCGACCGAAGCCGGCACACTGATGGTGCCGCGGCGGTCGAATTGCCAGGCAACGGCGCCCGGGTTGGCCATCGAGCCGCCCACGCGGGTCAGCGCGTGTCGGACCGAGGCAACCGACCGGTTGCGGTTGTCGGTCACGACGTCGATCATCATCGCCACGCCGTTGGGCCCATAGCCCTCATAGACGATTTCGACGATCTCGACGCCGTCCTTGTCATCACCGGTGCCGCGCTTGATCGAGCGCTCGATGTTGTCCTTGGGCATGCCCATCGAGCGGGCCTTGTCCAGGACCATGCGCAGACGGATATTGGTGTCGGGATCGCCCCCACCACCCTCGCGCACGGCAATGACGATCTCACGGGCGACCTTGGTGAAGACGGCACCACGCTTTGCGTCGTTCGCTTCCTTCTTCCGACGAATCGTTGACCAATGGCTATGACCTGACATAGGACCTCCCTAGACTGTTTATCCAGAGCCTCGCTCTGTTGAGTAGCACCACAGGCACCCCGTGCGGGTGCCACCATCAGCCGAGTGACAAGCAGACCGGGCGACTGGTTACGCTGGCTCGCCCGGTGACTGGGAACTCAACCGAGCTCCCACAAACTCTCTCCTTCCACGCACGAATGCGCCGCCGTCCATAGGACGCTTGCCGGCCATCTGCACGTAGACCAACTTCAGATACCCATCGCCCGTCACCACAACAGGTTCCCCCAGCCACGAGAAGACCGTGCCGGATCCACCCTCGGGCGCATCAGCCGGATGCACCAGCTCGGAGCGCAATACCTTGACACGCACACCGTCCCAGTAGGTGTAGGCACCGATATCCGGAGAAAAAGCGCGCACCTGGTTATGCAACTGCCCTGCACTCCTCGACCAATCCAGCACAGCCTGTGCCTTGCGGCGCCGGTGAATGACAGTGACCCCCTCCTCAGGCTGAGGTTGGGGCATCAGATCGCCCGCCAGATACGCGGGCATCAGCTCCAGCAACAGATCCGCGCCGAGTGCGGACAACCGAGCCTCCAGCTCGCCCGCGGTCTCGTCTGGACCGACCGGCGTCTCACGCATCCCCAGGATGGGCCCGGTGTCCATCCCTGGGTCCAGCTTCATAATGGTCACGCCCGTCGTGGTATCCCCCGCCAGCAGTGTCCCCTGGATGGGTGAAGCCCCTCGCCAGCGCGGCAACAGCGACGCGTGGACATTGAGAAAACCAAAGGGCGGGATATCGAGCACCGAAGGGCGCAGAATCTGCCCATAGGCCACGACCACCGCCACATCCGGCGCCCAGCTCTTCAGGTGCGCCACCGCATCCTCACCGCGCAGCCGGCGTGGCTGGTAGACGGGGATGGACCTCTCCAGCGCCAGTTTCTTGACAGGCGGCATCGTGACCCTGCGCCCACGACCGGACTCCCGGTCGGGCTGGGTCACGACACCCACGACATTGTAGCTGTCGGCTAGCTTCTCAAGCGTGGGGAGGGCAAACTCTGGTGTTCCCAGAAAAACAACACGTGCGTCCACGGGCGCTATTCTATCACAGGGCACATCATGATCAAGCGATGGGCAGGGCGTACGCATCTCGCTCCGAAGGCTCTTAGGGTCTCCTGCAAGCGGCAAGCGCTGGAGGTCGGCACGCCCTATATGACCGGCGTGACGCCCTTCTTGAGAATGATGTTGCCGTACTTTGCGGTCTCACCCGTCATCACGACGGCGAAGGCCCCCCTTGTGCGCTCGTAGAAAGCGTACCGCTCGATGCGCGCGATAGGGGGTGTGTCGGGCCAATGGCGGTCGACCGCGGCCCGGTAGCTCTCCTCGACGGCGGGATCCAGCTCGTCGCCGGGAACCGCGGCCATCATAGCCAGCGGCGCATCGACGTAGCCGTCCAACTTGAGCAGCGGCAGGATCGCGTCCAGCAGATCCGCGACCCGCAGGCCGTCGGCACGGATCACGGTGTTGTTGCAGCTCTCGCCGGGGAAGTGCGCGTCCGCCAGGACGATCTCGTCGCCGTGGCCCATACGACAAAGGACGCTGAGCAGCTCCGGGCTCAACAGGGGGGATATGCCGACCAGCATAAGTTGCCTCCTCGCTCGATTGTGTGGCAGGGAGTATAGGTGGGGAGGGGGAGACCCGCAACCCTCCGCCTTGGCCTCCCCACGAGGTAGGCGCCGGTGAGCGATGGTACGTTAGGAAGGGAGAGAGGATGGGGACTGGGGACTGAGGAAGCGTGCTATAATGCCGGGGTAGGCCCTGGAGAAACCGGTCCTATGCGCCGGCAGCGACAGCAGCCCCCCCTCGGCGCTCAGCAACACGATTCCAGAGGGATCGCCCGTGACCTATAGCTTCCGACGCGCGCTGTACATCACATACCTGGCGTTCTTCAGGGCCAAGAACACGCTGGCCAGGCTGACCCCCAAGCGCATCTTCGTCCTTCTGGTCTTCTACACTATCTATATCACGGTCGAACTGCTCACGTGGCTGAGCTTTGGCCTGGATGAGATCCTCTACCCCTCGTACCGCAAGCAGGAGATCAAGCAGCCGCTCTTCATCGTCGGCAACCCGCGCAGCGGCACGACATTCCTGCACCGCCTCCTGGCGAAGGATACGCACAACTTCACCAGCATCCGGTTGTGGGAAATCCTCTTCGCACCCGCGGTCACCCAGCGCAAGCTGGCCTGGATCGTCGCCGCGCTGGATCGCAAGCTCGGCGGCGGCCTGCACCAGCTCGTTGATCGGCTCGACCAGAGCGTCAGAGACACCAACGTGATGCACAAGATGAGTCTGAGGGAACCCGAGGAGGACGAGTACTTCATGATCCACCAGGGGGCCACCATCATCGCCGGCCTCTTCTTCGGCTTCCCCAAGGCCACCTACCCCTTTGTCTTCTTCGACACACAGATGGCACGCGTGGAGAAGCGGAAGGTGATGCGTTTCTACAAGCGATGTCTGCAGCGGCACCAGCTGGCACACGGCGAATCGCGCCACATCCTGTCCAAGAACCCGTTCTTCAGCCCCAAGGTCGACGCACTCTACACAACCTTCCCGGACGCCAAGATCATCTACCTGGCCCGCAACCCACTCAAGGTCGTCCCCTCCTATGCCAGTCTGTCAGCGCACTGGTGGCGGCTGTTCGCCGAGCCGGAGCAACGCTATCCGCACAAGGAGTACCTCCTGCGATCCATCCAACACTGGTACAGATATCCCGTCGAACGCCTGGAGCAGGCGCCGAAGGAGAGCCGGACCCTGGTGAACTTCCACGACCTGGTGGCTGATCCGGAGGCCGTGGTGAGGGCGATCTACCAGCAGCTCGGTCTGGAGATCAGCGACGAGTTCGCCGAGGTGCTCAGGGAGGAATCCGAGAAGGCACGTCGCCACAAGAGCCGGCACGTCTACTCGCTCGAGGGCGTCGGGTTCACCAAGGGGCAAATCCTCACGTCCTTCAAGGATGTCTATGACCGATGGGGGTTCGACCGCGATCTAGTCTAGCCGGCCCGCCCCTTCGGGGAACCTATGGCGATGCCTGAGCGTCTATACGTTACGCAAGGAGGCGCTATGAAGACACAACCCAAGTCCGTCGTACGGTCAGCGATGCTGATCGCCATGGTCATCCTGATCGCAGTCCTGCCGGCGTGCGAGATACTGAGGCCCGAGCCGGAGCCCCCCACCCCTACGGTGGAGCCGACGGCCTCGCCCACGCCAACGCCCACATCGACACCCGTACCGCCCCGCCCCGTGGTGCCCTACACCCCGGTGCCGGCGGACATGCTGGCCCCCGTGCTGATCCAGCGCAGTCCCAAGCGCGGCGAGCGGCTCGCTCTCGATGCCGCCATCGAGCTGGTCTTCGACAAGCCGATGGACCAGGCGGCCGTGGCCAAGGCCCTGCGGGTGGAACGGGCCGGCACCACAGACGCTGTCGCCGGCGACCTTGCGTGGACCGATGATCGCACCGCGGTCTTCTCGCCCAAGGCATCGCTGCCGAGGGATATGACCTACGACGTCGTCCTGACGCAGGACGCCAAGGCCACCACCGGCGAACCGTTGCGACATCCCGTCACCTTCCGCTTCTCAACTGTGGGGTCGCTCGAGGTGACCCAGGTCATCCCTGGGCCGGATACCGCCGATGTGGAGACGGATGCCCTGATCACGGTTATGTTCAACCGCCCGGTCGTCCCCTTGACGACCTTGGCGGAGATGGAGACGCTGCCGCACCCGCTCAGCTTTGAGCCGGAACTGCCGGGCACCGGCGAGTGGCTCAACACCTCGATCTACATCTTCCGTCCCGAGACACCGCTCTCGGGCGGCATCACATACCGCGCCACGGTCTCCGGCGACCTCACAGACTTGGCGGGCACGCCGTTGTCCGGACCCTATACGTGGTCCTTCGGCACGGTGCCGCCCGAGGTCCTGGACGTGAACCCGTGGCACGATGCAACCCTCGTCGACATCAACACAGCGGTCACGGCGCGGTTCAACCAACCGGTGGACGCACAGGCGGCCGAGCGGGCCTTCACCTTGCGCGAGTCAGGTGCACTGGGCCGCGATGTGCGCGGCACCGTGGACATCGAGGGTCGCATGCTCACGTTCACGCCGGCGCAACCGCTGGATTTCGACACGCGCTATACCGCCATTGTGGGCGCCGGAGTCACCTCGGCAGCCGGGGGCAGGGGCAGTTTGGCGGCCTACGACTGGCAGTTCACCACGGTCCCCCTGCCCAGGATCGTCGAAACGTTCCCTGAGGACGGCGACCGCAACGCGCGCCCCTACACTGACTTCAGGATCACCTTCAACGCGCCCATCGACGCCGCCACCGTGATGCCGAACCTGACCTGGACCCCACCGCTCTCGGTGACCCAGGTCCACACCTACTACTCATCGTACAACCAGACATTCGTGATCAACTTCGATGCACAGCCGTCGACCGACTACAAGGTGGAGATCGACGACGGCATCGCCGACCCGTACGGCAACACCATACCGCGTGGTCGAACCGTGCGCTTCTCCACCGCGCAGCTGGACCCCACCTACCAGCTTCGCACGCCGGGCTTCGTCGGTACCTATGACAGCGCGCTGCCGGCGCGACTGGTGGTCTCCCACGTGAACCTCGAACGACTCAACCTGCGGCTCTTCAGGCTGACACCCGATGCCCTGACCAAGGAGCCGTGGCAGTGGGAAAACCGGGACCGCCCGCTGCCCCCCGGTGGTCTGGTCAGAGAGTGGCGGGAGACCTTGCCCGACCCGCTGAACGAACAGCAGCTGTCCGTGATTGATCTCACCGAACGGCCCGCCGGCAGTCTGGAGCCAGGCGTCTATCTGCTGGACATCGACGCCCCCGGTATGCTCCAGGATTCCTGGCGGCGCGTGCAGCGGCACGTCCTCGTGGTCTCCGACCTGAACCTGACGCTCAAGACAGGGCCCGACGAGACACTGGTCTGGGCCGTGGATCTGGAGACGGGCGACCCGGTGCCGGACCTGCGTCTGGAGGTCACCGAACTGCGAGAGGGACAGCGCGGCGTGATCACCACCGACGGCGAGGGCATCGCGCGGCTGGAGTTGCCGGATGACTACCACGACCTGGTGGTCGTCAGCGAGTCGCCATTCGCCGCCGTCGGCTCCGGCTGGGGACGCGGCATCGGTCCGTGGGATTTCGGCGTCGGCGAGGGCCAGCGTGCCGAGGACTACCTGACCCACATCTACACCGACCGCGAGATCTACCGGCCCGGACAGACCGTCTCGTTCAAGGGCGTTGTCCGATCCGACGACGACGTCGCCTACGACCTACCAGGCGTCCGCTCCGTCCTCATCGAGGTGCGCGACATCAACGGGGAAATCCTGCTGAACGACCAGGCCACGGTCAGCGCGAACGGCACCTTCGTCGGGTCCGTGGACCTGGGAGCTGACGCTGCCCTGGGCCAGTATGTGATCAGCGTCTCTCTCGTCGATCACCACAGCCAGGCCTACTTCACCGTCGCCGCCTACCGGCCGCCCGAGTTCGAGGTGAGCGTGGCAGCGGCAGCGAGCGAGATACAGCGGGGCGACGCCCTGGAGGCCACGGTCGAGATCGCCTACTTCTTCGGCGGTCCCCTTGCGGACACTGCGGTATCCTGGAACATCCTGGCTGAGGGCGCGCGGTTCGAGCCCACCTGGGGAGGACGCTACAGCTTCAGCGACACCGACGACCCCTACCGCTGCTTCGACTGCTGGTGGTGGTATGAGCCGCCGGCCCGCGAGTCGCTTCTGAGTGGATCCGGCACGACCGATAGCGAGGGCCGGCTGACCGTCAGGATATCCGGGCGTGAGTTGGCCGATGTGCTGCCCACAGGCACCCAGCGGGTGATCTTCGAGGCATCGGCGACGGGGCCTGATAACCAACAGATCAGCGGCCGCACCTCGGTGACCGCGCATCCGGGACCCTACTACATCGGGCTGCAGGCGCGCAGCTACGTGAGCGAGGCGGGAAAGGACGCTGAGATCGACCTTGTCGCCACGAACTGGGCAGGCGAGCGCCTGTCCGGCAAAGAGATCAAGGTCAGCATCTTCCAGCGCGAGTGGGTCAACACCTTTGTCGAGAACGAGGCAGGGGGCGGACGGTGGTCCTGGGAGACCAAGGAGACGTTCATCGAGGAGACAACGGTCACCACGGACGATCTGGGCGAGGCCGTCGCGACCTTCGTGCCGCCGGAGGGCGGATCCTATCACATCGTCGCAGAGCCGGCGGACCCCACGCGTGAGACGGTGGACATCCGCAGCTCGATCTTCATCTGGGTCTCGGGCAGCGACCGTGTGTCGTGGCGGCGGGACAACCACGATCGGATCACGCTAGTCAGCGACAAGACCTCGTATCAGGTCGGCGAGACTGCCGAAATCCTGATCCCCTCCCCGCTGGAGGCACCGCAGATGGCGCTGGTCACGGTCGAGCGCGAGGGTATCCGCCGTTACGACGTCGTGCGGCTGCAATCCAACAGCACGGTCTATCGGCTGCCCATCGAGGATGGCGACATCCCGAACATCTATGTCTCCGTCGTGCTGATCACGCCGCATCGATCCGGACCGGCGGAGTTCAAGATGGGCCTGCTGCCTCTTGCCGTGGACCCCGCTCCCAGGGAGCTGGACGTACGGATCGAGACCGACGTCGACCAGGCCCAGCCTGGCGAGGATGTCACGTATACCATCACCGCTCTGGACGCGGAGGGCCGTCCGGCAGCGGGTGCCGAACTCTCGCTGGACGTGGTGGACAATGCGGTCCTGAGCCTGAAGCCACGCGTGAGTGACATCGTGGATGCCTTCTACGCGCCACGCCAGCTGCAGGTCCATACCGCCAGCGGGCTGAGCATCTCGGTGAACCGGTACCAGGAGGAGCTGGACATCGCCGAGCTCAGCCTGCCAGATGCCGGGCTCGGCATGGGCGGCGGCGGTGGCGAGATGGCCGACATGGCCGCCGAAGCCCCGGCGCCGGCTGCCACGCAGACGATGGAGGGGCGGGCGGTGGAGAAGGAAGAGAGCATTGCCGCGCCCCCCAGCGGGATCGAGATACGCGAGTCGTTCGCCGACACAGCCGCGTGGATGCCGGAACTGGTCACCGACCGGAACGGCCAGGCTACAGCGACCGTGACCCTGCCTGACAATCTGACGACCTGGGTCGCTCGTGCCGTCGGACTGACGCCGGCAACCGAGGTGGGAGAATCGACGGCGGAGGTCGTCTCGACCAAGCCGCTGCTGATCCGCCCTGTTACCCCACGGTTCTTCGTGGTCGATGATCGCGCACAGCTGGCCGCCAACGTGAGCAACAACACGACCGCGTCGCTGGCGGTCACAGTCGGGCTCAGCGGCGCAGGTTTGCAGATCGCAAGCGAGACGCCGGCGGAGCAGACCGTGACGATCGGACCGCGGAGCGAGGCCAAGGTGACGTGGTGGGTCACCGTCGACGACGTGCCGCAGGCGGAGGTGGTCTTCACCGCACAGGCCGGAGAGTTCGTCGATGCCAGCAGGCCGCGCCTGACCACGGGACCAGACGGCACGCTGTTGGTCCTTCGCTACACGGCGCCCGACACCGTCGGCACAGCGGGACAGTTGACAGAGGGCGGCGCCCGGACGGAGGCCATCGCACTGCCACCCGAGTTCGACGACCGCAAGGGGCAGCTCACCGTCCACCTCGATCCCAGCCTGGCCGCGGCGATGCAGGAGGGGCTGGACTACCTGGAGCACTACGAGTACGAGTGCACCGAGCAGACGGTCAGCCGGTTCCTGCCCAACATCCTCACCTACCGTGCGCTGCGTGACCTGGGGATCGAGAACCCCGAACTGGCCGAGAAGCTGCCGGCATTGGTCGAGGAAGGTGTCACCAGACTAACCAACCAACAGCATCCCGACGGCGGCTGGGGATGGTGGTACCGCGCCGGCGAGCACCGCTCCAACGCCTATGTCAGCGCCTACGTCGTCTTCGCGCTGCTGAAGGCACAGGAGGCGGGGTTCGCGGTCGAGCCCCACGTCGTGCAGGGCGGTCTGAGCTACCTGCAGTCCCAGATCGTGGGTCCACGGGACCTGGAGACCACGCGGGACGCGAACCGGCAGGCATGGCTTCTCTACGTGCTGGCCGAGGGACGCTCTGCGGACCCGGTCACCATCGACGCACTCTACGGAGACCGGGAACGGCTGAGCCACTACGCCCGGGCGTATCTGGCCCAGACCATCTGGCTGAACAGCCCGCGTGATCCCCGACTGGCGACACTGCTCTCCGATCTCAACAACGCCGCGATCCTGAGCGCGACCGGCACCCACTGGGAGGAAACGCACCACGACTGGTGGGCGATGAACACCGACACGCGGTCCACCGCGATCATCCTGGACACGTACGCCAAGATCGATCCGGAAAACGAGCTGATCCCCAACGCCGTACGGTGGCTGATGGTGGCGCGCCGGGTGGGCATCTGGGAGACCACGCAGGAGACAGCGTGGGCGCTGATCGCGCTGACGGACTGGATGGTGGAGACCGGCGAGCTGGATGCCGACTACGACTTCGGGCTCTACCTGAACGATATCGAGACCGCCACAGGCACGGCGACCCGCGAGACGGTGAGCGAGGGCGTGGTGACCGAGATACCGGTCACGGACCTTGATGCTGACCAGACCAACGCACTGACGATCGCGCGCACCGACGGTAGCGGCAGGCTCTACTACACCGCCCACCTGCAGGTCTACCTGCCGGTGGAGGACCTCGAGCCCGAGGACCGCGGCTTCATCGTCCAGCGCAGGTACACGCTGGCGAGCTGCGAGGCCACGGACCGGCGCGAGTGCCCAGAGGTCTCGGAGGTGAAGCTGGGTGACGTGGTGCGAGTGGACCTCACCCTCATCTCGCCGCACGACCGCTACTACGTTGTGGTCGAGGACCCGCTGCCGGCAGGGGGCGAAGCCGTTGATGCAGGGCTGGCGACGACCAGCCTGCTGGCGATGGCGCCTAGCCTTCAGCCGGAGCAGTCCCGCTACTGGTGGTGGTGGAACTGGTACAGCCGCAGCGAGCTGCGTGACGAGAAGGTGGTCCTCTTCGCCGACTACTTGTCGGCGGGCACCTACGAGTACACCTACACGTTCCGCGCGACGATGCCTGGCGAGTACCACGTCATCCCGACGACGGCGGAGGAGTTCTACTTCCCCGAGGTCTTCGGGCGCAGCGACGGACGGCTCTTCACGATCCTGGAGTGAAAATGTGCGAGGACCGGATCTGTATGCAGAACCTTGTCGCACGGGGTGAACCTGAGTATACTGTTCATGCACGAAGGACGGAGACCCTCTACCCCCATCACCAAGGAGACGACGATGACCGCCATCAAGGACATGGTCGAGTACATAGCCAAGAGCCTGACCGACGCCCCCGACGCTGTGCAAGTGACGGAATCCATCGGTGAGACCGTCATCATGATCGAGATGCACGTGGCATCCGAGGATATGGGCCGGATGATCGGCCGGAAGGGACAGACAATCAACGCAATCCGGTCGCTGGCGCGCATCCTCGGCGCGAAGATGGAGAAGAAGGTCAGCGTGGAGATCGCCTAGAAGGCCCACGCCAAGATCGGCAGATTGACACGGATTTCCCACCCCGCCCGATGCGACACATCGGGCGGGGTGTCGTGTTGATGAAAGTTGTCCAGGGCGCGATCCGCCGTACGATCACCG
>Ga0180435_10003555_pt1 | contig 15525 bp, 13 predicted proteins | sample SS_ome_3_FD_132467 | JGI IMG/M metagenome (GOLD analysis project Ga0180435, IMG submission 132467) | Hypersaline lake sediment archaeal communities from the Salton Sea, California, USA - SS_3_S_1 metaG | ecosystem: Environmental > Aquatic > Non-marine Saline and Alkaline > Hypersaline >... | reverse complement strand
TTCGAGGGCCCGCTGCTCTCGATCAAGGCGGTCAACAGCCTGTCGCACTACACCGACTGGACGATCGCGCACGTGCACGCGGGCGCGCTCGGCTGGAACGGCTTCATGGCCTTCGGCATGGTGTACTGGCTCGCGCCGCGACTCTTCCAGACGAAGGAGCTGTTCAGCACGAAGCTCGCGACCATGCACTTCTGGTTCGCGACGGTCGGCATCCTGCTCTACATCGTCTCGATCTACGTCGCCGGCATCACGCAGGGCCTGATGTGGCGCGCGCTCACCCCGGAAGGGCAGCTCGCCTACCCGGACTTCGTCGAGACGACGATGCGGATCATCCCCTTCTACTGGATCCGTGTGCTGGGCGGCGTGCTCTACATCGTCGGCACGATCCTCGCGATCTACAACCTCGTGCGGACCTGGGGCATGCGCCCGAAGCAGTACGAGGTCGAGGTGCACGAGGCGCCGGCGCTGGCGAGCTCCTTCGCCGAGGAGCGCGCCCCGCAGATGCCCGAGGTCGCCATGACCGACTACGCCAAGCGCTGGAGCCTGTGGTCGACCTTGTGGTGGCACCGCCGGTGGGAGCGCCTGCCGATGCGCTTCACCGTCTTCACGACGCTCGCGGTCGTCTCGGCCTCCCTGTTCGAGATCATCCCCACCTTCACGATCCGCGCCGACGTGCCGCGCATCGCGACGGTCGGTCCCTACACCCCGCTCGAGCTCGCCGGTCGCGACCTCTACGTGGGGGAGGGCTGCTACAACTGCCACAGCCAGATGATCCGCCCGATGCTGGCGGAGACGAAGCGCTACGGCGAGTACAGCAAGCCGGGTGAGTCGGTCTACAACCACCCGTTCCAGTGGGGCAGCCGCCGCATCGGTCCGGACCTGGCGCGCGAGGGCGGCAAGCAGTCGGTGCTCTGGCACGTGCTGCACTTCCAGGACCCCGAGCAGGTCACGCCGAACTCGATCATGCCGGTGTACGCGCACCTGCTCGAGCGCGACCTCGACTACACCTCGATCCCGGTCCGCATGGGCGCCATGCAGGCGCTCGGTGTGCCCTACAGCGACGACGACCTCGCCACGGGCGTCGAGGACGCGAAGGTCCAGGCGCGCGCGCTCGCGCAAGTCTTCGAGGAACAGAACGGCGGTCCGCTCCTCGACGAGGACGGGATGCCGGTCGACCTCTCCGAGAAGCGCGTCATCGCGTTGATCGCCTACCTCGAGCGACTGGGTCGCGACATCACCCTCGAGGCCGACGCCGAGGTCGCCACGAGCGATCAGGAGGGTGAGTGATGCTGCGTGACGTCGTCGGAGGCGCCGACTTCTCCATGAATGCCATCGTCGCCCTCCTCGTCTTCTTCCTCGTCTTCCTCGGTCTGACGGTCTGGGTGCTCTCCCGTCGTCAGAAGACCGTCGATCGTTGGGCGGGTCTGCCGCTCGACACCGACGACTCCGACCCGCGCGAGCCGCGGGACCCGTCCAACTGACCGCCCGCTCGGACCGAACCGAATCAACTCGTCATGTCCTCCACGAACCAAGACTCCGCCGAGATCCTCCACGAGTACGACGGCATCCAGGAGTACGACAACCCGCTCCCCGGCTGGTGGAGCATGCTCTTCGTCGCCACGATCGTCTTCTCGGTCTTCTACCAGGTGATGTTCTGGATGCATCCGGACACCCTCGGGTACCACGGCCGTTACGACGCCTCGGTCACGAAGATGCTGCAGAAGCAGTTCGCGACGCTCGGCGAACTCGAGGCCGACGAAGCGACGATCATGGGCTTCGTCAACGACCCCGAGCAGCGCAAGTGGCTCGACGTCGGCGAAGCGATCTTCCAGACGAACTGCGTCTCGTGCCACGGCCGCGACGGTGCGGGCGTGTCGGCGCCCAACCTCACGGACGATGGCTACATCCACGTGAAGAAGGTCGTGGACATCGCGACCGTCATTCGGGACGGCGCCAACAACCAGGCCATGCCGGCCTGGGGCAACCGCCTGCTCGAGAACGAGATCGTGCTGACGGCGGCGTACGTCGCGTCGCTGCGCGGTCAGGACCTGTCTTCGACCTACACGCACCCGACGGCCACGGACACGGTCATCGACCCCTGGCCTTCCAACTGAGCGCCTGACGCCAGAGTCCGAGAGGAACGCTCGCCATGTCCGACGAACCCAGCAGCCTGCTCAAGCCGAACGAGCACGTCCTGTCGACCCTCGAGGCCGACGGGAGCCGCCGGTGGCTGACGCCGCGCCTCTCGATGGGGCGGTACTGGAAGCGTCGTCGCGTCGTGGCCTACGTGCTCCTCGCGCTCTACAGCTTCCTGCCGTGGATCCAGATCGGTGGCGAGCAGGCGCTGCGCTTCGACCTGCCGGCGCGCCGCTTCACCTTCTTCGGCGCCACCTTCCTGCCCACGGACACGGTCCTGCTGGCGATCCTGCTGCTGCTCACCTTCCTGTCGATCTTCGCGGCCACCGCGCTGTTCGGCCGGGTGTGGTGCGGCTGGGCCTGCCCGCAAACGGTCTACATGGAGTTCGTCTTCCGTCCGATCGAGCGGCTCTTCACGGGGCGCAGCGGCAAGGGCGGTCGGCCGACGAAGCCCGTCGCCGGATGGAAGCGGCTGGCGATGTACGCGACCTATCTGGTCATCTGCGTGCACCTGGCGCAGACCTTCGTCGCGTACTTCGCGGGCACCGAGAACGTCCGCGAGTGGATCTGGGGCCCGCCGACCGAGCACTTCGTGCCCTTCATCATCGTGGTGGCGCTCACCGTCGCGATGATGATCGACTTCGCCTTCTGGCGCGAACAGCTCTGCATCATCGGGTGCCCCTACGGTCGCTTCCAGTCGGTGCTGCTCGACCGCTGGTCGAAGATCGTCGCCTACGACACCGGACGCGGCGAGCCGCGCGGCAAGAAGAAGAAGGGCGCGAGCGAGGCCGAAGTGGCCGCGCAGGGCGACTGCATCGACTGCAAGATGTGCGTCGTCGTCTGCCCGACCGGCATCGACATCCGCGACGGCCTGCAACTCGAGTGCGTCAACTGCACGCAGTGCATGGACGCCTGCGACGACGTCATGGACAAGATCGACCGCCCGCGCGGTCTGATCCGCTACAGCTCCGAGGCCGCGATCGCGGGCGAGGGCGGCAAGGTCCTGCGTCCGCGGCCGGTGATCTACGGCAGCATCATCTCGGTGTTGATCGTCGTCTTCGCCTTCAAGTTGACGCACCGACCCTCGTCCGACGTGACGCTGCTGCGCAGCCTCGGTCGACCCTTCGTCGTCAACGCGGAGGGCGAGGTCGAGAACAACTGGCGCCTCAAGCTGGTCAACCGCACCCCCGAGCCCCGGCGCTACGTCGTCGAGGTCGTCGAGCCCGACGGCATCGAGGTCCTCGTCGAGGACGGCCAGGGCTTCGAGCTCGCGCCCGACGGCACGATCGTCGCGCCGCTGCGACTCGTCGCCGCGCCCGAGGTCTTCGCGACGGGCCCGGTGGACGGCGTCCTGCGCGTGACCGACGATCAGGGCGAGTCGATCGACCGCGATCTCAGGCTCCTGGGCCCCGCGCGCGTCGCGGGCAACTGATCCGCACCTCGTCCGAGGTGAACACCATGGAACACTCCGTCACCGACCCGAGCGAGCGTCGCCCGCGCCGCGGCCTGCCGCGCTGGGCCTGGATCGTCGCCGCGTTGCTCGTCGCCCACACGTCGCTCATGATCACCGCGGTCGTGATCGCGGTCGACGACCCGAGCTTCACCACGGTCCCCAACTACTACGAGAAGGCGGTGGCCTGGGACGACCTGCGCGCGATGCAGCACGAGAGCGAGCAGCTGGGCTGGACTGCGGACGTCCGCCCTTCCGCTCTGGGTGACCGCCTCGTCGTCACGCTCACCGACCGCGACGGCGCGGCGATCGAGGGCGCGACGGGCGAGCTCACCGCCTACCACCACGCCGGCGCGAACGCGGTGAAGACCGTCGCGCTCGTCGAGCGCGGCGACGGCGTCTACTTCGCCGCGATCGACGTGGCGCGCGTCGGAGCCTGGCAGGTCACGCTCGTCGCACAGCGCTTCGCCGGCGAGAACTACTACGACGAGACCGAGGTGGTCGTCCGCAGCGCGGGGGCGTCGTCGTGATCGCGGTGGCGTCCGCGGTCCTCGCGGCGAGCCTCGTCGGTTCGCTGCACTGCGCCGGCATGTGCGGTCCGTTCGCGGCGATCGCGATGTCGCGCGGTGCGCGCGGCTCCGAGGAGGGCGGTCCGCGCGCGGGCGGCCTCGCGCTGCAGTCCGCGTACCACGGCGGACGCCTCGTCGGCTACGCGAGCTTCGGCGCGGCGGCCGGGACCGCCGGTGCGCTGCTCGACCTGGGCGGACTGCTCGCGGGGCTCAGCTCGGCGGCGGCGATCCTCGCGGGTGTGACGCTCGTGGCCTTCGCCAGCGTCGAGATCGCGCGCCACTTCGGGGCGCGGTTCGGCGGCCTGCGCGCGCTGCCGCGCCCCGCGTTCGTGAACGGCCTCGTGCGGCGCGCGACGCGCACGAACCGACCGGTCGCGCGGGCGCTCGCCATGGGCGCCTGCTCGGCGCTCCTGCCCTGCGGCTGGCTGTACGCGTTCGTCGTCACCGCGGCGGGCACCGGTCGCCCGGAGCTCGGCGCGCTCGTGATGGCGGCGTTCTGGCTCGGCACGGTGCCCATCCTCGCGGTGGTCGGCGTCGGCGCGGACGGGCTCCGCCGCCTGCTCGGCGCGCGCGCCAATCTCGTCGCGGGCCTCGCGGTGCTCGTTCTCGGCGTCCTGACCCTGATCGGTCGCGTGGACCTCGATGCGCTCGACCTCGCGCAACGCGTCGACGCGGCGTCGGCCGGGGGAGCCGTTCCGTCGGCGGACGAGACGCCGGCGTGCTGCTCGCAGAACGGTGAGTGATTCGCGCGATCGAGCCGCGGTCTCCTGCACGCACTGCGGCCTCCCGGTCCCGCCGGATCTCGTCGACCCCGCGGGCGAGGCGTCGTTCTGCTGCAACGGCTGCCGCACGGTGTACGCGACGCTGAACGACCTGGGGCTCGACGACTACTACGCGCTGCGCGCGACGCTCGGCGGCGGTCGCGACGCGAAGCCCGCGGCGACCGGACGCGTGAGCGGCTACGGCTACTTCGATCGCGAGGCCTTCACCGACAAGCACCTGCGCCGACGCGAGGACGGCCTCGCCGAGGTCGAGTTCCTGCTCGAGGGCGTGCACTGCGCCGCGTGCGTCTGGCTCGTCGAGCGCCTGCCGCGCGCCACCGGCGGCGTGGTCGAAGCTCGACTGCGCCTGTCGGACGCCGTCGTTCGCATCGTCCTCGACCCGAACCGCACCACGCTGTCGCAGGTGGCTTCGGCGCTCGACGCGCTCGGCTACCCGCCGCACCCCGTGCGCGGTGAGGAGCGCCGCGAGGTCGAGCACCGCGCCGCGCGCAAGCGCCTGGTCCGCGTCGGGGTCGCCGGCGCCTGTGCGGGCAACGCGATGCTGCTCGCCTTCGCGCTCTACGCGGGCGAAGAGGGCGGCATCGAGCGGGCCTACGAGCAGTTCTTCCGCTGGTCGAGCCTCGCGGTCGCGCTCGTGTCGCTCGCCTGGCCGGGTCGCGAGTTCTTCCGCGGCGCGCTCGCCGCGCTGCGCACGCGCACGGGCAACCTCGACCTGCCGATCGCGCTCGCGCTCGCCGCGGGCGGCACGGTCGGGACGATCAACGTTGTGCGTGGCGCCGGCGAGATCTACTTCGATTCGCTGTGCGTCCTCGTCTTCCTCCTGTTGGCCGGTCGGCACGTGCAGCAGCGTCAACAGCGTTGGGCGCGCGACGCGGTCGACCTGACGCGCGCGCTCACGCCGCTGTCGTGTCGCGCCAAGCGTGCCGACGCCGAGGAGGGCGCGGCGTTCGAGGAACTGGCCGTGGAGGAGCTCGAGCCCGGCGACCTCGTCGAGGTGCCGTCGGGCGGCCTCATCCCGGCCGACGGCGAGATCGTCCACGGGCGTTCGCGGGTCGACCAAGCGTTGCTCACCGGCGAGTCGGAGCCCGTCGCGGTCGCCGAGGGCTCGCAGGTCCACGCCGGCACGCGCAGCGACGGTGCGCCGATCGTGGTGCGCGTCGACGCGGTCGGTGCGAACAGCCGCATCGGGCGACTCATGGACGTGGTCGAGCGCGGCCTCGCGGCCAAGCCGCCGATCGTGCGCCTCACCGACCGGATCGCGGGGTGGTTCGTGCTCGTGCTGAGCGGGCTGGGCCTCGTGACCTTCGCGCTCTGGGCGGCCATCGCGGACGTGCCGACGGCGGTCGAGCACACGGTGGCGCTCCTGATCGTCGCCTGTCCCTGCGCGCTCGGTCTCGCCACGCCGTTGACCCTCGCGGTCGCGGTGGGGCGCGCCGCGCGCGGCGGCCTGCTCGTGAAGGACGCATCGGCGCTCGAGCGCCTGGCCGGCCCGGCGACGATCGTCCTCGACAAGACCGGCACGCTCACGCGCGGACGACCGGAGCTCGTGACCTGGATCGGCGACGACGCCGCGCGTCTGCTCGTCGCGGCGCTCGAAGCGCGTTCGAACCATCCGATCGCGCGCGCGCTCGTGCGCGGGCTCGCCGAAGGTGACGGGCCCGGGCCCACGGCCGAAGCGATCGGCGAGGCGCACGACGGCGGCATCACCGGACGCGTCGACGGGCGCGCGGTCGCGATCGGTTCGCCGCGCTTCGCGGACACCCACGCGCTCGACTTCGACGCCGGGCTCCGCGCGCGCGCGCTCGAGCTCGAACAGGCCGGGCACACGGTCGTCGCGGTGGGCGTGGACGGTCGCGTCGCGGCCGTCGCCGCACTGCTCGACGCGCCGCGCGACGGCGCGGCGGAAGCGCTCGCGGCCCTGCGCGCTCGCGGCCACGCGATCGAGATCCTCTCGGGCGACGCCGAGGGTCCGGTGCAGCGCGTGGCCGAACGCCTCGGCGTGCCCGCCGCCGACGCGCGCGGCGGCGTGGATCCCGAGGGCAAGCTCGCTCGCGTCCGCGCGCTGCGCGAGCAGGGTCGGCGCGTCGTGATGGTGGGGGACGGCGTGAACGACGCCGCGGCCCTGGCGGCGGCCGACGTGGGCATCGCGGTGCACGGCGGCGCGGAGGCGAGCCTGGCGGCCGCGGACGCCTACGCGTCGGTCCCGGGGCTCGAGCCGCTGCTCGACCTCGTGGCGATCGCGCGCCGCACGCTCGGGACCATCCGCCTCAACCTCGGCCTGTCGCTCGCGTACAACCTGTGCTTCGCGAGCCTCGCGATCAGCGGCCACGTGACCGCTCTCGTGGCGGCGATCGTGATGCCGGTCAGCTCGGCGACGGTGCTCGGCGTGGCGATGGTCGCGCTCACCCGGCCCCTGCCGGGCACGGCGCGCGGTCGCACCGAACGCGCGGTGACACCGGCTCGCACGGCCGTGACCGAGAAGGCGCCCGCATGTCCGTGATCTACATCGTCGTCCCGCTGGCGTTCGTGCTGGCGGGTGGGTTCCTGGCGGCGTTCCTGTGGAGCGTGCGCAAGGGGCAGTTCGACGACATGGACTCGCCGAGCGTGCGGATGCTGTTCGACGAGGACGACGTGGTCGAGCGCGACGGACGCGACGGACGCGACGAGCGCGAGTCCTGAGGCACGGCGCCGACCATCGGTGCCGAGTAGCGGCGCGCGCGGCCGTGCGCGCCGCCCAGCGCCGACCGCGCCCGTTCCACCTCGCTACCGATCGCGGAAGTCGTTCCACAGGATCCGCACCACCACGGTTCCGCCCGCGGCGGCCGCGGCGCTGAACAGGACGAGCGCGACGGCGGGATAGCCGAGGATCTTGGGCTCGGCGTCGATCCGCACCAGCAGGCTCGACCCGATCACGAGCGACCCGAGCAGCACGGCGGTCGCGATCCGGTTCGCGATCCGCTGCAGGCCGACGATGAAGCTCTTCTCGTCGAGCACGTCCACACCGACCTTCAGCTTGTTGCGCGCGAGCAGGTCGAGGATGCGGTTGGTCCGACCGGGCAGCTGCTCGACGAACTCCTTGCTCTGGAGCACGCCGTGCAGGATCGCGGACGGCGACGCGGCGCGCGCGAGCTGCTTCGCCATGAGGCGGGTCGCGTGGCGGTTGATCTGCGCGGCGGGGTCGAAGCGCGGATCGAGCCGGCGCGCGATCTGGTCGAGGTTGAGCAGCGCCTTGCCGAGCAGGGTCAGGCTCTGGGGCACGAGCACGCCGCACTCGCCGCAGATGCGGCAGATGTCGAGGACGAGGCTGCCCACGTCGAGCTCTTCGAGGTTCGAGCTGTGTTCGCGCGCGACGAGATCGGCGATGCGCGAGGTGAAGTGCTCCTCGTCGATCTGGTCCTCGCGCTCGTCGCTGATGTCGAGGGCGATGCGCGCGACCACGTCGCCCTTGCCTTCGCCGATCGCGATCAGCATCTCGAGCAGGCGCAGCCGCAGGCCTTCGCGCACCCGCCCGACCATGCCGAAGTCGAGCAGCGCGAGTCGCCCGTCGGGCGTGATCAACACGTTGCCCGGGTGCGGGTCCGCGTGGAACAGGCCGTGCACGAGCACCTGGTCGAGGTAGGCGCGGAAGAGGTCGACCGCGAGCTTCGGTCCGTCGACCTCGAGGTCGTCGCCCTCGCCCAGCGTCGAGGTGGGGCGCCCGTCCACCAGCTCCATCGTGACGACGCGCGCCGAGCACAGCTCTTCGATCGGTCGAGGGACCACGATCGACTCGTAGCGCGCGAGGTTCGTGCCGAAGCGCCGCAGGTTCGCCGCTTCGCGCCGGTAGTCGAGCTCCGCGGTGATGGAGTCGCGGAAGCCGTCGACGATGCGACTGAAGTCGTAGCGGCGACCGAGGTCCGTGTACGCGTCGAGGAACGCCGCCACGTCGCCGAGCATCTCCACGTCCGCCTCGACCATCGCCCGCACCTTGGGCCGCTGCACCTTCACCGCGACGCGGCGCCCGTCCGCCAGGCGCGCGCGATGCACCTGCCCGAGGGACGCGGCCGCGAGGGGCTCGCGCTCGAACTCCGTGAAGAGCTCGTCGACCGGCTTCTCGAGCTCCTCCTCGATGACGCCCTCGATCACCTCGAAGGGCTCGGCCGCCACCGAGCTCTGCAGGCGCTCGAGGGCGCGCACGTAGCTCGGCGGCATCAGGTCCGCGCGCGTCGAGAGCAGCTGCCCGAGCTTGACGAAGGTCGCGCCGAGCTCCTCGAGGTCGTTCGTGAGGCGTTCGGCGCGCTGCGTGGTCTCGTGCGCGGCCTCCTTGACCTCGATGAAGCGGTCGAGCCCGGTCTGGCGCACCAGGTCGGCGCGACCGTGGCGCATCAGGAGGACGGCGAAGTCGCGGTAGCGTTTGATCCGGTCCGGTCGCAGGGAGAGGCGCATGGCGACAGTGTCGCGCGCGGGGCCGTCCGCGGGCAGGGATTCCGGCCGAGCGCGGCTCGAGCGTGGCGGGCGCGGGCACCGATGGAGCTCTTCGTGGGACCCGACGCGGACAGCGAGGACGGTCGAGGCGCGCACCCGTTCGCGCGCGCGTGCTCGGCGTCGCGGCGGCTCTTCGCGCACCCCGACTGGACCGACGCCGCAGCGCTCGACGCCGTGCTGCGCGCGGCGGAGCCGGCGGTGGGGGACGGGTTCGCCGCGCTCCTGCTCGGCTTCGACCCGCGGGTCGACGGGCTCGTCGTCGACTTCGACGCCGCGTGCGAGGCCGTGGCGCTGCGCGTCCTCGAGGCACAGGACGCGCGCGAGGTCCGGGTGGTGACGCTGCCGCTCGGTCGCGTCGAGCGGTGCGCGGCGGCGCGCGCGCTCGACGCGCTGGTGGAGCCCTCGCCACGCGCGCAGCCGGCCGACCATGGTGCGCTCGGCCTCCCGGTCCTCGCCGACGCGGCTGCGGTCCTCGACTGGCGGCGCGCCCGCGAACGCGGCGCGGACGAGCGCCGCGCGGCGTGACCGAACGCGAGCGGGCGGCTCGCGAACGATGGTCGCGAGCCGCCCGCTCTCGTCGGCGTGTCCGCCTCCGATCAGCCCTCGGGGGCCGGCTCCGGCTCCTCGGCCGGCGCCTCCTCACCGAGTTCGCTGAGGATCTGGTCGACGAACTGCTCCATGCGCGGGTCGTCGATGCCGAGCTCCTTGGCCTTCTTGGCGAACATGCGCGCGTTCGCCGGGTCGTCGAGGTGCTGCGAGCACCAGAACGCGCAGTTCACGCACATCTCGGTGACGACGCTCGTCTCGTGGACGTTGCCCGTCTCGAGGAGCGCGACCATGCGGTCGACGAGCGGCTGCAGCTGCTCGAGGTCCGAGACGGACTGCATGTCGCGCATGATGCACAGCTCGAGCAGGCCGTGCTCGTTCTGGGGGTCCATCGCCTTCGCGGTGGCGACCATCTCGTCGGTCGCACCACCGAACTTCAGCAGCGCCTTCAGGGACTGCGTGCGCAGACCCTTGTTGGCCTCGCCCTCGAGCTTGGCCGCGCGGATCACGTAGGGGACGAGCACGCGCGCCGGCGCCGACTCGCTCTTCTCGACATAGGTCTCGACGAGGGCGGTCAGCGCGGCGAGCTTGCCCTCCTCGGGAGCGGCCTCGTACGCGGCGACCATCTTCTTGAAGCTCTCGAGGTCGGCGCGGCCCTCGGCCTGGATCGTCTCGAGGTGCTCGAGGTAGGCCTCGGGGCCACCGGCCTGGTACCCGGTGCGGGCGAGCAGCTCGCCCTCGCTCGTCAGGACGAGGATCGTCGGGAAGCCCTGGATGCCGAACTCCTCGGACAACTCCTCGTTGCGCTCGGGGTTCGGGACCGCGGCCTTCGCCTCCTCACCGTTCGGGAAGTCGAGGGCGCACAGGACGTACTGGTCGGCGGCGGCCTTGAACACGTCGGTCGAGAAGACCTCTTCGTCGAGGCGGATGCACCAGCCGCACCAGTCCGAGCCGGTGAAGTCGACGATCATCGGCTTGCCGGTCTCGCGGGCGTGGCTCAGGGCCTCGTCGTAGTCGGCGTACCAGCCGTCGCCGGCGCCGACGACGGGGGCGGGAGCGGCGGCGGCGAGCCCGGCCGTACCGAGCGCGAAGAAGGCGGCGGAGGCCGCGCGGAGAGTGGTCTGCATGGAATCTGGGGTCGCTGTTGGACGCCGGCTCCTCCGAGCGCGCGCTCGAGGCCGAATAGCCGGCTCCGCGCCGCGGCGGTCCATCGACCGGCCTCGCGGCGCGCCCAGCCTACGCGGGTGTCCACGGGCTCGGACGGCCGAGCCCGGGAAAGCCTGGGGCGCGTCCTGGCAGCGCTCCCCCCGACCCTTACTGGCTCGTCCCGCCCAGCTTCAAGGTGAAGGGGCTGGGCAGGTTGGACGCGCCGTGGGTGAAACGCAGGGTCGCGTTGCGCTCGCCCATCTCCGCGTACGGCTCGAAGCGCACCTCGAACACGAGCTGAACCGCGCTGCCCACCGACGGCGCCGGGAGGCTGTTCGGCAGGAGGCGCCGCATCTCGTTCGAGGTCTTCCCGTGGAAGCTGGGCTCGACGTTCATGAGCCCCTGCGGACACAGGTGGCAGTAGCTCATCAGCGTGCTCGTCGAGCACGCCGTCGTCGTCTCGCAGCCCTCGTAGCAGCGATCGACGGGCGGGCAGTACTCGTGGGTGTGCTTGGCGCCGAAGCCGTGTCCGATCTCGTGCGCCACGACCGAGTAGTCCCAGACGAGCGGATCGGGGGCGCCGGTGAAGGTGCCCCAGTTCACGGTGCCGGTCAGGTCGCCGGAGACGCCGAAGCCGAAGTTCTTGCTGCCGACCACGTCGACGTACGCGATTCCGCCGCCCAGCGAGTCGCCCGAGAGCATGTGGACGAGGTCCGCGTCGACCGGCCACGACCCGCCGAGGGCGGGCGCGTACTTCTCGCGCACCGCGTCGAGCATGGACAGGGCGTCGTTCTCGAACTCCGGGTCGAACGGGTCGCCGCTGGGGTAGAGCTCGAGCTGCGCGACGACGAGGTGCGTCTGCACGTGACGCTCGTACAGCTCGGACAACGAGGCGAACAGCTGGTTCGTGTAGTCGATCGCCGCGGGGACGGAGCCGAACAGGTCGTAGTACTCGAGGTCGGTCTCGACGATCAGCTCGACCTCGCACGGCGTCCACGATCCGTTCGGCGAGCCGGAGGCCGTCGGCGCGCCGGCGAGCTCGGGCGCGTCGTCGTCGGTCGCCGCCAACGCGCGTTCGGCGGGGGTCAGTTCGAGCGCGCGGGCGCAGGTCGGCACGTCGAAGCGCCGCAGGCCCTCGGGCAGGTCGTCGGCGAAGAACAGGCGCAGCGGCGCCGCCGACGGATCGCCGAGCGGCTCGCCGACCAGGTGCAGGAGCGGCGCGAGCGGTTGGAGTCGGATCCAGCCGCGCGAGCCGTTGGGCGACAGGCCGAGGAACACCTTGGAGTGGGGATGGCCGGCGACGCTGCCGGTCCACAGGCTCGAGCCGCGCGCGCGCGCGTCGTGCGCGACGGGCTGGCCGTCGACGAGGACGCGCGTCGCGCCGGTGATCGGTGCGGGCAGGGCCGCGAGCTCGAGGTCGATCGACGCCTCGGGCAGCGCGCCGCGTCCGGGCACGGGCACGCCGACGATCCGCACCGCGTCGTGCCCGGCGATCTCGACCAGCGTCTCGTCGTCGGGGACGAGCGCGCCGGGTGCGGAGAGGTTCGCGCTCGTGCGCAGGAAGGGGAAGTCGAAGGTGGGCGGCGGTGCGAGCGGTGCGGGGGAGGCGAGCGGCGAACCGTTCACCTCGACGAGCTCGACCTGGAAGTCGCCGGCGGCGCCGCCCGAGAGCACCGGGGGCCGCCACCCGAACGGGTCGGTGCCGAGGTTCTCGACGACGATGCGCAGGGGCGCCGAGCTCCCGCCGAGCGCCGTGACCGGGAAGTCGACCTGGGCGTTGTTCGCGAACACGTCGCCGCCCTGGTCGGTCATCAGCGCGAAGGCGCCGGTCTTCGGCTCGTCGTCCGCGATGGTGACCGTCAGCGTCGAGGCGCCGAAGAGCTGCGCGCCGCCGGTGGGGGCGGTCAGTACGAGGTTGACGCGTTCCTGCGGCTCCGCGTCGCCGTCGTCGAGCACCACCAACTCGGCGGTGACCACGTCGCCGTCCTCGGCGCCGATCGGGAAGGTGACGCGCCGCGTCGCGAAGGCGTCGTAGTCGACGCCGGAGGTCGCGCTCCCGCTCCCGTCGTCGCCGATGAAGACCTCGACCGGCTCGGTGAGCGGGCCCGTCGAAGTGGACAGGCGCACCTCGACCGTGGTGGCGCCCCCGTCCTCGGCCACGCTGACGCTGCCCGACGGGAAGCCGACGGAGAGCGGCGGCGCCGGCACCGCCGAGGGGCCGCCACCGCCGCCGCTGCAGCCGCTGGCCAGGAGAGCGATCGCGACGATCGCGGTCGGAACGGTGCGGGAGCGCCCGATCGGCGCGGCCAGTCGCGTGCGAAGTCGAACCATGGTGGTCGCTGGTGGTGCCCGGCGGTGGGGCGATCCCATCCTAGGAGCCGCGCGCGGCGTCGATGCGCGCGGTCCCCGGGTCCCCTTGCGAACGCCGTTCCGCCCTCATCGGCCGTCGGGGACCCCGAGTGCGCGGATTCCCGGGGCCGCGTCCCGGGAGGGCCACGGTCGTCCCGCGGTGCGCGAGGTTCCGCGCGTCGGACTCAGGTCTTCGCGCCCCCTCCGCCGATGGACGCTGCGACCGTCCCGGCCGCTCCTCGCGCCGCACCGCCCCCGGTCCCGGCCTCCCCGCGCCGCACCCTACCGTGACCCAGTACAAGCGAACCAAGCGCCTGATCAACTCGGGCCTCCAGCTCAAGCTCATCCTGACCTTCGTCGGCCTCGCCTGCGTGGCGTCGCTGTTCGAGGTCATCCTGCTCAACCGCGCCGTGACCTTCGTCGCGGCGCAGATGCCGCGCGACGGCGGCATCCTCCTGGCGGAGCTGCCCGGCGTGTTGCGGACCTCGGTCCTGCTGTGCCTCGGCGTGCTGGTCCCGGTCACGATCGGCGTCGGCCTCGTGCTGACGCACCGCATCGCCGGCCCGATCTACCGCTTCGAGACCTACCTGCGTTCGATCGTCGCGGGCGAACACATCGGTCGCTGCAAGGTGCGCGAGGGCGACGAGCTGCAGGACTTCTGCGAGCTGCTCAACGAGGCGGTCTCGACCCTGCGTACCGAGGCGCGTGAAGCCCGCGAGGAGAACGCGGCGCTGCGCGCGAAGCTCGTCGAGGCCGGTATCGAGGCGCCCGAGGACGCGCGTTCGGACGCGGACGGTCCCAGCGAACTGCGGCGCGTGGCCTGACGCGTGGCCTGACGCGCGGCGGGCGCAGTCTCCGCGCGATCAGCCCAGCGCGAAGAATGCGCTGCGGTAGTGCCGCAGCTCCTCGATCGACTCGACGACGTCGTCGAGCGCGCGGTGCGACTCGCGCTTCCTCGGCGCGCTCTCGAGCACGCGCGGGTTCCAGCGGTAGGCGAGCTCCTTGACCGAGGAGACGTCGATGATGCGGTGGTGCAGGTAGCCCTCGAGCTGCGGCATGTAGCGGCCGAGGAAGCGGCGATCCTGCCAGATCGAGTTGCCGGCCAACGGCGCGGTCCGCGGCTCGCAGTGCTGTGCGAGGAACGCGAGCACCTGCTCCTCGGCGTCGCGCTCGGTCACCGTCGAGCGGCGCACGCGCTCGGTCAGGCCCGACGCGCCGTGGTGGCTCGTGTTCCACTCGTCCATCGCGTCGAGGAGCGCGTCCGGCTGGTGGATCACGAGTTCGGGACCCTCGGCGACGACCTCGAGGTCGGAGTTCGTGACGAGGACGGCGAGTTCGAGGATGCGCTCGACCTCGGGATCGAGGCCGCTCATCTCCAGGTCCATCCAGACGATGGGGTGCTTCGCGACGGGCATGGCGCCGATGGTAGGTCGCCCGCCCCGGGCGTCGCCGTCCGAGGCGACACCATTGCCACGACCGGGCCTACACTCCCTGCCCGGACGCGACGACGCAGGGTCGTCCGGTCCGGACACGAGGACTCGCGCCATGACTCGAACCCACTCGCGCACGCTCGCGCGCCGCTCCGCTCCCGCTCGTCCCGCGCTCGCCGCGCTCTTCCTGTGCGTCGCGACGCTCGGTCCGGGCGCGGCCTTCGCGGCGAGCGCGGACGCGTGCGCGCAGTCTCACGCGGCTCTTCGCGTCGACGGCGTCACCTGGGAGCCGACCTACGCCGCGGCGACCGAGCGCTCGAAGGCGGAGGGGCGTGTGTTGATGGTCGCCGTCCAGCTCGTGGACGAGATCGCGAGCGAGCGCATGATGGACGACGTCTATCCGGACGCGATCGTCGCCGCGCTGTCCACGCGCACCGTGAACCTGGGGACGAGCAACGCCTATCAGGTCGGCGACGAGGACTTCCTCGAGTACTTCGGTGCGCCGTCGGTCGAAGAGGCGCGCACGACCGACGTCAAGGTGCGCGGCGAGATCCTGCGACCCGACGAGGACGGCTTCGTGGTCGCGCCGCAGCACGTCTTCCTCGCGCCCGACGGCGAGGTCCTCCTGTCGGTCGCCTACGAGATCAGCGCCG
>Ga0180435_10003554_pt1 | contig 15527 bp, 10 predicted proteins | sample SS_ome_3_FD_132467 | JGI IMG/M metagenome (GOLD analysis project Ga0180435, IMG submission 132467) | Hypersaline lake sediment archaeal communities from the Salton Sea, California, USA - SS_3_S_1 metaG | ecosystem: Environmental > Aquatic > Non-marine Saline and Alkaline > Hypersaline >... | reverse complement strand
TCGGGAACCAGTCTCAGCAATGTGCGCACCGCTTCGCGCGCATCACGCTCGAGGTCTTTGGCGAGGTACGTGAGCGCCAGGAGTCTTTGACCGCGGCTACTGGTCTCCGTGTCGAGGCTGGGCCGACTGAGACAGCTCTCGATCAACGTGATCGCCAGGTCGAAGCGGCCGCGCGTATAGGCCTCCTCAGCTTGGGCCAAGATCGCTTGACAGTCAGCTTGTGCATTGCTTGGTGATTGGGCGGACGCCGCTGTCAGCTGCGGCAGCGCAATCAGCAGAACGCACACCCAAGACAAGAGCGGTCGTCGGACCTGCATGCGGCATCCTCCTGGCGGAATCACTCCTACAAGCAACCAGGCCTTCGCCTTGCTTGCGGCTGCTAGTTGAACCTCACAAGCTCAAACTCGATCGGATCCGACAGGGGCGCTTCGAGCATCAGCCTTCGGGTTCCCTGCCGGGACCGGTAACCATCCCGGGCGACTTCGATATTGCGCTCACCGGGCCGTAGGTGGAGAACACTCGGCGTGTAGCGGCCCGTCGGCACTCCATTGACAATGATGGCAGCGTGCGGCGGGGGAGAGATCACTGTTACCGCAATCTCACGGCTGAAGTCGAAGATAACCTCTCTGAGCTCGTCCGCCCCCACCTCGACCTGCTTGATCCATCGCCCCCAAGAGAGATGAGTTGCCATGACCTCGTAGGTCCCCGGCACGACCGTCGCCACATAGGGCGCATTCGTATCACCCGTCTTGCGGTCACCGTCGACGTAGATCAGCCCAGACGGAACAACCTGGATCCGCAAGCGGGATGTTTGCAGCTCGAGTGCGGTATCGAACCGGGAGGCATGTCCGGGGCCGATTGCGATCGTGTCGCGCATGACACGATAGCCGGCCTTGCGAATCTCGATCGGATAGGATCCCTCGGTGAGGCCCGCAAAGGAGCATGGGCTTTGGCCCATGTGCTCGCTACCGAGTAGCACGGTGGCGTCGTCGGGTTGGGTCGCCACGGTCAGGGGATAGGTCCGTTGGGCGAGATCGATACTGAGCTGTGCGTCCTGACCTGGATGGACCACGATATCGCGAGATTCCGATTCGTAGCCCGGCAGCGACACGACGAGCAAGTAGCGTCCCGGCTCCACCCGTACGCCATCCAAAGGTGTCTCGCCTAGCGGTTGGCGTCCTAAGCGCACCGCCGCGTTACGGGGGCGGGAGTCGATCGACAGGGCTCCCGGCTCGACCGCTGGAATGGCAGGCGGTGGGAGTGTCTCTTGCGCGAGTGTGTCGAGTACCGCCGCGTCTGCCGGCTCTGAGTCACCCGTGCCCCGCACGGGTTCCCCCGGGCCGGAGGCATCTGCGCCGGCCGAACTCCCCGGCCTAGAAGAGATGGGGAGCGCGGTTGTTGGCTCGCTGCTGGGGGCATGCCGAAAGGGGAGCCAGCCCTTCAGGCCAAGAACGCCGATGGTCGCCAGCGCCAGGACTGCCGCAGCGAGGATGCCATAGAGCAACTTGCCCCGGCTCTTCCCAATCGCCCGAATCACATGATCCATGTCATGGTTGAAGTCAGGGTCAGGGCGCACCCGGGTTGCATGGATATCTGCGAGCGCCTGAATGCTCTTGGGCAAAGCCTCTTGCTTGGGCATCTCCATCTTGCGAATGAGGATCGGCAACACGTGCGCCTGATTGCGAAAAGCGGCCTCGATCTCCATCCGCACGAAGTCCTTCTCCTCGAAGAGCCGTGGCCGCCCATCCGATCCATCGGCGGCAAGCCAGCGGTCTCCTATCACGACGAGCACGGTCTCGCACAAGCGCAAGGCGTTGTCGATGTATTCCCTGAAATTGGCGCCCGGCGGAATGTTGTCGACATCCTTGATGACGTTCTTGCGACCGAAGGCCCGCACCAAGCGGTCGTAGATCCGCCCCGTCGTTTCCATGCTGTCGGCACGGCGATAGGATATGAAGATCTTGCCCATCTCGAATCAGTCCCAGGTCAATCCTCGAACACAATACGAAAGCCCGCTCGGGCAGCGATCTTGGGGTAGTTGCGTACCGCATCGCGGTCCTTCGCACGATTCTCATCCGTGAGCTTGCGGTAGGGAATCAGTGCGTCATGGATCTTGGCCGCGTCATTGCGCGGTGTACCCTGGCGCCAGCCGCTGTCGAACTTGGCGCGCTGCCAACCCTCATGCTCCGCCTCTGCCAGCAGCTCGAGATTGCTCTCGATGACGGCGGCGGCCTGCTTCTCATCGACACGTGCCCGATCGGAATCGGCCGGCACAAGTTCCAGACCCACCAGCCCGAGAACCTCCGGAATGCGCAGCGCGGCGTCTACGTTGTCCGCCTTGATCGTCTCGGGCAGTTGCTCGTAGTCGACGTCGTACTGGATCGACCAACCCTCACGCTGGGCGAGCGCACGGTAGAAGCTGTGCACGGCGGGGGCGAGTGCCTTGCAGCGCGCCCGGAACGCGTTGTCTTGACGAATGAGCGTCAGGAATTCATCGTAGTCGATGTGCAGGCCGATTTGATCGCGGGGCGGGAGGTTTGATTGCAGCAGGGCGCCGCGCGCATCGCGCATCAGACGGATGATCGTCTCGAGCGAGCGTGCGCCGTGCCGATACATGGAGACCTTGAGGAAGGCGTTGAGCAGACCGGCGTCAATCCGCAGCGGCTGCTTCTCCCAGGCCCCCGCCATCACCCGCAACAGGAGCGCGCGGCGAATCGGGTACCCGACGTCACTGGGGTCGGGCAACCAGCTGTCGGTTGTCGGGTCATGCTGGAGTCTCGCGTTGGGACCGAGCACATCGAGATAGCCATGCAAGCGGCTGACGAAATCCGGCCCCTTCTTGCGCTTGAAGTCTCCGAAGCGCTTGTCGTCGCTGGGAGGTGTGAAACTCGCCATCGTATAGCGCGTCCCGCCCGCAAAGACAAAGACACACTTGCCGATCGGATGCGAAATCTGACCTTCGAGGAATGCGCCATCTTGCATTGGCGCAAGAAGGTACTGCAACCACTCGAGATCTTGGGTGTCGAACTCGTCCCAGAAGACGATCGGGATCCTGCCCTTGAGCGCGCAGTCGCGCACTTGGTGCAGAGCCCCGATCAGCATGTCCGGGCTCTTGAATTGCGACAGGTTGAACTCGAGGATGGGAACGTCCTGGCCGAGGATTCCCTTCGAGATCTGCTTGATTCCAAAGGACTTCCCGGCTCCGGGGGGTCCGAAAACCGCCAGGCTGAGTGGCCGCGAGGCCTGGCCACGGGCGACATAGTCGCTGACGAGTTTCTGGATGCTGTGGAGGCTTTCGAGCTCGCGCCGGTCGGCAACGAAGAGCGCGCCGAAGCGACCGTAGGGAATGCCGTGCAGCGCGCGCGTGCCCTGGCGCACGATGCGGCGCGCTTCGCCGTAGAGCGGCCGCGCGGTTCCCGCTTCGTGGCTGCCGAGGAATGACCAGCTGTGCCCGGCCGCAATATCAGCATCCGGAACTTGTAGAGTGCTGAAGCGCTCGGCGGTAGTTCGGCTGAGAACCGCGCCAATTGCCCGGTAGGGAAACGCCGGTGGCTCCGCACAGTCTGCATTTGCGCTTCCGGCCGGACCATAGCCTAGCTCCAGCAGCTCGCGACGCGCCGCCAGCCCGCGGCGGATACCCTCAGCGATGTCCGGTGTGGCCGAATGCCGAGACGCATCGCCGCCCCCGGCCGGAGCATCCTGCAGCAAGATGCCGGCGACGCCCGCGGGGATGCAGGTGCCGATGCCCAGTACCGTGCCTTCGATCCCCGCCTCCCACGCGCCTTCCAGGTGGCCTGGATCGAATACGAGCGTCGGCGTACAGGCTTCAGCTGCGGGATCAGCCACCCAGAGTGCGCCCGCGCTGCGGAAGAGCACGATCAGATGGCGGCAGCGCTTCAGATTGTCGAGGACAGCATTGGATCGCAGCTCGGAGAGTAGATCCTCGCATGTAGACTCCCACGAGCGACCGCATGAGATCTTGACCGCGTCGCGGCGCAGGTCTTCCGCCGAGACGATTACCACCAGCCGTTCTTGGCAGCGCGCGTGCAGTTCGGCCCATAGGTCTCCGCGGCCGATCGGATCGGCCATCTTGAGCACGACCCAGGTGGGCAGCTTCGCCGCAGGATCCTGAAGAAACGCCGGCCAGGTTGAGCGATCGAATCGGAAGCGGATCCCACCGTCGTCGAGCAGCGCGAGATCGCAACCGGTCCCGTCCGTTGCGGCGGCGACCGCTTGGCCACTCCCCACAGGACCCGGGCGCGGCCCGTAGCCGAGCATCTCGGTCACACGCCAGACAGACTCGTCGCCGCCCTGCTTCTCCCGTGGACACGGGTTCCAAACAGCGAATGCCTCGTCGTCGCCGCCAGCCGTGAGCACCGGCAGTAGCTCGAACGTCTTTCTCGTCCGGGCCAGCTCCGCCATCAGGCGATGCAGCTGCTCGGCGCCGCCCCGGCTGGAACAGATCCGGGTGCCGCGGCCGAACGAAAAGGAGGAATCCCGCTCCCCTCTGAAGATCTGATGCTCGGTAATCGCGTCGCCGGAGACGAGAACCCGCTTCATGCGGCGAACCTCCCAGTCGATGACTTGTCGTTTCCCGGATGCGGAGAAGCTCTCGGTGGTGGCGACAGGGAAGATCCGATGCGCGCCCTCTCACTCTGAATAGCCCGATCCGCTGCTCCTGCGGTTCACCCAGGTGCTTGCGTACGACGCGATGCACTACAGTGCAGTCAATGCTGTGCCAGGCGGCCTCTCGTTCGCGCGCGTACTCGAAGAATCCGGTCCGTGCCGTTTGGTTTGTGGCCGGCGCGAGCGTCCCGAATAGCGGACAGAATAGCATACCGGAAGATCGCAGTTCTACCGGCGTATCCTCTGCCTGAGGAGTCAGATAGTGTGATTGCAGATCGTCGGCCTGCGTCTCATCGGAGAGGGCTGTGGCGACTTGAGCTAGGCGTCGGATCGCTTCAGGAAGTCTAGGGTTTCTCGCCGCCAGGGCCGGCTGGCATCAACCCAGACGGCATGCAAGCCGGCGGCGCGAGCCCCCTCTACGTCATCGATCAGGTTATCACCCACCATCACGGCCCGATGGGCGGGGACGTCGAGCAAGGCAAGAGCATGGGCGTAGATCTCGGGCTGGGGCTTGATCAAGCCCACCTCGCAGGAGAAGACGATGTGATCGATCCATTGCCCGATGCCGTTCTGGCTAAAGACCAGGCGATAGGGAGCTGCGAGATTGGAGACGCACGCGGTCGCGATCCCCATGCCTTGGATGCTTGCCAGCAGCTCGATCGATGCGGGGAGGGGCTGATATGAGGCAATGTGACGATCGAGGTCGGCCTTGACCCGGGAGATCTCGGCCGGCGCGTAGAGCGGGGCCTCGAATCGCCGACTGAGTTCCGCGGCCAACTCCTCAATCGACTCGCTGGCACGGCACTGGATATGCTCAATGGCGCGCGACCGCGCTCCCCTCGACTCTGGGATCCGGCGCAAGAACGGGGCGTAGGGAGAGATGTAGAGGGGTGATTCCACGAGAGTCCCAAAGAGGTCGAAGAGGGCGGCGCGCATCTTGCCTCCGCGGCAGTTGACGCTGCTCCGTAGGCCAGAGCCGAGGCGACCCGGACAAGACCGAACTGGTTGAAGGGTGTACCAGTTCTGCCCTCGACTGGCCAGCAGCAAGTCCAGGCATTCATCCCGGGCCCGAGCCGGCGCCTGGGTCCCACGGCTGTGAATCCGCCATCGCGCTTCCCCGAATGGGACAGGGGGACTACGATGAGAGCGCTGGCCAGAGGTATGGGTTGCACTGCCGGATGGGGGGGAGAAAGGTGAGGAATGCGGTCTGCTTCTTCTTCGCCCTCTTGAGTTCGAGCCTCCTGAGCGGAGACACTGGCGCAGTCAGAGCTCTGAGGGAAGCACCACGCTCCCGCGCTGTCTACGAGACCGAGATTGCGGCGCCGATTGCACGCGTCTGGAACGCTTTCACGACCAACGAGGGTTTGCAGGCATGGATGGCGCCGAAGGTCGAAATCGATCTAGCCGTCGGCGGCGCGATGCGCTCGAGTTACGATCTCGACGGCGAGCTCGGCGATTCCAGCACGATCGTGAATACGATCCTTTCCTATGATCCCGAGCGCATGCTCTCGCTACAGGCAACGCAGTTTCCCACCGGCTCGCCGCTGGCGGAAGCCGCTCAGGGCACCTGGTCGATCTTCTACTTCCAGGAACTCGAGACGGAGCGAACCAGAATCACGGTCGTCGGACTGGGGTTCAACGAAAGCGAAGCTTCGCAGCAGATACGGCAGTTCTTCGCTACGGCGAATGCGCGGCTGCTCGAGGGGCTCAAGCAAGCGTTGGCCAGTGACTGAGCGATGGGTGACAGCGGCCTGTCCGCGACGAGCCGCTGCGCGACACGGGGCCGAGTGTCGGACACGCCTCGCAAGAGAAGGAGCAGGGATTTGCAACACCACATCCGCGAAGCCGAGCGGGCCAATCGCGCTTTCTGGGACGAAGTCGCCCCGGTGCATCTGCGCAGCTACGGGATCGAGGGCTTGCTGGCCGGGAAGTCGCGGATCGATGGGATTCAGCGCCGCGAGCTCTATCCGATCTCAGGCAAGCGGCTGCTGCACCTGCAGTGCCACATCGGCACCGACACGCTTTCGCTCGCGCTCGACGGCGCTCGCGTGACCGGGGTTGACTTCTCTCCTGAATCGCTCGCCATCGCCCGCGATCTGGCGCAGCGCATGGGGATCGCGGCCGAGTTCATCGAAGCGAGCGTGCTCGCGTTGCCGGGGCCGATCGCGGAGCAGTACGACATTGTCTACACCTCGAAGGGTGTGCTCTGCTGGATTGGCGACATCGATGCCTGGGCGCGTGGGATTGCCCAGCTCCTCATTCCGGGCGGGACGTTCTACATCCTCGAAGGCCATCCCGCGCTCTTTATGTTCGACGATACGCAAGCAGGGGAGCTCAGGATCAAGTATCCCTACTTCCACCGCGACGATCCGGTTCACTTCGACGATGAGCACCCTGACTACTCAGATGCCACGTACATCCCCAAGCACAAGACGTACGAGTGGAACTGGACGCTCGGCGACATCGTGAACGCGCTTGTCCGTCACGGTCTCGAGATCGAGCTCCTCAACGAGCATGACCGGCTCTTCTACAAGGGGATGCCGGGGATGGTCGCAGTGGACGAGGAGTGGTGGGTCCTGCCCGAGTACGAGGGCATGATTCCCCTTTCGTTCTCGCTACGCGCACGCAAGAGGGAGTGAGGCAGCGGGGCAGCCCGTGCCGGAGAGACCGGAGGCGCAAGTACAGAAGCCCCGACCCTGCCGTCAATTCGCAACGCGGACGATTGGCACCACGCGTTGCTCGCCTCCGCGCTGCACGCGCAGGAAGAAGCGACCCGGGGGGATGGGGGCACCGCGCCAGCTCTCGAGATCGACGCGCGCGGCCTGAACCGCTGCTGATAGCCGGCGTTCGCCGATCAAGCGTCCGGCCGCATCGAGTAGCACGAGGTGCGTGGCGTGGACCGATGGCGTCGCGAAGCGCAGGTCGATGCTTGTCGCGCCGATCGTCGGAAAGACCGTTACCGCAAGTTGGCCCCCACCAGCGCCCGCGCCGGCGTCGCTAGCGCCTCCGTCAGAAACGCTCGCCCCGCCCGCCACGAGGGTGAAGTCGGCCGGCGAGATCGCCGTGGCCGAACCGGCCGTGCTCGTCACCGTGAGGCGTACCCGCCCCTGCGTCGTGGCTTGGTTGGCAACGACCGTCCACTGATAGCGACCGGAGTTCGGCAGGCCGCTGGCGATCGATTCCCAGGGGCCACCCGGCCCCGTTGTCGAGAGCTCGAGATCCACGGTAGCGGGGCCCTCACCCGCGGGGACCGCGGCCAGCCAGCGGATCAGTCGGACTGAGCCCAGACGCAGCGTTTCGCCGCCCTGCGGCATGACCAGGCGCGCCGTGAGCTCGGTGGGCGGCGCACTGGGGGAATAGACGCGCAGCTGATTGCGATAGAACGGGAAGCCGCTCATGCTGGCCGAGATGGCGATGTCTTCCCGCCCGTCGTGGTCGCAGTCGCCGTCGACGCGCAGGGCGGAGGCGTCTCCTGGCGTCGGCATCGACCAGGTGGCGTCGGCGGTCCAGTGCCCACTGCCGTCGCCCAGGAAGACCTTACCCTGCGGCGGGTCGTACGTAATCAGGTCGAGCCAGCCGTCGCCGTCGATGTCGCCGAGCTGCGTCAGGTCGTGGTAGCCGCTAGTGGGCAGGCCGGTCGACGTGTCGCTCCAGTATCCGTCTTCGTAGCTGTAGCAACGGACTCCGTTCGATCCGTAGCCGCAGGCGAGATCGAGGTCGCCGTCGCGGTCGATGTCACCGATTGCGATTCCGTGGATGCTGCTGGCGGGTAGGCCGCTGGTCGCGGTGGTGAAGCCGAAGTTCCCATCGCCCAAGAGCACATAGCTTCCGGCACGGGTCGAGACGATGTCGGCGTGCCCGTCGGCGTTGACATCACCTGCTTCGAGCGTGTAGCCGACCGAGCCGCCGGTGAGCGCGTACGCCTGGGCCCAGGTGCCGTCGTGCTGGTTGTGATAGACGCGCACCCCATTCGAGCCGCCGAAGGACTGCGAGACGATGTCGAGCCAACCGTCACCGTCGAAGTCGGCGAGCGCGGTGGCGAACATGCCCCACTCTTCACCGTTCGATGCCAGGCCTTCGCCCCAGTCGGTCCAGAAGGTTCCCGAACCATCGCCGCGGGCGGCACCCATCAGACGTCCGTCCATCCCGCCGCCCCAGTTGTGATGAATGCCCCAGGCCACATCCATCAAGCCGTCGTGGTCGAGATCGCCTACCGCGCAGCCGCCGTAGCCGAAGTTGCCGAATTGATGGACGTCCCAGCTTCCGGCGCCGTCGCCGAGCCAGACCATGATGCCGTGCTGATCGGAGTTGACATAAGGCGAACCGTGATCGCCAACCGAGACGAGATCGAGTTCGCCGTCGCCGTTGACATCCGCGAACTCGAACTCCGTGTTGCCCTCCTCCTTGCTCGGCTCCTCAAGCCCGGCGGAGCGGGAGATGAGGGTGACAGCAAGGGCGGGAGCGCTCGCCGCGCTTGCGTAGAGCACGAGTAGAACGACCGGCAGCATGGCTCTTTGAGACCTGATCCGACGCATGGCATCCTCCCCGAGCGTGAGACACCTCGATGATAGCACAGACTACCAAACTGCTTGCGGGAGAGTGCATTGCGGATCGGAGGGCGCCGTGGCGACCCGGCCGCGATCCGCGCCAGGCGGGAGTTCCCCGACACTGGAATGCTCAGCGGGTGCCCGCATGCCGCACTCAACGGAGGCAATCATCGGTGCGCCGCGGACAGATTCCCCGATCTCGCGACGCGCTCACGATGACTCTTCGCTCCCTGCGGCACCGCCCGGGCGGGCATTGACGTCTGGCCGCGCCCCGATCCGCCTTCCATAGAGCAGATCATCCCCCCACACCGCCAATGCCCGCGCCACCGCCGAGCGCCGGACCGCGGCTCGCACGAGATTGTGGATGAAGGTCGGCGGGTGACTGTAGGGGCAGACGCGCATGCAGAGGCCGCAGTCGGTACCGATCTGACGCCAGTAGCTGAGGCACGCCTCGATGCCGAGCGGCCATTTCGTGACGCCGCGCACCGTGCGTGGGGCTCCGTGCGGGATCGCGCCCGAGGGGCAGTTGCGCGCGCACTTGCGGCAGCGGTCGCAGAAGTCCTGCACGCCGAACGCGATCGGGCGGTCGCTGACGAGCGGGAGATCGGTCGTCACCACGCCGAGTCGCACGCGCGGGCCAAGCCGCGGCGAGATCAAGTAGCCCAGTCGGCCGAGCTCGCCCAGCCCGGCCGCGTGCGCGATCGGTGGCAGCATCACCTGGTAGTTGCTGCCGGCGATGTGCGCGCGAGCTGGATGGCCCCAATCCCGGATCCGCCGGGCGAGCGCAATTGAGATCCGCGCGCCGCGCAGGTATTGCGTCGCCGTCTCTTCGGTGATAGCGAGGGTTGGCGCGGCAACGACATGATCGAAGTCCATCTCGAGCGTGAAGGCGATCGCGTAACGGTGCCGCTGCTCGATCCGCGTGCCCCACGGTTCGGGACCCCGACCCACGTGCGTATAGACAAAGGCCGGGTCGAGCTCAGCGATGCCGACCGCATCGGCGCCAGCGCGCAGGAGCGTCGTTTTGATCCCGTCCGTTGCCTGCTGTGCGTCAAGATCCTTGCGTTGCGGGGCGACCGGGCCGTCGACCTCGGGCGTCAGTGCCTCCAGCTCCTCGAAGCGCAGTTCGAGCGCGCTCGAATGTGTCGTATCGTAGTAATAGCCGCCCGGTTCGAGCAGGGGGGGTAGCGCGCGGATGCGGTCATCCAGCGCGCGCAACTCCGGGTGGCGTTCGTAGTAGACCGTATACTTCTCCGACCCCGGGAGGTACTCCTCGCGCGCGAAGATGACGTCGCGTTCGTCGACACGCTCGCCGGCGCGTTCTGTGCGCGGCCGGATCGCCAGCGTGCGCACGGATCCGAGCGGTAGAAAGAGAACGCCGAGCACTATCGGCGGCAGGAGCGCGAGCAGCAGCAGCAATGCCGGCGAATCCTGCAACACGGCGTAGAGAAAGATGGAGGCGGCGATCGTGAGCATCAGCCCGCCCCAGCTGATCCCGGCCGCGCGCCAGGCGCGCTCGCGCAGGGACGCGCATCCGAGCAGGATCCAGAACCCGGCCAAGGCCATCGCGACGAGCAGGTAGAGGATTGCGGGGCTACTCATCGGCAGAGCGATCTTGCGCTCGGCCGCCCCTGTCGGGCAGGCGTCGTAGTAGGCCGTGCGGGGCGCATCCCGTGCTGCATGGTGCCGGCTCCCTGGCGCGTGTCGATGGGGGGCACGCAAGCGCACCTTACGCGCCGCCTCCGGTAGGGGTCAACGCCTGCGAGCGGTTCGGGATTGCTTCCGCCTGTGCGCCTGGCGCACAATCGGCCGCCCGTGACTAGTAATGAGGGACAACCGACGCCCCGGGCTGCCGGTGAGACAATGCCGCAGGCCGGGAAACCGACGCCACCCGCCGGCGGGCGAGGGCAGCTGGGAGGCGTGCTGACGGTCAGCGCCGGGCATGCACTGCACGACAGCTACACCGCGTTCTTGCCACCCCTGCTGCCGGCCTTCATCCGCCATCTGGCGTTGTCGAAGACTGAGGCGGGCCTGTTGTCGGTCTTTCTCCAGGCGCCCTCCTTTCTCCAACCCTTCATCGGCTACCTCGCCGACCGCGCCAGCTTGCGCTACATCGTGATCCTCGCGCCCGCGGTCACGGCGATGATGATGAGCCTGCTCGGTATCGCTCCCGCCTTTGGCTGGCTCGCCCTGGCGCTCACGGTCGCCGGCGTAAGCTCGGCTGCCATGCACGCCGTCGGGCCGGTCATCGCCGGGCGTCTGTCTGGCCACCGTCTCGGCCGCGGCATGGGGTTCTGGATGGTTGGCGGTGAGCTCGGGCGCACGCTCGGGCCACTCCTGATTGTGAGTTGGGTTCGCTGGCAGTCGTTGGCGGGCACGCCGTGGCTGATGCTCGGCGGTTTGGCCGCCTCGTTCCTGCTCTACCTGCGTCTGCGCCACGTCACTGTCCGCCCGCCCGAAGGCGCACCGGCGCTGCACTGGCGGGAGGCGCTGCGGGCGATGGCGCCGCTCCTGCTGCCTCTGAGCGGCATCATCGTCGCCCGCGCCTTCCTGCTCTCGATGCTGACGACGTTCTTCCCGACCTTCTTGAGCGACGAGGGGGCAAGCCTCTGGCTTGCCGGCGCAGCGCTGACGATCCTCGAGGCGGCCGGCGTCGTGGGGGCCCTGGTCGGCGGCTCGTTGAGCGATCGGCTCGGGCGCCGCCGGGTGCTATTGCTCTCGATGGTGACGACCCCGGTCTGGATGATCGCCTTTCTGCTGCTCGACGGCTGGCTACGCATCCCGCTCCTCGTCTTGATGGGCTTCTGCGGACTGGCGGTGACGCCGGTGATCATGGCGCTCGTGCAGGAGTCCTATCCGGAGAACCGCGCACTCGCCAACGGGCTCTACATGTCGATCAGTTTTGGCTTGCGCGCCGTTGTGATCGTGATCCTCGGGGCAATCGCGGACCTGAGTAGCATGCGCATCGCCTTTCTAGCCGGGACGCTGGCACCGGTTCTGGCCCTTCCGCTCCTAACGCGCCTGCCGCGGCGTCAGAGCTAAAGCCTTATCCGGCAGTCGACTACCGTGTGAGGGTGCGATTCCTCGGACCCGTGCCAGCGAGAAAGCAGTTGCCGCCCCGGGGGTCGAGCAGGCATAAGACACTCGGAACCGAACCATTAGCGGACGAGTAATCAGCGAACTCGCGGCCCGTGAGGACTGAACGCGACGCACCGTGCGCCGCAGGCGAAGCGGACCGCATGCGAGCGCAGCCGGCCGAGCAAGGGCCAACAAGTTTGAGCAAGACCAAGTGGAATTAAGCAACAGCGAACAAGACCGCACAGAGTACAAGCCGACCATAGACTGGAGCAAACCAAGGAGGAATAGGGAATGCGTATGAGTCTCATTGCATTGGGGTTGATGGCCGTCTTGCTCTTCGCCCCGGCTTATGCCGAGGAGACGGAGGAGAGCTTCGAGGGCTGGCAAGTGTCGGCCGACCTCGGGCTCAATTTCACGCAGAGCGCCTACAGCAATTCCTGGGACGGGTCGGAGGAGTCATCGATCAACTGGACCTTCACCGGCAATATGGTCGCCGAGACCTACCTGCGGGAAACACTCAATTGGCGTAACACGCTCAAGCTCACTTTTGGACAGACGCACACCGAGGAACGCCGCACGGTCGGGGACAAAGCTGAGCGCTCGTGGGCCAAGCCGCAGAAGTCGTCCGACCGAATCTTCCTCGAGTCGCTCCTGCGCGCTGACTTTGGGTACTACGTCGACCCGTACGCCGCGCTGACGGTCGAGACGCAGTTCTACAATACGTTCGTTCCTGGCGAGGATGCCATCGCTGCGGGCGGCGAAGAGATCACCTACTACCTGGATCCGATGACGTTGACCGAGTCGGCTGGTGTTGGCCGGAAGTTCATCACGCGCGAGGAGCTCGAGCTCTATTCCCGACTTGGATTCGCGGTGCGCCAGCACTTCTTTCGCCGGATCGTGAGTTTCGTGCCCGAAGAGACGGAATCGGAAACCGAGACCGACGGGGGGCTCGAGTGGGTGACCGACTACGCCCATACGTTCGCTGACGGCGAGATGAAGTACGTCTCCAAGCTGCGTATTTTCCAGGCGCTCTTCTACTCGGAATCCGACCGGTACGACGGCACGGCGCTCGAAGACAGCGACGTGGCCGACTACTGGAAGTCACCCGACGTTGCCTGGGAGAACACGCTCTCGGCGTCGGTTTCCAAGTACATCCAAGTCTCGCTCTTCTTCGAGCTACTCTACGACAAGGAAGTCGACCTGCGCGGCCGCTTCCGCGAGATCTTGGGACTCGGTGTCGCCTACAAGCTCTTCTAGCGGGAGGAACTCAAGATGGAGAATCTCGGGGATCAGGTCGTCACCCTGCTCAGGGTGTGGGGTCTCAAGGTACTGGCCGCGATTGCAGTTTTCATCATCGGTCGCATCGTGGCGGGGCTGGTGCGAGGCGGTGTGCGCAAGGTGATGACGCGCGCGGCCTCCGACCCAGCGATTGTCAATTTCGTGGCCTCGCTCGCCTATTACGTCGTCATTATCTTCACCATTCTGGCCGTGCTCGGCAAGTTCGGCTTCGAGACCGCCTCGTTGGTGGCGATTCTCGGTGCCGCGGCCTTCGCCATCGGCTTCGCCCTGCAAGGCTCACTCGCCAACTTCGCGGCCGGCGTCATGTTGCTCGTCTTTCGGCCGTACAAGCTGGGCCAGTATGTGGAAGTCGCTGGGGTTGCCGGCACGGTCAAGGACATGGGGCTCTTTACGACCACGATGAATACGCCCGACAACGTCCGCATCATCGTGCCCAACGGCAAGGTTTTCGGCGACACGATCAAGAACTACAGCGCCGAAGAGACGCGACGCATCGATCTCGTGATCGGGATCGGCTACGGCTCGCCGATCGGCAAGGCGATCGAGATCATCGAGCAGATCCTCGCCGCCGAGGAGCGTGTGCTCAAGGATCCGGCGCCGACGATCGCCGTCTCGGAGCTGGCGGACTCGAGCGTCAACCTGGTCGTTCGGCCCTGGAGCAAGGGGGCCGACTACTGGGATACGCGTTTCGACCTGATGCGCCGCATCAAGGAGCAGTTCGACGCCAACGACATCGAGATCCCCTTCCCGCAGATGACGGTGCACAAGGGCGATCTCACGGCATAGCACAGGCAGCACAGGGCGGCGAACCTGAGGCGTGCGGGATGCAACCTTGCGGACTTGGCGCCCCGGGTGGGAACCTTGCGGCTGGCCAACGGGTGAGCGGGATCTTGTTTCCGCTCACCCGCTCTGGCAGGGTGAACGTGTACGCACGATTGCCTGACCGTGAGGGAAAGGACAGGCCGCTATGTTGATCGGAGTGCCGAAGGAGACTTATCCCGGAGAGCGTCGTGTGGCGCTCGTTCCGCTCTCGCTCAAACCGCTCGTCGATGCCGGGCATGAAGTACTGGTCGAAACGGGTGCCGGGCGTGCGGCAGGCTATCACGACGAGGCGTATCGGGAGAAGGGCGCACGCATTGCGGGTGGCCGCCGCGAGCTCTTCGAGCAGGCGGAGCTTCTGCTGCAAGTCCGCGTCTGCGGCGCCAACCCTGAGGGCGGGCAAGCTGATCTGAGCCTCTTTCGCCAAGATCAGACCGTCATCGGGCTATGCCATCCCTTCTCGTCCGCCTCGGCCGCTCAGCGTCTGGCGGGCGATCGCGTAACCCTCTTCTCGCTTGAGCTCATCCCGCGCATCACGCGCGCACAGAGCATGGATGTGCTCTCCTCGATGTCGACCATTTCGGGCTACAAGGCGGTCTTGATCGCGGCCGATACGCTGCCGCGCATGTTCCCGATGATGATGACCGCCGCCGGCACGTTGACGCCGGCGCGCGTCTTCGTCGTCGGTGCCGGTGTTGCCGGTCTGCAAGCGATCGCCACCGCGCGCAAGCTCGGCGCGGTAGTCTCCGCCTACGACGTTCGTCCCGCCGTTCGCGAACAGGTCGAGAGCCTGGGCGCGAGGTTCGTTGAGCTCGAACTGGAAGCGGGCGACGCGGAAGACAAGGGTGGCTATGCGAGGGAGATGGGCGAGGAGTTCTACCGCCGTCAGCGCGAGATGATGCTGCGCGTCGTGGCCGAGCATGACGTCGTCATCACGACGGCGATCGTGCCGGGCAAGAAGGCGCCCGTACTGGTGACGCAAGAGATGCTCGCCGGAATGGCGCCCGGGTCGGTCGTGGTCGATATGGCCGCCGAGCAGGGCGGCAACTGCGAGCTGACCGAAGCCGGCCGGACGGTCGCGCACAACGAGGTTTCTGTCGTCGGGCCGATCAACTTGCCGTCGACGGTGCCCTATCACGCAAGCCAGATGTACTCGCG
>Ga0180435_10003552_pt1 | contig 15533 bp, 12 predicted proteins | sample SS_ome_3_FD_132467 | JGI IMG/M metagenome (GOLD analysis project Ga0180435, IMG submission 132467) | Hypersaline lake sediment archaeal communities from the Salton Sea, California, USA - SS_3_S_1 metaG | ecosystem: Environmental > Aquatic > Non-marine Saline and Alkaline > Hypersaline >... | reverse complement strand
TCAATTCATCGGCGCTGATTTTTCCACTATTGTATGATGCTACGCCCTCGAAAACATTGATGAGATCGACCGTTTTGCCGGAAGGGGTAACACCAGCCATCATGGGGCCACCGGAAACAAAGATGGTGGGGATATTGACCCGCATAGAGGCCATGAGCATGCCGGGGACGATCTTGTCACAGTTCGGGATGCAAATCATGCCGTCAAAACTGTGGGCCTGCAACATACTTTCCACGGAATCGGCGATGATCTCCCGGCTAGCCAGAGAATATTTCATGCCGGTATGTCCCATCGCGATGCCGTCACAAATTCCGATAGTGTTAAAGACAAAAGGAACGCCGCCAGCTTCTCGAACGGCTTGTTTGACCAGTTGCCCTACTTTGTCCAGATGGACATGGCCGGGTATGACATCAATATAACTGTTGGCGATGGCGATAAAGGGTTTGCCCATGTCAGCGTCTTTCAGGCCACATGCTTTGAGCAAAGCCCTATGGGGTGCCCGCTCAAATCCCTTTTTGACAATATCCGATCTCATATTTAACTCCAGTAATACAAACTCTATAACAATTGTGATTCATTATCCTTAAAGCGATTATAGCGGAAAACAATCCCCCTGCCAGTGAAAAAAAAGTCGATGGCGTTGGTCCCCCGTAACGATCTATCCCCGGCAGTCAAGAAATGATATTCCAAATAATATTCGTTATTTCATCCAACCTATAAGTGCGGTTTCGCACTTTTTCTGGTGTGATATTCTAACACAACATATTGACAGGGCCTTATTAATGAATTTTATCTATTTTTGGCCCTTTCGAGAGATATTTCGAAAGTTAATAAAAAAGACCCCGTCGCTCAAAAGGCCCTATGGAATGAAATATTGGTCCGCAAAACTGCGAAAGTTAAGTTATAATATGGTATGTCCATTATGGTAAAAAGAATCGAAAATCATTATGGACCTACCATATTTGCGATTTTTTTTTCGATTTTTGATAAAATGTGGATCATTTTCTGATACTACTGATGCTTTGGTCTGTCCAAATTATATTTTCTCATTATTTAATTTTTTCCGCTGGTTTTTTATTATTACGAGTACTAAAATTCAGTGTAAAACGAGGTAGAAAAATTAAATAAGTAAAAATAGTGTTCTGAATGAAGTAGGGAGAAAACTCGATCAATTCTCTGCTGTCATTTCAGGTATTGTCCAGTAAGTAACTTATCTACTTGATGTATTCTTTTTGCGCATAAGAACAATGTACTTTTGCTCCGAGGCGAAAGCGCATTCGTTTGGGTGGTGAATTGTGGATAAGAGATTAAAAAAAACTTTTTCGCAGGGGTTTGCCAAATGGTACAGGAGCAGGGAGAAAATATATGTACATTTCTCACCCCTATTTAATCTAGAACTTTTTTCTCGCGGCCCTCCTTGAGTAGAAGTAGTCATTTTTTAAGTCACCTCAAAAAAACAAAAAAGGGGTAATAAACGAAAAATATTTATGAATATGAAAAAAATACATGATGAGGTGAAAATCATGAAAACCAAAATAATATTAGCAGTGGTCGCAACGGCTTTAATAGTCTCGAGCGCCAGCGCTGGTCCAGACTTGATAAGATTTAATGATATTGTAAAACCACCTGGTGCTAATAAAATTGTCACCTATAGCGATGGTGTTACAACAGAAAAAGTTTTTGCGGGTGAATTAAATTTCACCTGGGGTACAGAGACCTTTAATACTTTCTGTGTAGAAATCGACGAAACCATAAAACCAGGAGAAGACTATCACTATGACGTGTCTCAGCAAGCAGTTGAAGGTGGCGTTGGAGGCGGCAATCCCGACCCCCTCGACCCAGCCACAGCCAAGATATTCAGACAATATTGGTTTGGAAATGGGTTGGGATGGAATCCCATCGACATCCAGTTAGCCATCTGGGAAATCGAGCAGGAGATTGACTTGTCAAAAGGTGTATTAAATGAAGATAGCACCGTTTATGACACTACAGCTGCCAGTGCTATTGTTGCCTATGGTTCCACCGCTACATCAAATTCCGGTACCTATATTCTAAACTTGTGGGATGATGATCAACACACCGTAGCCAAACAGGATGTTCTTTATATTCCCGCGCCGGGCGCGATGCTGTTGGGCAGTGTCGGCTTAGCACTGGTTGGCTGGCTCCGCAGACGAAACTTAAGCCTGTAAGAATTATTTATAAGCGTTTAGTTGAAAAGCAGTTGAAACTTATAAGAGATTTTGCGTGGTCTCATTAATGTCAGTATGCGCAAAACGTGAGGGAGAGATGTAAGGTCACTGTCTATTTTGATTTGGGAATGTTAGTTCGGCAAAATAAACAGTGAAAAGATGCTGTTAAATAAATATTCCTTAAAGAATGAAGGGACGTATATTAAACATGAGAAAGGAATTAGCAGTTTGTTTAATGGGCGGCGTTGTCTTGTCGGCGGCATTTGCTTTGCCGGCAGAGGCCAGTCCCTCTTATACTTACAGCTTCCACAGCAGCAACCAGGATCATCTTCAAGGAGCCAATAAGGGCGCCTTAGAAGAAACCACGCTATATGTCGATGTGAGTAAGCCGTTTGCCGATTCCGAGCAAACGCTTTTTACTTTCCGTAACACAGGAAAACTTTCTGAATCGTTTTATATCAGTGGAGTGTATTTTTACGACGGTGTTTTGCTGAAAGTGGCGTCACTCGTCGATGCCGACAATACTGTGGCGGGTTTGGAAGCCGGAGACCCGGGAGTCAATTTTTCCGAAAGTGCGACCGGAAACGGACTTCAGTTGATGACCGACTATATGGCTGATAAACCAGCGGTGTTGGTAGGCGGTTTTGAATTTACTACTACTGAAAACGCGGAGATTAACTTTGGCAACATGGAATCTCAAGGGGTACAGCCCGGCGAGAAATTAGGTATTTTGTTTGACCTTCAGTGGAAAGACTTCACTAGAAGTCAAACCAGGGCTTTCGATGAAGTTATTACCGGGCTGGATAACCATTCCATAACCATTGGTATTTATGTACAAGGTCTGGGAAATAACGACTCCAGTGAGTTGTTTATTTTAAATAGTAAGGTTTCTACTATTCCCGCACCAGGTGCATTACTACTCGGCAACTTAGGCGTTGGGATCGTGGGTTGGTTTTGCAGACGTAGAAGACTGTAAACAATATCAAGCGGATTCGACTTTCTTTAGGAAAGTATTGCTAAGGGAAGTTGAATCCGTGAAACATTTTGTTATAAAAGGGTTGTAAGAATAATCTTACAGCTCTTTTTTTATTGAATCCGGCTACTATTCGGATTGATTCGTAGTTGGGTAAGCAGGATTTCCCAATCTTTTAAACCAGGCAACCAATGTATATACATCTTCCAGGATCATGCTTAGAGAAGGAACTAAAACTAATGTAATCACAGTGGAAAATAAAATACCGTATCCCAGTGATATAGCCATAGGGATCATGAATTTAGCCTGCCGGGAGGTTTCGAAAATCATAGGAGACAGGCCTCCAAAGGTTGTCAGGGTAGTCAGGATAATAGGTCGGAAGCGACGAACTCCAGCGGCGTGAATGGCGTCAAACCTTGGCAAGCCCTTGTTTCGCTGTACATTGGCATAATTAATCAGTACCAGAGAATCATTCACCACTACTCCCGCCAAGGCTACGACACCCATCAAACTCATTAAGCTAAGAGAATACCCCATAATCATATGGCCCAGCACGGCTCCGATGATACCGAAAGGAATGGCAACCATAACAATCACGGGCTGTATATAGCTTCGAAAGGGAACAGCCAACAAAGCAAAGATGCCAATGAGGGATAAAATGAATCCTCCGAAGAGAACCCGGGTACTCTCACGAAAATCGGCCTGCCGTCCTTCATACCCGTAGGACAAACCGGGATAATCACGTGTCATTTGCGGCAGGATTTCCGAATTGAGCGTTGCCATCACCAGATTGGTTTCATCGATAGGTACAACGTTAGCGGTAACGGTAACGGTTCGGCGGCCGTTGCGTCGGTCTATGGTGTTATAAGCTCGCCCGCGTTCAACATTTACCACCTGCATCAAGGGGACGTCCCGCCCCGCGGGAGTCCGAATTAACAGACTTTCGACATTATATTCACTGATTCGTTCGTTTTCCGGATAACGCACTTTAAGTTTGATCTCATTACGACCGCGTTGTTGTCGCAGGGCTTCGGCTCCGTAGAATGCATTACGTATCTGTCGGGCCACTTCATAGGCGGTTAATCCCAGACTTTCACCTTCCGGTTTAATGGTAAAATTGAGTTGCTGCTTACCGGGAGTATAACCGTCATCAATATCCCTGGTGTTGGGAAACTCGGAAATGATGCCTGCCAAGTCGGCACTGGCCTGGTCCAGCACATCGATATCGCGATGGCTGAGTTCCACGGTGAGGGAAGCGCCCCGTCCCGGTCCACCCCGGTCGGCCTCGAATTTCAAGGACTCAAGGCCGGTGATAGTTCCAACGGTATCACGCCATCGGCTGGTCAATTCCGTAGTGCTGATCGGTCTGACATCGGGATCCGTCAAGTACAATGAGACTTCCACCTTGTTTTCATCCACTAAAGCGAAAATTCCTTCGACCAAACGGTCGCCGCCATTTTGCGTAATTATTTTTTTGGCGGAACCGACCAGAGTATCCCGCACGGCGGAAGCCTTTTCAAAAGGACTGCCATAGGGAAGCACCGCGGTTACCGCAGACAGGTCCGATTCCACCCGAGGCATTAAGATCATTCCAATCCGACCACTGGCCACGTAACCCAGGATTACTACCAATACGACCAAACCCAGGGCCACTACCAGATATCGAAATTTCATGCATAAATCCAGAAAAGGGCCATAGACCTTCTCCACAATCCGAACGAAAAACCGGCTGAACCGCTGTTGTCCCCGGTGAATAAGGCCGCGAATTCCCCCTCGACTCTTTTGCTGAGAATGGCCGAGATGGGAGGGTAGAATTAAAAGGCATTCAATCCAGGAAATCAAAAAAACAGTAATTACCACAAATGGAATTACCTTCCAGATTTTGCCAATAATGCCGGGCACAAAGCAAAGAGGCAGAAAGGCTATTATATTGGTCAATATACTAAAGCCAATAGGAATCATGACATCGCGGGCGCCGCGGATGGCCGCTTCGGCAATTCCCATTCCACTCTGACGATACTCGTATATGTTTTCTCCGGCGACAATGGCATCATCGACCACAATCCCCAGGGCGATAATAAAAGCAAACATAGAGATCATGTTGATAGTGACGTCCAAAGCCGGCAGGAAAAGAAAAGCCCCTAAAAAGGAGGTGGGAATTCCCATCATAACCCAAAACGCCAGTTTGAATTCAAGGAAGATGCTGAGCAGAATCAGGACGAGGATAAGGCCATAAAAGGCGTTTTTGAGCAGAAGTTCCAATCGCTGTCGATAAATATCCGACCGATCACGATTGATAGTCCAATTAACACCCGGAGGCAAATCTTTCTCGATGTCCATCATTGCTTTTTTCGCCGCATCCGAGATTCCGATGGGGGTTTGGTCTCCAATCCGATAAACTCCCAGTCCTATCGCCCGATTTTCATTGTAGGTGGCCTCTCGGTCGGCGTCTTCAAATTCGTCAATTACGTGGGCCATGTCCCCGAGATAAAGTATCGTGCCTTCGGCGGTGGTTACAATCGGAACGCGGTCGAATTCACGAGCCCAATCGCGCCGTTGTTTGACCCGCATAAGAATATCTCCCCCTTTGGTTTCAATATATCCGCCGGGTATTTCCACCGAAGTGCTTTTGATTTTTCGAGCCACATCGTCCAGGGTAAGGTCATATCGGCGGAGCATATCCTGAGAGATTTCGACATGAATTTCGTATTTTCGCGCACCCAGCAAATCAACCTGGGTAATATCCGGGTCCAGAAGTAATCGGTCGCGTACCTGCTCGGCTAATTCACGTAATATCCATTCGCTCACGTCTCCATAAAGCTGTATCTGGAGAACTTCCCGACGATGAGTGATCAGACTGACTTCCGGTTCTTCGGCATCTTCGGGAAAGGTTATGATGCGATCGATTTCCTGTTTGATATCCTGATATACTTTTTGTCGGTCCACGTCTTCCAGCAATTCAGCGGAAACAACCCCGAAACCTTCGGAAGCGGTGGCTGTTATTTCCTTGACGCCGTCCAATCCGCGAATACCTTCCTCAATTGCCAGGATTATTCCCTGCTCTACTTCTTCCGGACTGGAGCCGGGATAGGGAACCCGAACCTGGACTATATCCAAATCAAATTCCGGAAAGACTTCCTGTTTGATGCGTGTGGTGACGAACAAACCACCCACGAGAAAAACCAGCATCATCAGATTGGCAGTTACCCGGTTATACACCATCCAGGCAATTATTCCCCGGCTTTTGGGTAATGAATTTTTATCGGTCGGCTCGGTCATGGTTATTTTTCCCAGCATTTTTTGGTGATGGTTTACGGATATCTTTATCAGTAGTTTCAACGGATTGGCTATCCGGCAAGCGCAAAAGCATACCTTCTACCGCTGCAGCTATATTTGTGGTAATCACCTGATCTTGAGAGGAAAGGCCCTGAGCGATGAGGACATAATCTTCACTATGAAAGACTACTTTAACCGGTCTGATTTCCAAAGTATTGTCAGGGGTAAGCAACCATACTTTGTCACCGTCACGGAGGAACTCTCGATTTAGCTTGAACACGGAAAAAACCTTTTGGCCTTCAATTACTGCGTTGACAAACGAACCAATTAAAAGTGGTTTTGTATTTTTGTTTTTGAGGTTGAGAGCCAGTGGATCTTTTACCGACACCAGCAGGTTAGCCATGCGTCCCTTGGATTCCACATCACTTTTAAGACGCAATACGCGGCCTTGACGAGAGAGACTGTCCGGCCAGGCGGTGGAGTTAAAAATTTTTGCCAACGAACCTGTATCCTGGTTTTGTCGAGGAATTTCAATCCATTTCAATTGATCGACCGGGACCTTCAGTTCGATCCAGTATTCGTCGGTACCCGTCAGAGAAACCAGGGTAGTTGACAGGGAAACGGTCGTACCCAGGTCGATATACTTTTGTTTGACAATGGCATTAAAAGGGGCGGTGATGTCGGTTCGGGCCAGATTAAGTTGGGCGAGCCGGAGTTGTGCCTGAGCAGACTGCAACCTGCTCTGAAGTGAAACCAACTGGGGCTGACGCAAGACGAGTTCTTTATCATCCGCGCTAATCACGTCGCCGAGCAATTCATATTCCTGTTTCGCCAAGGCTTGATTGCCCAGTTCAAGCTTCAGATTGCTCTGGGCCGTGGCTACCTCGCTTTCTATTTGGCAAATCCGCAATTCATAATCGTCGGGCTCTATTTTCATTAGGCTTTGACCGGTTCGGAATAAGCCGCCGGGAATCAATTCGGGATTTATTCGGATGATTTTTCCGGATACCTGGGGTTTTATATCCACCTCGCGGGCGGGTATAACTGTTCCCATAGCCGTGACCTGGACCGTAAAATCGCCACTGGGAATCTGAGAGACCTCTACGAGACGGGCCTGCCGTGGAGGACGGTTTCGTTTTGTCTTCGGACTGGTTTCAACCAGATGCTTTGCATATACCACCCCGGCAGCAATAATAAGTAAAGGTAATACGAGTCTGGTTACTATCGCCATAAACCACCAGAAAAGATTTTTCTTTTTTTTCGATTTTGGGGAGCGGGAAATATTTTCATTTGTCTGATTCATGTTTCGATATCCTGGAAAATTGATCAATAATGCATATCTAAACTTATTTGCTACTATGGTCTGACTTTTGGTCTATAAGGCGGGACACTTCAGCGATACTTTTCAAATTTTCAGAGTTTACTTTATCCAAGTTCGATAATTCGGGCTGATCCATCGGCCAACTGCCGGCGATTGCCTGGCACAAATCAATTCGACGCGTAATTAATTGTCTCTTGGCTGTTAAGTAGTCCCGTTCCAATCTCTGCAGTGAGACTAATGCTTCCAAAACTCTAAGATAATCGAGTTTGCCCTTTATATAACTTTCACGAGTTCGGGTCAGGACTTTGCGGGCCAACTGTAATTGTTTTTCGAGATTGAGCATGTATTCGGCCTGTCGTCGCTCCTGGGTGAGAGCGTCTTCCGTTTCGCGAAGGGCGTTGAGAATGACCCGGCCGTATTCATGGATTGCTTGTGACAATACCGACCGGGTGCGATCTATTTCCGCACGGCGGCGATGGGCATCGAATAAAGGCTGGGACAGATTGCCGGCGATATTAGCCAGCCAGTTGTCGAAAAGGTCCCGTGTCTTCATGCCGGATGTTTCGGCGGCGGCAGATAAACTGAATCGAGGAAACTGATCCGCAATTGCCGAGGCGACTCGTTGATCCGCGGCCTGGATCGCGATATATACGCTGCGAACATCAGGCCGACGCCGGATCAGGTCCGAGGGAATCGGAACGACAGGTAAAATCGGCAAATCGAGTAAATTGGTTTCTCGCGGTTGGGTCAGCGAACCCGGTGAGGTTCCCATTAAAACCGCCAGTTCATGAAGCAAAAGTTCAATTTGTTCCTGTGCTGCGATCAGCTGTCCGCGGCTGGATTCCACCAGTTGTCGTTGACGAAGTACGTCGGCGGCACCAATTTGGCCCTTACGGAACTGGGTGGTAATTAATTTCAAAACCTTATTATTCGTTTCGATTTGTCGATTGATAATATCGGCCTGGGCCCGGGCCTCGGCCAATTGATACCATGTCCGGGCTATGCGCCCACTTAACACGATCGCGGTAGCGTGAACATTTTCAATGTTCGCCCGGACATCCAGTAACGCCCCCTGCCGAGCTGCTCGAATTCGGCCCCACAGGTCCAACTCGTATTGGACCGACACTGCCGCACCGTAACGGTTATTATAAAGATGCTCACTGCCGATTTCTTCACGAGTGCGGCTTGCTGAGCCGTTAAGATTGACATCCGGATACAACGCGACCCCTTCCCGGACAGCAAGGGCCTGGGCCTGGGCAAGGCGGTCCCAGGCAATCATAAGATCAAAATTTTCTCCTAACGCCCTATCGATGTGAGCGTTGAGGTCTTCATCAGCAAAAGTCTGCCACCATTTGTCGGGTAAGGCCATTGTACCGGTCGCGGAAAACTGCTCCGGCAAATCAACCGGAGAAGGTATTGTTTTGACGGAAGATGTGCATCCCAGGAAAAGAAAACACAAAGACAGTGCTAACTTTGCCGGGATTAAATTGTTATGGCGAGTAATCATTAAGATACCTATCCTGTTATCAAAACACTATGCATTCTCAGAAAATTATGAATTCCTTGACTCAATGCTCTCACGAACAGAAGCAATTCCCGCCAGGCAAAATCGGGTTATATGATTAACCAGGGCATCAATAAACTCGGCGGTTAATTTTTTGGGTGCCATGTGAGGCGGTAATCTTCCTTTGCGAAATCCAATGGCCAGGCATTGGTGAATAACACTCATTTCACAAAAGTTTATGTCCTGATCGGACCCCTCGGGGCCCAGCAGTTCCTTTATGATGGATCGAGTATGTTCACGAATATGGCCAATTACCTCATGTCGTACCATGTGGATTACTTCCGTGGGTTGAGCCATTTCCTGCAAGAGTATCTTGCCGGCATACCCCAAACGTCCATCATCCAGAATTCGATGCAAATGAGAATAAACAAGTGCTCGCAGTTTTTCATCAGGGGGAGCCTCGGCCGTTAAGCCGCCATCAGGCGGATACATCTGCATTGCTTCGGCAAAAGCATTTTTCCAAACGGCTATGTACAAAGCATCTTTACTTCCAAAATGATAATTCACCGAAGCAACGTTGCATTCGGCACAGCGGCTGATTTCCGCCACGGTTGTGTTCTGGTACCCTTTATCGGCAAAAACCGCCGAAGCCGCTTTGAGCAACTTATCCTGCGTATCTAAACCATCTTTTCTTATTGCCATATATATCTCCAATACATGTAACGTATATTTTAAATATATATTTCAATTATTTCTATGTTTTTTTGGGTTTTTATGTATATTTAATATTATTCCCTGAAATACAATGACTTATAAATATAATATTTTTTCGGCAGGAGGGATAATGTATTAAATATCAAGATGTGAGTGTATCCGGTAACAGCCGGATGAAATCCGAGGCATTCAATTCACTCAAGCTGTCAATGACTATATCGGCCTGAGTCAACTCATCTCGTTTACGAGTAGTGGTTACGGCGATGACGGTCATGCCGGCAGCTTTACCGGCCTGGACTCCCTGAACAGCATCTTCTACAACTACGCAAGCGTTGGGCGGCAAAGAAAGTTCTTCCGCTGCGTGGAGAAAGGTGTCCGGCGCGGGTTTGCCGCAACTAATATCGTCACCGGTCATCAAAATGTTAAAATAATCCAGGGCCTGGGCCTGACTGAGCATACACTCGACATTCAATCGTGGTGCTGAAGAACCTACGGCTAATAAAAAATCGTTTTCTTTCAAGTCATTGAGCAGTTCCCGGACGCCCCCCATCAAGGTAAGTTTTCCGGCAAGCAGTTCCCGATATCGTTTTTCTTTCCAGTCGGCTAATGTATCGATTTCCTCCCGGGGGAGGTCTTTTTGGAGCCACATGGGAATTATTTCATCGTTCTGCATACCGAAAGTGCTGATAAAAAAATCATCGGTCATGGTTATATTTAATTTTCGGGCTATATGCTGCCAGGATTGCCGATGAAAGTCCGCGGTATCCACCAGAACGCCATCCAAATCAAAAATCACCCCGCGGCTTACTTGTGTTGTCATAGAAAATGAATCCTTTCGTGTTGTCTTGTCTACTAAGGCCGCGAATTTTAACCGCGGTGTTATCCTGATAATATCCTGTCATTTTTAGAGCAGATAATTGTCATCGATTTGACAAACCGGCTGAATTTTTTCATTTAAATCCTGATACTGGTCATGACCCATCAGGGCGAAGGTCGCTTCCTTGCCCAGTTCCACCGCGGGTTGGTCGTAGGTATTTATCCCCAGCAGTTCACCCATATAGCTGGTCGCGACTTCAAAGAGATAAATAAACTGCCCCACAGTATAAGCGGACACTTCTGGGAAGCGGACGGTCAAACAAGGCCGCTGAGATTGCAAGAGGGCATATTCGGTGCCCTGTTTTTCACTGTTAATCAAGCTGCTCATTTTGCGGCCGGACAGATAGGATAGTTCCTTGACACCGCCGGCATCACCGAGGATGACGTCCCGGGCAAATTTTTCCACCTCCAGGAAGGTGAATACTTTATCATTGGGTCCTTCCCGATACAATTGTACCTGACTGTGCTGGTCGGTGGTACCGAGGGCCTTGATGGGAGTGGGGCCCACCTGAACACAATTGCCCTGGAGGTCGTTTTCTTTGCCGAGGCTTTCGGCCCATAATTGGCGGAACCAGTCGCAAAGATCCTTGAGCTGATAACAATATGGCATCATAACCGACAGTTTTTTGTTTTTTTGATAATAAAGATACTGGATAACCGCATACAGAGCGGCGGGATTTTTCATCAGATTTTCCGTTTTTACTCTGGCATCCATATCACGGGCACCGGCGAGTAATTGTTCAAACTCTATGCCGCACATGGCCGCACTGAATAGCCCCACGTCACTGAGGACACTGAAACGCCCCCCTACCCCATCGGGAACCTCCAATGAAACAAAGCCTTGCTGATCCACGATCTGACGCATAGTGCCGCTGCGGGGATCGGTGGTAGCGATGATGTGATCGGTGAGATTTTCAGCCGACAATTTACTTTTGAGCATTTGCTGTACGGTAAGAAACTGGGCGGCGGTTTCGGCGGTTCTGCCCGATTTGCTGATTACGTTAAATAAAGTGCGATCCAATTGGCCTTCGAGGTAATCAAGTAAGGTTCCGAATTGGATCGGATCTACATTATCCACGACAAATAAACGTGGGCCAGGACGATTCTCCTGCATATTATATAGTGGGCTGTTGAGGGCCGTCTGCAAAGCGATATTGCCAAGGGCGGACCCTCCGATTCCCAATACAACCATGTTGTCATAGCGTCCGGCGAGTTTTTCGGATAAGGCCTTCACCTTCGAACACATCTCATCGCGGTAGGGTAAATCACGATAAGGTAATTTGCCGGTCTGGCGTTGCTGAGCCATCTTTTCGGTAATCGTGCTGATACGATTACTCATCCGGGTTAATTCTTCATAGATAAGTCCATGTTCGGGTCCGACCATTTCTGTGAAAACATTTTTATAATACAGTTTAATTTGTTCGGCCATTGATTATCCTTCCTGAAAGTTAACTATATTTACTTTTCCGAAAAACAATTACATCGGTCCCTGCCGGGTTAGGGTCTTAACAATGAAATCTTGCGCAAAATGGTTAAAAAATCCTGATAATGGAGCAAGACTTCATAAAACCCTATTTGGTTCCCGGCCCTGCCGGGTTAGGTATAACAAATGGAGCGGGCGTATAAGCCGAGTTCTGTTTGCCGCCGGGATTCCGACGGCAGGTGATCATTTATCTGGACCGACGATTGCTCGCCGGCTCCCCTTGCGGGTGCGACCTACCCGAGCCTCAGGTGTGCCGGGCCGACACTTGGCTCTGTTTGGTCTTGCAGGAGGTGGGGTTTACCCTGCCGGGCGACTCACGCCGCACCGCGGTGCGCTCTTACCGCACCATTTCACCCTTGCCTGAAACCCGACGAATCGGGTCCATCGGCGGTATGGTTTCTGTGGCACTTTCCCTGGGATCACTCCCGGTGGCTGTTAGCCATCACCCTGCCCTGCCCTGCTCGGACTTTCCTCCCACGATATAAAAAACGTGAGCGATCACCGCGCCCACTCCATTTATTATTGATCGGCACACAAATAAGCATCAGGCCCCATTAAATAAATTTTCACATAATCAGCCACCGCTTCTTCGAGAGAAAACATCGGTTCGCTATAGACGCGGTGGAGCTTTTTCGTTTCCGCCTGAGTGAAATACTGATATTTCGAGCGGATGGTTTCGGGCATATCTATATACTCGATATCCGGCTTTCGGTCCAGCGCCTGAAATACGGCCACGGTGAGATCGTAGAAGCTGCGGGCGTTACCGGTACCGATATTATAAATGCCGTTGGCTTTGTGGTTATCGTAGATGACCAGGGTGGCAGCGACAACATCTTTGACATAGATGAAATCACGCAGTTGCCAACCGTCCTGGTAATCCGGCAGGTGTGATTTGAACAATTTCATTTTTCCCGTCAGTTGAATCTGTTCGTAAGCCTTATGGACGACACTTCTCATATCTTCTTTATGATATTCATTGGGGCCAAACACATTAAAATATTTCAGCCCGGCGATGCTTTTTAGAGCCTTATTCCGCCAGGCCCAGAGATCAAAAAGATACTTGGAAAAGCCATAACCATTGAGGGGTTTCAGTCTGTGCAGGCCTTCATGGTCGTCCTCGAAACCCAGGCTGCCGTCGCCATATGTAGCAGCACTGGAGGCATAGACAAAACGTTTGTCGTTTTCCAGACTCCACCGAGCAAGCCTTTTGGTATATTCATAATTATTGAACATTAAATAGCCGGCATCACGTTCGGTGGTGCTGCTGCAGGCACCCATATGCAGGATACCATCCACCTCGGAATCAAGGTCGCCATCTTCAAGCTGCAGGACAAATTCATCTTTGTCCATATAATCGGCGAAACGCAGATTGACCAGATTCTTCCAGCTATCATCTTCACTTAGTTCGTCCACCACCAGGATATTATCCCGAGCCTGCTGATTGAGCTCCCAAATCAAAGCACTGCCGATAAAACCAGCTCCACCTGTTACGACAATCATTCCCATAACAACCTCATAAAACAAAAAATCCTACTTACTCTTGAACCAAACATACATTCAAAAGCGGCGCCGGGCAAACAAATCCGGAACGCTTAAATCATAACCACCTGAACAGCAATTACTTATGCCATTTATCCTGTCGGGGGCAAAATTCCGATATATTATAGACTTAAAGATATATAACATAACCCGGCAGGGCCGGGAACCAAATAGAGATTTATGGAGTCTTGCTCCATAATCATGATTTTTTTACCATTTTGCACAAGATTCCATTGGTAAGATACTAAATTGCAAAATAGTTTGGCTAATCATAGCTGGATTTTACTATACCATGAGAGCCCCAGACAAAAAAGCTTTAAAAACTGCAGCCAAAACCCAAAAAAAACTGGCCAAAGATAAACTGAAATATTTTCAGACGGGAAATTCCTCTGCCGCGGGGTCATCTAGTTCTCCGCCGTCTTCACCCGCTGTCCGATTCGCCGAGATGGTACGCGGAATTCTATATTTGATTTTTGCGGTTTCTCTTGCTATCGCGATTGTTTTGTCTCACGGCGGATATGTCATCACAACCAATAATATCGTGGATAACCTTATCTCTCATCTGGCGGGCAAAGCTATACTTTCAGTCATTGCGGTGGCCCTGTTTATCTATGGCTTAAAACATATAAAGGTTATAAAATGACGTTGACCTATAAAATTAAAAAAGCATTCGAGCAGCCTGGTGAGATTCTGCCATATTTTTACCGAGCGGTACGGAGAAAATTTTCGATCAAACGAGTATTGGTAAACGGAGAGCTTTTTTACCAATACGGGGACGATATGTACCCGGGGTATCTGGCCAATCAAAGTGCGGCACCGTTTATTTTTAACCGGGCCCGGTCATTCTGTTGCGGTATTGGCCTGGATATCGGGGCGGGGAGTTCAGCTTTTCCCGGCAGTATTGCCGTCCAGAACGACCCCAGGCAAAATGCCTATCAACTGGATAATTTCGCCGATGAAAGCCTGGATTATATATTCAGCTCTCACTGCCTCGAACATCTGGAGCGATGGCAGGAGGCGTTGGGTTTGTGGATGAAAAAAATCAGATCCGACGGAATTCTTTTTCTCTATTTACCCCATCAATCCATGCGTTTGTGGCATCCCAAAGGACTCTGGGCGGGGACGGATCACAAGTGGATTCCGACGTGCGAAATTCTGCTGGATTTCCTGGCGAACAACGGAATGGAAATTGTCGAATATAATCCCGACAAAGACGAATACTGGAGCTTTCATATCGTCGCGCGAAAAAAAGGGTAAGTTCATCAGCCAGCTTACACTGGACCGGCTTCCGCATAACCTCAATTGAGGCAATAAAATTATTGAAGGCATGCAGTCCGATCAGTAAATATACCGAATTGGTTTTCCATCTGATTACTCCCAGGATGATGCCCAAGACAAATATGTTGGCAATAACATACCAATCGTACTGCAAATGAATCAGTGACCACAATAATGATGTGATCAATATTGCGCCGCAATGCCCCAGTCGGCTATGACGTATTCCTTCATACATAAAACCGCGAAAGAATATCTCTTCAAACAAAGGAGCCATAATTACCAAAGCAATCAATAATAAGGGTACGGAACGAGCGGTTCGAAATACCTCGAACATAAACTGGGTTGCCGATTCCCTGTTCTGCAAATATAAAAACGATTCC
>Ga0180435_10003551_pt1 | contig 15539 bp, 11 predicted proteins | sample SS_ome_3_FD_132467 | JGI IMG/M metagenome (GOLD analysis project Ga0180435, IMG submission 132467) | Hypersaline lake sediment archaeal communities from the Salton Sea, California, USA - SS_3_S_1 metaG | ecosystem: Environmental > Aquatic > Non-marine Saline and Alkaline > Hypersaline >... | reverse complement strand
GCACTTGCACAGCAGGAACCAGATGCGTCATCATTCCCAAGCGGCGGGTTGCGTAATACATTCGAAGCCAGGGGATATACTGCATGGGATCCTTCTTCACCTGCGTTCGTGATTGGTGACACACTCAGTATACCAACGATTTTCATTTCTTACACGGGCGAGGCACTCGATCATAAAACCCCGCTGCTCAGGGCACTGAATGCCATTGATAAGGCAGCCACCGAGGTATGCCAGTATTTCGATAAAAACGTGGGGAGTGTCAGGGCCAATCTCGGATGGGAGCAGGAATTTTTCCTTATTGACGAAGCCCTTTATTACGCCAGGCCCGATCTTGCACTTACAGGCAGAACCCTGATGGGGCATGCCTCGGCCAAGGACCAGCAGTTGGATGACCACTATTTCGGGTCCATCCCGGAGCGTGTGAGTGCATTCATGAAAGAGCTTGAATACGAGGCACTCAAGCTTGGGATTCCCATTAAAACCAGGCACAATGAAGTTGCGCCCAACCAGTACGAGGTGGCACCTATTTTCAGTGAGTGTAACCTCGCAGTGGATCAGAATGTGCTGACCATGGAGCTGATGAAGCGGATCTCGCGGCACCATGGATTCAGGGTACTTTTCCACGAAAAACCTTTTAAGGACATTAATGGTTCCGGTAAGCATAACAACTGGTCACTTTCCACGGATACCGGAGTAATTTTACATTCACCGGGAAAGAATCCTAAATCGAATCTGCAGTTCCTTACCTTTATCGTGAATACGATTAAAGCGGTGTATGATCACCAGGACCTGTTGCGTGCGAGTATCCTCACTGCAACCAACCAGCACAGGCTTGGTGCAAACGAGGCTCCACCGGCAATTTTGTCATGTTTCCTGGGTACCGAAGTTTCGAAAATGCTTGACCAGATAGAGGAGCAGGTGACCAACAGGAAAATGACACCGGATGAAAAAACAGAACTGAAACTCGACATCGGTAAGATTCCCGAGATTTTGCTTGACAATACGGACCGCAACCGGACATCGCCGTTTGCTTTTACAGGTAACCGTTTCGAGTTCAGGGCGGTTGGAGGAAGTGCCAACAGTGCCACTCCCATGGCAGTATTGAATGCTGCAGTGGCTGCGCAGCTAACTGAATTCAGTAAATCGGTTGAGAAACTGATCGCCAAGGGGGTAAAGAAGGACGAAGCCATTTTCCAGGTATTGCGGGAATTGATTATTGCCTCTAAACCGATCCGGTTTGAGGGTGACAATTATAGTGAGACCTGGGTAAGGGAGGCGAAAAAGCGCGGATTAACCAATGTCACTGATATCCCTGAATCGATCTCCGCCTTCCTAAGCGAGTCTACCAAGAAACTTTTTAAATCAATCGGTATCCTGGGAGAACATGAACTGGAAGCACGTGTTGAAGTGATGTATGAGAATTACATCATGAAGATCCAGATTGAGGCAAGGGTACTTGGCGATATGGCCATTAATCACATTGTCCCCACTGCTGTTAAATACCAGAATGTACTCATGGAGAATGTCACCATGCTCAAGGAGCTGTATGGTGATGAGTATGGTCAGCTTTCCGGTAACAGGGTGGAGCTGATCAGGGAAATATCTGACAGGGTGACGCAAATAAAAACCCTTGTCAATGAGATGGTGGAGGCACGAAAAGCGGCCAATAAGATTGCCTCTGCCGAGAAGCGGGCCAAAGCCTATTCCGAAAAAGTATTCTCTTATCTTGATAAGATCAGGTACCACATTGACAAACTGGAGTTGATCGTGGATGACGAAATGTGGCCCCTTCCCAAATACAGGGAGCTTTTATTCAGTAACTGATCCTTTTCCTGCTGATTACTTTTTGCGAACAACAGGAAATAACTTTATGTTAACAGGGTCCCGGCGTGCTCACCGCCTCTGCCTGTTATGCCATGGCAGCAGGTCATCATATGCGAAGCCGGGTCAGTTCATCACCTCCTGCCGGTAAATTATTCACTATGAATACACGAACCGGTGGATATGTTCGTTTTATTATATGCGAAAAAGCAGTAATTTTAGGGTTTATTGAATATTTGTAATCAATGACTGAATGATGCATAAGGGAATAATTTTATTGGTATTTCTTGGATTGATCGCTGCAGTGCAGCCGGTTGAAGGCCAGCGTAAGGAGCGTGACTCCAGGGCCAACGCGGCATATGAGGCAGGAGAGTATTACAAAGCCATCGATCTGTTCAAAAGAGCCTACAGCAAAGTCTCTGACAGGGAGCGCCAGGCTGAGATCGTTTTCAGGATTGCCGAGTGTTACCGGATTACCGGCGAACCCAGGCAGGCTGCACTCTGGTACAGGAAAGCATTGCAGCAGGAATACCAGGGCCCTGAACTCTACCTGAGATACGGGCAGTCCCTGATGCGATATGAAAGATTTGAAGAGGCAGAAGAGCAGTTCAGGATATATAAAGACCTGGTTCCAGACGATCCGCGAGGCGACTGGGGAATAGAATCTGCACGTGTTACCCAGGAATGGATAAGTGACCCTACCGGTTATATTGTTGAGAACATGCGGTATTTCAATTCTTTTAAACGCGACTGGAGTCCGGCCTATGCCAATGAAGATTACATGGAAGTGATGTTTACTTCGACACGGGATGATTCGGAGGGCAAAGCCATTCACGGAGCCACAGGTGAAAGCTTTGCGGATATCTATTCTTCCACGATGGACCGTAAGGGGAAATGGAGTGTCCCGGTACCTGTTGAATCACTGAATTCGGAGTTTGAGGATGGAGCCGTAAGTTTTACCAGCGACTTTTCAACACTTTATATGACCCGCTGCAAAATGGGCAAGAACGAGCAGGTCGCATGTCAGATATACTCTTCTTCAAGGTCTGGCGCCCAGTGGAGTGATCCGGCACCTCTCGATATTATTGGTGACAGTATTACTTCGGCCCATCCGGCAATATCGCCCGACGGACAAACGCTTTATTTTGTTTCAGACATGCCCGGTGGAATCGGGGGAAATGATATTTGGGTAGTGACGAAAGAAGGCGGATCCTGGGGAGATCCAAAAAACCTGGGAGAAGAGATCAATACCCCGGGGAATGAGTTGTTCCCGTTCGTGCATGCCGATGGAACACTCTACTTCAGTTCCGACAGCAGGATCGGGATGGGAGGCCTGGATATATACAAAGCAAAAAAAGACGAACTTGGAAACTGGGTTGTGGAAAACATGCGGCCCCCGATCAATTCTGTTGAAGATGATTTCGGAATCGTGTTTGAATCAGGTTCGGAACGGGGGTTTTTCAGCTCGAGCCGCAAGGGAAGAGGCAATGACGAAATCTTTTCTTTTGTGCTGCCACCCCTGGAATTTGCAGTGAACGGAACGGTGCGTGACGACAAGAACAACAACATACTCAGCGGTGCAAAAGTGACTGCCGTTGGCAGTGATGGTATAACAATCGAATCTACAACGGGGGAGGACGGAACTTTCAGGTTTATGCTGAAACCTGCTACGGATTATGTGTTTATTGCAGGTAAAGAAGGCTACCTGAGAGGTAAAGCCCGTGAATCGACCAAGGGCCTTGAACAAAGCAAGGAATTTGATGTTACTGTCTACCTTTCATCGACTGAAAGGGTGATTGAACTGCCCAATATATTTTACGATTTTGCAAAGTGGGATTTACGGCCCGAGTCGATGGTCTCTCTTGATAATCTCGTGGAAACCCTGAACGATAACCCGAACGTTACCATTGAACTGATGTCACATACGGATTCAAGGGGTACACCGGCAGACAATATCGAGTTGTCACAGAAACGTGCACAATCTGTTGTTGATTACCTCATTTCCAAGGGTATTGCTGCAGACAGGTTGATGGCAAGGGGATACGGTGAATCACAGCCAAAAGTTGTGGATGAAAAGATCCGCGAATCCCATGACTTCCTGGAAATCGGGGATGTGCTCACTGAAAGTTTTATCAATCAATTGCCGGTCGAACAGCAGGAGCAAGCACACCAGATCAACAGGAGAACAGAATTCAGGGTGCTTTCCACAGATTATATTCCTTAAAACCAGGGATTGACCGGACCGGTATGTATGCTGTCTGAAGGATATTTCAAGGCGCTGCCAGCCAACATGTTTCAGGTCATCGGAATTTATGCAGACCTGGTCAGGGGATTGTATCGTGGTTCATTAACCTGAAAGTACGCCCGTTCAGCAATAATTTTGTACTTTTGCAGACAATCATGAATACAGGTATGGGAGCTTCTTCCAGGTATATGGCACGTGGTGTATCCTCTTCAAAAGAGGAGGTGCATAACGCATTAAGAGACGTTGATAAGGGATTGTTTTCCAATGCTTTTTGCAAAGTGATCCCCGATTTTTTGTCCAATGATCCCGATTACTGCGTGGTGATGCATGCAGATGGCGCAGGAACCAAATCATCACTTGCTTACCTGTACTGGAAAGAGACCGGGGACCTGTCGGTCTGGAAAGGAATCGCCCAGGATGCCATTGTGATGAACCTGGATGACCTCCTGTGTGTGGGAATCACAGAAAATATCGTGCTGAGTTCAACCATTGGCCGCAACAAACTGAAGGTGCCCGGTGAAGTGATCTCAGCCATCATCAGAGGAACAGAAGAGGTGCTGGCTTCCCTGCGAGACCTTGGAATTTCTGTCTGGTCAAGTGGCGGAGAGACAGCTGATGTTGGTGACCTGGTGCGTACCATTATTGTGGATTCCACTGTTACAGCAAGGACAAGGCGTTCAGACATCATCGAGAACAAGATACGTCCGGGCGATGTAATCGTTGGCTTGTCATCCAGTGGAACGGCCACCTATGAGGAGGAATACAACGGGGGCATGGGAAGCAATGGCCTTACCTCGGCACGACATGATGTATTTTCGCATTACCTGGCAGAAAAGTACCCGGAGGGTTTTGATCCTGAGTTGCCTGCTGATCTTGTTTACAGCGGATCCTACAAGCTTACAGATCAAATCGGGACACTGGGAGTGGATGCCGGAAAACTGGTGCTTTCCCCAACGAGAACATATGCGCCTGTGGTTGCCTCAGTACTGGCTTCGCATCGCGATTCCATACACGGGTTGATACATTGTTCCGGGGGTGCCCAGACCAAGGTGTTGCATTTTGCCGGACAGGTGCACATTGTCAAGGACAACCTGTTTGAAATACCCCCGTTGTTTGGCATGATCCAGCAGGAATCGGGGACAGACTGGAGGGAGATGTACCAGGTGTTTAATATGGGGCATCGCTTTGAGATATATACTGATCCGGATACGGCAAAGGAAATTGTTAAAATTTCTGAAGGGTTTAACATAGATGCGAAGATCGTTGGTTATGTGGAAGACTCAGATAGAAAGAAATTAACGATCAAGACAGCACAGGGCGTGTTTGAATATTAACCTTCGATTGTAATGAATGAGAATATGATAATGAATAAACTGGAAGGAGTAGCTTCCAGGTTTGAGGAGGTGGGAAGACTGATCACACAGCCCGAGATCATCTCGGACATGAAAAGATATGTGAAGCTGAACAAAGAGTACAGTCAGCTTGAACCAGTGGTCGAGGCATACAGGAATTACAAAAACCTTCTCAGTAACATTGAGAGTGCCAGGGAGATCATTGGCGATGAATCAGACGGCGAGATGCGGGAGATGGCAAAGGAGGAACTCGAAACCTTGAATGAGCAACGGATTCCCCTCGAGGATAAAATCCGGTTTCTCCTGGTACCCAATGATCCGGAGGATGACAAAGATGCGATTGTTGAGATTCGTGCCGGGACCGGGGGTGATGAGGCCAGTATCTTTGCCGGTGATCTCTACAGGATGTACCTGAAGTATGCCGAGACGCGCAGGTGGAAAGTGTCCACCACGAGTTTCACCGAGGGAACTGTGGGAGGCTACAAGGAAATCATTATGGCCATATCCGGGGATGGCGTATACGGGATCATGAAATACGAATCAGGTGTACACCGTGTGCAGCGTGTGCCTCAGACAGAGACCCAGGGTAGGGTACATACTTCCGCCGCAACAGTTGCCGTACTTCCCGAGGCAGAGGATTTCGAGGTGGAAGTAAAACAGGAGGACATCCGCAAAGATACCTATTGTTCTTCGGGTCCGGGCGGACAGTCTGTGAACACGACCTATTCAGCCATCAGGCTCACGCACATCCCCACGGGAATCGTAGTCACCTGCCAGGATGAGAAATCGCAGCTTAAGAACCTGGACAAGGCAATGAAGGAACTTCGTTCCAGGCTCTATAACCTGGAGTACCAAAAGCGTATGGATGAAATCGCAGGCAAGAGAAAGACCATGGTTTCATCGGGTGACCGGTCGGCCAAAATCAGAACGTATAATTATCCCCAGGGACGGGTAACGGATCACCGCATCAACCTGACCCTGTACAACCTGTCATCGATCATGGACGGGGATATCGACGAGATCATTGAGAAGCTCCAGATGGCCGAGAATGCTGAAAAGCTCAAGGAAAGCGGTATGGAGTAAAATACCTGGCACTATGACTACATCCGAAATATTCAGTAATATCAAAAAGAAGACCAGTTTCCTGTGTATTGGTCTTGATACAGATTTCAACAAGATCCCCAGGATGCTGCTGGAGAAGGAGTACCCTATCTTTGAATTCAATAGGCGCATCGTTGATGCTACGGAGGACCTGGTGGTTGCCTATAAGCCCAACCTGGCATTTTATGAGACCATGGGGGCAGCAGGATGGATGAGCCTGGAAATGACCGTAAACTACATCAGGAAGAATTTTCCTGAAATATTTATTATTGCAGATGCTAAAAGAGGTGATATTGGTAACACATCGGGCATGTATGCCAATGCTTTTTTCCGGAACCTCGATTTTGATGCGGTGACCCTTTCTCCTTATATGGGCCGGGACAGTATCCAGCCCTACCTGGAGTTCAGGAATAAGTGGAGCATTATCCTCGGGCTCACTTCCAATGCCGGTTCGCAGGATTTTCAGCAGATCAGGACTGCCGACGACCAGGTGCTTTTTGAGAAGGTAATCAGCACAGCAAAGGACTGGGGGAATACTGAAAATACCATGTTTGTTGTTGGTGCTACAAAAGCAGACCAGTTACGACAGATCCGAAAGATTATTCCTGAACATTTCCTGCTGGTTCCGGGTATCGGTGCCCAGGGCGGGAACCTGGAGGAGGTTTTTCAATCAGGACACAACAGTCAGTGCGGATTGCTGGTGAACGTGAGCAGGTCCATTATTTACGCCGATGTTACCAACCGTTTCGAGATTTCTGCACGACAGAAAGCGATTGAAATCCGCGACCAGATGGAAGAGCTGCTGTCCAGGGCTGCCCTGATCTGATCCGGATTTTTCACCCTCTCATGCAGGTTCCCGGTCAAACCAGTTCCTTGACCTTGTTCGCGGCTTCCTGCAGGCTGATTGCAGAATGAACGGCCAGGCCGGATGCATCGATGAGTACTTTTGCTTCTTCTGCATTGGTACCCTGCAGCCGTACGATCACGGGTACCGGGATGTCTCCGATGGACCTGTATGCATCAACGACTCCCTGTGCAACGCGGTCACACCTGACGATCCCCCCGAAGATATTGATCAGGATCGCTTTGACATGTTCGTCCTTCAGAATGATCCTGAATCCGGCCTCTACTGTTTCCGCATTGGCTGTACCGCCCACATCCAGGAAATTAGCGGGTTGTCCTCCCGATAGCTTGATGATGTCCATGGTGGCCATGGCCAGTCCAGCCCCGTTCACCATGCACCCAACGTTACCGTCGAGTTTGATGAAGTTGAGGTTGAACTTGCCTGCCTCCACTTCGGTAGGATCTTCTTCGTGGATATCCCTCATTGCTGCATATTCGGGATGCCGGTACAATGCGTTATCGTCGATATTCACCTTTGCATCTGCGGCCATAATGAGGTTGTCGGAAGTCTTGAAAAGCGGATTGATTTCGAACAGCGAAGCATCTGATCCTTCGTAGGCATTGTAAAGATTGGTTACAAATTTCACCATCTGTTTGAATGCATTCCCGCTTACGCCAAGGTTGAAGGCCACCTTCCTGGCCTGGAAGGGTTGGATTCCAACGGCAGGATCAATCTCTTCCCTGAAAATCAGGTGCGGGGTCTGCGCTGCCACGGATTCGATATCCATTCCTCCCTCGGTGGAATACATGATGATATTCCGCCCGCTCCCCCTGTTGAGCAAGACACTCATATAGAATTCTTCCGGTTCTGATTCACCAGGGTAATAGATGCCCTGCTCGATCAGGATTTTGCGCACCAGTTTTCCTTCCGGTCCGGTCTGATGTGTAACCAGGGTCATGCCAAGGATCGCTTCGGCATGCGTCTTCACTTCATTGATGCTTCTGGCAATTTTGACTCCACCCCCTTTCCCGCGCCCACCGGCATGGATCTGTGCTTTCACGGCAAAGGTATCTGCCCCGGTGGCTTCATGTATCTTATTGGCTGCTGCTACTGCTTCTTCCGGGGTTTCAGCTACAAAACCCAGCGGCACACTTACTCCAAACTGTTTTAGTATTTCTTTTCCCTGGTATTCGTGGATGTTCATATTCTTGTAATTAGCATTCTTTGTAACAAAATTATTGTTTTTTTCCCGGGATAGTGCGATTTATATTCAGTATTTTCGTAAAAAGCAGCGCTATGAGAAAGCTTATGAATGAAGAACTGCACCGGATGGAGGTGGCGGCATTCAAATCTGCAGCAAAGATCCCGGTTGTTATTGTACTCGATAATATAAGAAGCATGAACAATACCGGCTCGGTATTCCGGACATCTGATGCTTTCCGGGTTGAATCGGTCTGTTTATGCGGGATCACTGCCGTTCCTCCTCACAAGGAGATCCATAAGACTGCGCTTGGTGCGACAGAATCGGTGGACTGGCAGTATTTTCCGCACACCGGGGATGCTTTGGTCCAGCTGAAAAGGGACGGGTATACGGTCTGTTCCATTGAGCAGGCAGAGCAGAGTATCATGCTGGAATCATTCCCTGTGGAAGTGGGAGAGAAGTATGCCCTGGTCTTTGGTCATGAAGTACGTGGTGTGGAGCAGGCCATAGTTGACATGAGTGATCACTGCATAGAGATTCCGCAGTACGGAACCAAGCATTCGTTGAATGTGTCTGTTTCTGCCGGTATTGTCATCTGGGAGTTTTTCAGAAAATTATCAGTGACCATCGGTTGATCAGGTACAGGCAGGTAGCAAAAAAAAGAGGCTGTCCGAAAAGGCAGCCTCTTTTGAATTTATTAAAGTTTCAAGTTCTTAGTCAACGATTGACTTGAATTCAGCATTTTCAAACAAGTCAGCAAATTCGAGGTCTTTTTTGGCCCGCTCCTTCAGGGAAGCATCTTTTGCAACAGCCACCTTCAGGTTTTCCAGCGCAACGTCATCTTTGTCCTGTGATGCAGCAATTACAGCAACAAGATAGTACTGCTGTGCAGTTTCCTCTGTAAGATTAACAGCTGATCTGTAACCATTCTGGTCGTCACCGTTCAGGTATTGTGCAAGTGCCTTGTTGAAGGACGGCTCATTGCCCAGGTAATTCAGTGCTTTGCCATACTCACCTTCAATAATGTTGATGATGCCGAGGTTAAAGTTTACCTGGTCACCTGCACCCAGTGCTGAAGTAAAGAGTTCATTGGCTTTTTCAACATCATTTTTTACCAGTGCAACTGCACCCAGGTTATTGTTGATGATATCGTGGTCTTTCATCTCTTTTGCAGCGAGGAATGATGCTTCAGCTGCATTGATATTACCAAGCTCGAACTGGGTCCATCCGAAGTTGTTATGGGCGCGCAGGCACTTGGGATGTTCAGCAATGGCTTTTTTGTAGATATCAGCCTTTGTTTCCATGTCCTCATAAAGGGTAGCCGTATAGAGCAACTCTTCGAGATTCAGTTTCTCAGGATTGTTGTTCCAGTGTTCTTTCAGTTCTTCGTCACTCCAGCCAATCTTCTCCACAGCGACTGTGAATTTCGATCTTCTCAGGTCGGGAAGAATTTCCTCCTTGATCTCTTCGAAAGCTGCGGTGATGTTCCTGATTTCCTGTTCGCGGACTTCGGGATCAGAATGCATGCTCAGTACACGGAGGATCATCTCTTTGTCCTGTATGTCAGAAGCCTGCATCAGTTCTTTAAATCCTTCCCAGTCTTCTGGTGTTGCCAGCAGGGAGAAGAGTTCATCAGCTACGCTGATTTTTGCACCTTTGATCTCGCTTTTCAGATATTTGTCTGCAGAAGCCTGGCGTTTTCCCGAAAGCTTGTCGTTGAAATCATATTCTCCATCGGGAGAAGCATAGGCAGAGATTTTCACATTTTTCAGTTCGATCCTGTCATTTTCATCTGCTTTTTTCAGATATTCAGTAAGTCCCTGCACATCCTCTTTGCTGGTTTCTGACCTGCGTACATCTGCCCTGTTGATGACATACTTGATATCAGTAACATATTCATCCGGAACAATTCTTTTGAAATTATCACTGAAAGCGATCAATTTGGGGTCAACATCCACCAGGTTGGGGGTTGCGATGATTCCATCCGCCAGTTTCACATCGTCGAACTGGACTGTTTTACCTTTTGCTTCACCAGAGATCCTTACAACCAGTTCGGAGCGCATCATTTCCTCTGCATAATCAAATGAATCTGATACTTTTTCTTTTCCTCCGGTGTCATAACTGATTACCTTGTTGTTTTCAGTCACGTCTTCACCCTGAACTACGATGGGATCGAGTTCAGTTTCTCCTCCTGCATACTTGACAACGGGAGTCAAGGTAAGAATGGCTTTTTTGTTGAAGTACTTTGCCGGATAGGTTACCTCAACGGCAACGTCTACCTCACCACCGTGCATTTCAAGCACCTCGGGGGTTACCTTGTAAGCCACCTGGTCGGCCTCCTTAACCATTTTGTTAAGGCCGCCACAACTGCTGAGAACAGCTGCTGCAAGAATAATAAGAGCGGAGTTTTTAATTTTTTTCATAGCGATCTGGTTATTTGTTTTTGTTTAAAATTGTATTCGCAAAAGTTCTCTCAACTACAAATTTACTAATGTTTTTGATAAAATTAAAATAAATAAGTGTTTACAGTCGAATTCTATAGGATTATCCTGTTCGTACCAGGCTTATGATCCCGATCAAAAATAGCACTTTTCACTTTTTGATAATCGTCATTGTTGTTCACAAAATCAATCATATTTATATCCAGTATGAGAAAGGTCATTTCAGGATGTGATCTGATATAATCGAAATAGCTTTGCTGGATCTCTTCGAGGTATGCTGCGGTGATATCCGATTCATAGTTTCTTCCCCGTGTCCTTATATTTTCAAGTAACCGTTCTGTTGTCACATGCAGGTAGACATAAATATCAGGTTTTGTCAGTTGTTGCTGGATAATCGAAAAAAGTCTTTTATAGAGGGAGTATTCATCGTCTTTCAATGTTTTTCTACTGAATATCAGCGATTTGACAAAGTAGTAGTCGCTGATTGTTTTCGATTGGAAGAGGTCTCTCGGGTTGATTTCGTTCTTAAGTTGTGCGTACCTGTCGGCGAGGAAGGTAAGCTCCACCGGGAAGGCGTACCTGTCGGGTTCCTTGTAAAATTTGGGAAGGAAAGGATTTTCAGCGAATTGTTCGAGGATGAGTTTCGCATTGGACTCTTCCGCCAGCCTTGTTGCCAGGGAGGTTTTCCCGGCACCGATATTTCCTTCTATGACCAGGTAATTGAAATTCACGTACGCGATTAAAATTGTGCGTAAAAATAAGCAACTTGTCCCAACAATTCAGGTCCGGACAAGTATTTTAAAAATTATTTTTTAGTGACCTGGAACCTGGCATGCAATCCATATTGGGTCAGGAGAAAGGATATGAACCACCACACAGGTACGCTCTTTTCCAGGTAAAATATTTCTTACGGTGCTGACATTCAGAAAAAAGCCGCTTCAAACAAGGTTTGAAGCGGCTTTTTTTAAAAGGTTGTGTTCTTAATCTCTGTCGTTATCACTGTGATCCCTGCGGTCACGGCTATCCCTGCGGTCGCGGTTATCGCGGCGGTCGCGGTTGTCCCTGCGGTCGCGGTTATCGCGCCTGTCCCTGTTGTGGTTGCTGCCGCGTTCCCTTCTTTCGGGTTCCGTGTAACCTTCAGGTTTGGGAAGCAGTGCACGCCTGGAAAGCTTTAGTTTTCCTGAGCCGGGCTCAACCCCGATCAGCTTGACCTGGATCTTATCACCTTCTTTCAGTACCTCCTCGACTTTTTCCAGACGACGCCATTCGATCTCTGAGATATGGAGCAGCCCGTCTTTACCCGGAAGAATCTCAACGAAAGCACCGTAAGGCTGAATGCTTTTCACCACGCCGTCGTATACCGTGTCTACTTCAGGAACGGCGATAATGCCCTTGATCCTTGACATGGCGGCATCAATGGAATCTTTATTGGAGGCAAATACATCCACCAGTCCCTTGTTTCCTTCTTCTTCGATGGTGATGGTAGTGCCGGTAGTTGCCTGGATCTCCTGGATCACTTTTCCACCCGGGCCGATGATGGCTCCGATGAATTCCTTGTCGATTTCCAGTCGCTCGATGCGTGGTGCATGCGGCTTGAGTTCCGGGTTCGGTTCAGCAAGGGTTTCTGACATCACCTCCAGGATATGCAGTCTGCCTTTTTTGGCCTGTTCAAGGGCCTGGGCAAGCACTTCATAAGAGAGGCCTTCTACCTTAATGTCCATTTGTGTGGCGGTGATCCCGTCCCTGGTTCCTGTGACTTTAAAGTCCATATCACCCAGGTGGTCTTCATCACCGAGTATATCGGAAAGTACTGCAAACCTGTTACCGTCTTTTTCTGTGATCAGTCCCATGGCAATGCCCGAAACCGGCTTGCTGATCTGGATACCTGCATCCATCATTGCAAGGGTCCCTGCACAAACAGTGGCCATGGACGATGATCCATTTGATTCGAGGATGTCGGACACGATCCTGAGTGCATAAGGAAGGTCTGCAGGATCAGGTATCATGCGCTTGAGTGCGCGGTGTGCCAGGTTGCCATGTCCAACTTCCCTGCGGCTGGTTCCCCGCATGGGTCTTGCATCTCCTGTAGAGAACGGTGGAAAGTTGTAGTGCAGGGTAAATTTCTCTGATCCCTGGTTAAGCACTTCGTCGATTTGCTTCTCATCAAGCTTGGTTCCAAGGGTTACAGTGGTAAGCGACTGGGTCTCGCCCCTGGTAAAGAGTGCAGATCCGTGTGCGCCGGGGAGGTAGTCCACTTCACACCAGATATCCCTGATTTCGTCTGTTTTTCTCCCATCGAGCCTCACGCCCTTGTCAAGGATGAGGTTGCGCACCACCTCTTTTTCCAGGTCGTGGTAGTATTTATCGATGAGCTTGGTATTGACATCCTCTTCGCCTTTTTCCCCTATCATGTTTTCGATAAATACTTCTTTCACCTTTGCAAAGGCTTCGGAACGTGCATGTTTGTCGTTGTTGGAAGAAGCAGCTACATTTTCGCAGTCTGCTTTCAGTTCTTTCCAGATAAGCGCCTTCAGTTCCTCGTCATTTTCTTCATGACTGTATTCTCGTTTTTCTGCTTTTCCGCATTCTTGCTCAAGCTCCTTCTGTGCGGCACACATTGGTTTGATGGCTTCATGTGCCAGCCTGATCGCTTCGAGCATTTCCTCTTCGGAAACTTCTTCCATTTCGCCTTCCACCATGAGAATATTATCGTAGGTGGCACCAACCATGATGTCGATATCGGCTTCTTTCAGTTCGGAAAAGGTGGGGTTGACTTTGAATTCTCCATTGATCCTGGCAACGCGCGCTTCAGCGATCGGGCCGTGGAACGGTATGTCTGATACAGCCAGTGCTGCAGAAGCAGCCAGTCCTGCCATTGCATCGGGCATGGTTTCGCCATCGGCGGAGATCAGTGATACATTGACAAATGTGTCGGCATGGAAATCTTCCGGGAAAAGTGGTCTCAGTGCCCTGTCGATCAGGCGTGAAACAAGGATTTCGTGGTCACTCGGCCGTGCTTCCCTTTTGAGGAAACCTCCGGGGAAACGTCCGTGTGCTGCATATTTCTCCCTGTACTCGACTGACAGTGGCATGAAATCAACATCTTCCTTTGCTTCTTTGGCGGCAACAACCGTTGCCAGCAACATGGTGGAACCCATGCTTACAACAACCGATCCGTCGGCTTGTTTGGCCAGTTTGCCGGTTTCTATTTTTAGCTCCCTTCCATCTCCCAAGTCGATGGATCTGGTAATTGGTGTTGGTTTTGACATATCTTAAATCTTATAAAAAACTTACGTATAAAAAGAAAGGCAATTTCAAATTGCCTTTCCCTGACGATAAAAAAAATATTCTTATTTCCTGATTTTGAGGTCTTTTATGACTTCCCTGTAGCGTTCAATATCTTTCGCCTTGAGGTAATCGAGCAGACTTCTGCGCTTACCGACAAGACGGAGCAGTGCGCGTTGGGTGCTGTGGTCTTTTTTGTTGATCTTCAGGTGTTCTGTGAGGTGGTTGATCCTGTAGGTAAACAAGGCAATCTGACCTTCTGCGGAACCGGTGTTGGTTTCTGATTTTCCGTACTTCTTGAAAATCTCCTGTTTCTTTTCAGCCGTTAAATACATTCTTTTTTAATCCTTTAATATCTGTTTCTAATTTCTCCTGGTATCTGTTTCTGATTTTAGAGTTGCAAAGGTATTGTTTTTTTTCAAAATTGCAATATTCAATATAATTTTATTACCTCTGATTTCCAGCAGTTTCAACCATATTTGAGATGTTCCTGATCATCCGTTGCTGTGCAATGGGATCACGCAACCTCTGTTGAGATCATATTTTTAAGTCTTTCTATCTGTCTGCGCGTTCCCAGAACAAAGAGCCGGTCTGAGCTCTGCAGCTTTGTCTCGGGAATGGGATTGATGAGGTATGACATATCGGCGCGTTTCATCCCGATAATATTGGCGCCTGATTCATTGCGCAGGTCAAGTTCACGGATTGATTTGCCGGTATAATGCAGGGCAATATTTTCACAGGATATCGCTTCCAGCACTACATTTTCAGTGCTTTGAAGCAGCATATAGTCAACAAATTCAACGATATCCGGCTGGGCCACCAGCTTGGCCATGCGCTGACCACCGATCTTATCGGGCATGATCACATTTCTTGCCCCGGCTCGTTTCAGCTTCACATCGGCATGGTCCATGGAGGCGCGGCTGATAATGGTCAGGCTTGGATTCACCTCCTTCGCAGTAAGCACTACGAACAGGTTGTCAGCGTCCACGGGCAGGGCACTGATGAGTGCCCTGGCATAAGGAAGCCGGCACTGAGTCAGTATATCCTCATCCACGGCATCACCTTCAACGTACAGCATATCAGAACTGTTCCTGAGTCCCTGGATGATCTCGGGATCTTTTTCCACGATCAGGATCGGAACACGGTGGTCGAGGAGTTCTGTCGCGGCCTGCTTGCCGTTCCTTCCATATCCGCAGATAACCACATGGTCGGTGAGACGGTCTATTTTTCTTTTCACGCGGGTGTCTTT
>Ga0180435_10003550_pt1 | contig 15543 bp, 12 predicted proteins | sample SS_ome_3_FD_132467 | JGI IMG/M metagenome (GOLD analysis project Ga0180435, IMG submission 132467) | Hypersaline lake sediment archaeal communities from the Salton Sea, California, USA - SS_3_S_1 metaG | ecosystem: Environmental > Aquatic > Non-marine Saline and Alkaline > Hypersaline >... | reverse complement strand
TCGTTCGGCACCGACTCGGTGAACGCGAGGATCTTCACCTTCTCCTCGACGTCGGGGTACTGCGTCTTGACGCGCGCGCGCGCGTCGCGGATCTCGATCACCTCGACGCCGTCCACGACGCGCGTGGCCGGCGGACTGTAGTAGGTCGCGCCCGCGTCCGCCGCGCCCTGGTAGACCTGGGACACGACGCTGTCGTGCTTGCCGGCGAAGCTGGTGTTGCCCAACTGGACGCCGTGCTCGCGGAACAGTCGCCGCGGCAGCATGAACCCGGCCGAGGACGCAGGATCGGTGAAGGCGAAGGTGCGCCCGTTCAGGTCCTCGAGCGTCTCGATGCCGCTGTCGACGCGCGTGACGATCTGGCCCTTGTAGCTCATCTCGTCCGCGCCGCGGACGACGGTGAGCAGCGGCTCGATGTCGTACTCGCGCTCGTCCTTCGCGAGCACGAAACCGAAGGAGTTGAGCGCGGCGAAGTCGGCCCGGCGCGTCCCGAACGCCTCGACGATCGCCACGTAGTTCATCGGGATCCGCGCGCGCACGTAGAAGCCGGTGTCCTCACCGTAGAGCTCCTGCGACACGAAGCGCGACACGTGGCTCGCGATCTCGTCGGCGTTCGTCGCCAGCTCCTGCGCGTCCATCGACGGCACGAAGTACATGCGGAACGGGCGGCGCTCCGAGCCGATCGACGCGTCGCCGCAGCCGCTCGCGAGGACGAGCAGCGCGAGGGCGAGGAGCGGGCGGAGCGAGCGCACGGCGCGCGCGAGGAACGACATCGGAGTGGACGGCATCAGGAGTGGGCGAGCTCTCGCTCGACGACGCGCACCAGGTCGGGCAGGGTCGGCGCGACCGCGTCGATGCGCCCGCTCGCCAGGTGCTCGGCGACCCAGGCCGTCGGCGCGGCGGGCGGACGATGGACGAGCGTGCGCGGGGCGGCCGCCTCGCCCTTGGCGCGCATGGAGTACGGCAGCGCGAGGTCGAGCGAGAACACGTCGCCGACGATCAGGTCGGGCGCTTCCTCCTCGATGATCGCGCGGTACCAGGGACGGTCCACGTCGACGCTGCGCTCGCCGAAGGCGAGGCGCTCGGGCGCGTCTCCGAGGCGCCACTTCATGGCCGCGCCGCGCACGCGCACGCGCGCGCTGCCGTCGGTCGCGGCGCCGACCCCCACGTCGTCGAACAGGCGCACGAGCTTCTCGGTGTCGGAGTTCGACACGACGACCAGGTCGACGCCCAGCTCCTCGAGACGCGTCAGAACCCGGACCGCGCTGGGCAACAGTTCGCCCACGCCGGGGCGCGCGCCGAGCCGCTTGAAGACGCGGTCGGCGAGCTGCATGAAGCTCGGAGCATCCGCAGCGCCCAGCGCCGCACGGTAGGGCGCGCAGACCTCGCACGCGGACTCGGTGAGGTAGCTGGCGATGCCGCTCACCGCGAGGAACGCGTCCTCGTCGCAGTAGGCGGTGATGCGCCCGTCGAGCTCCCAGCCGTGGCGCTCGGGCTCGGCCAGCGCCGCGCGCCGGCAGTGTGCGAGGTCGTGGCGCACGCGCTCCACCTCGAAGCCGGCGAGCGCGGCGAGCTCCTCGGCGAGCCCCAGCTCGACCGCGTCCGCCTCGTGGGTCGGGTCGGTCCAGACGCCGTCGAAGTCGGAGAGGATCTTCACGAGAACTCGGGGCAGCGACGCGGGCGGCGTCGAGGGCGGGGCATGGTACGCATCGGGGCCGCTCTGTCACGCGTGCCCCCTTGAAGACGCTCGTCGCCGCCCCCACCATCCTTCGAACGGCCCCCGGCCGCCCCGCCATGAACACCGCCGACGAGCCCGCGTCCGCTCCGCACATCCACCTCGAGCCCGCGCTCCCCATCTGCCAGACGGCCCTGCCGCTCGACTGGTACCAGGACGCGCTCAAGCCCTACGCCGAGGAGTTCCTCGCGCTGCCCGAGCGCGACGCGGCGAGCGTGCTGGCCTGGATGGACCCGTACATGGCACGGGCCAAGGACCACTTCGGGGACGAGTTGCTGCTCCTGGCCCACTTCTACATGGGCGGCGAGATCGTCAAGTTGATCGAGCACTACGGCGGCACGATCTCCGACTCGTACGCGCTCGCGCTGCAGGCCCGCAACAATCCCGAGAAGCGCATCATCGTCGAGTCGGCCGTGCACTTCATGGCCGAGTCGATCGCGATCCTCGCGCACGACCACCAGTCGGTCTGGATCACGAATCCGAAGGCCGGCTGCACGATGGAGATGCTGGCGAAGGACCACATGGTCCTGCCGGTGGCCGACCAGCTCGTCGAGCGCTACGGCGACGATCTCACCGTCGTCGCGTACATGAACACCTCGGGGCGACTGAAGGCGTTGAGCGGGCGCACCGGCGGCGCCACCTGCACGAGCTCGAACGCGCACCTGGTCATGGACTGGGCGCTCTCGACCGGCAAGCGCGTCCTGTTCGTGCCCGACCAGCACCTGGGCCGGAACACCGCCGTGAAGCTCGGGCTCGCGGAGTCCGACCTGGCGCTCCTGCCCGATCCCGCGCGCGGACGCATCGACCTGGCGGGTTCGTTCGACGAGCTCGACCGCGCGCGCGTGCTCCTGTGGGGCTCGGCCTGCGGCGTGCACACGATCTTCAGCGAGCGCATGGTGCGCTGGTGGCAGGAGCGGGGATACCGCGTGCTCGTGCATCCCGAGTCACCGCTCGAGGCCGTGCTCGCCGCCGACGGTTCGGGCAGCACGAACTACCTGTGGAAGGCGATCGAGGACGCGCCGCAGGGGTCCAAGCTCGCGATCGGCACCGAAGGCCACTTCGTGCGCAACGCACGCGAACAGGCCGCGCGCCGCGGCGTCGAGGTCGTGCACCTGGCCGAGATCCCCGAGGCCGGGCTCGGCGTGGGTGGCTGCGGCTGCGCGACGATGAGCCGCAACGACCCGCCGCACCTCGTCGGCCTGCTCGACCTGCTCGTGCGCGGCGAGGCGCCCGAGATCAATCGCGTGCTCGCGGGCGACGCGGTGGACGAGGTCACGATGCGACGCGATCGCTTCGACGAGGCCGACCGCGCCGAGCTGATCCGCGACGCGCGCGCGAGCCTCGAGAAGATGATCGAGATCGTCGAGGCGTGACCGGTACGGTGTCAGACCCGCCGGTCACCATCGACGCCCGCGCGCTCCGCGCGCGGGCGTCGATGGTGACCGGCGGGTCTGACACCGTACCGGTCACGCGCGCGGGCGCCGCTGATGACCGGGGGGTCTGGCACCGTACCGGTCACTAGCCGCGCTCGGTCTCCCAGACCTCGGCGCCGAAGTGGTCCCAGGGCAGGCGACCCTCGTCGCAGTGCTCGTCGGTGCTGAACTGCACGTCGACGAAGTAGACGATCGTCAGCGGGCGATCGGGCATCAGGTTGCGCACGCCGTGCGCGATGCCCGGCGCGATGCGGATCAGTCGCGAGCGCGTGTCGCCGAGCACGATGCGGCGCACTTCACCGGCCGTCGGCGAGCCGGCGCGCACGTCACCGACCACCAGCAGCCCCTTGTCCGAGGGCGGCACGAACCACACGTCCGTCTGGCGCGTGTGGAGGTGGAAGGCCTTGATCGCGCCCGGCTCCATGACGGAGAAGTTGATCTGGCGCGCCTCGAAGCCCTCGAGCCCCTTCACCGCGCCCGCGTCGAGACGCGCGAGCTCGGTCATCGCGCCCCCGTCGTCGTTGAAGCGCGCGAGCTCGTGGACCTCGAGCCCCTCGATCGCCGCCTTCGGCGAGTAGTCCTGCACGGAGTAGGCGGCGTCGGCGTCGGGCGTGAAACGGGGGGAGCTCATGGGGTCGCGTGGGGTCCGGTGCTGGGTGGCGCCGCGAGGACGGCCGCGAGCGGGCATCATCGGCCGACGGCCGTACAGGCGTACACCACATCCCCGACCAATCCGCTCGTCCGCCCGGTGGCGGGCACGTCGAGGGCCAGGCCGCAGCGTTCGGCCCGCGCGCGGAGGAGCTCGAGCTCCTCGCCCGTGGTGCACACGAGCGCGCCGGGCTCGACGGCGGCGAAGGCGCGGTCGACGAGTTCGTCGAGCACCGCGCGCTCGGTCTCGAGGCGCCGCTCCTTGGCCGGACCGCGCTCGTAGAGCAGGTCGTGGTGCGCCGGAAAATGGTCGGGGTCGGTCGCGACGCTGACGAACCACAGGTGGTCGACCGACTCGCCGCGCGCGATCAGCGTCGTGCTCCAGCGCGGCAGCACCACCCCGTCGCCGAGCTGCGCCTCCACGGCCTCGAGCGCCTCGTCGAGCAGCCGCGCCTCGCGCGCGTCGGCGGTGTGCACGCGCACGCGCCGCGCGAGGACGAGCGCCTCGAACAGAACGGGGACGACCTCGGCGACGCCCGCGCCCACGTAGAGGCTCGCGCCGCCGGGCGCGAGGCGCGCGCCCAGGTCGGAGGCGAAGCGCAGGCCCGCGTCGCGGACGGCTTCGATCCGCGCCGGGTCGAAGAAGTCGCGCGCGTCGCCCTCGCAGTAGCTCGCGCCGAGCTGCGGCCAGTCGAGGGCCGCCTCCAGGGCGGTCACCGCCGCCGCGAACCGTTCGAGTGTCGTGTCCATGGTCCGGATCGGCGCGGGCGCGAGAAGGTCGGGCGCCGGCGCGCGGCCAGGCTAGCCCGCTGGATGGCCGCGACCCGCACCGGTCCCGGTCAATCGCGGTCCCCCGTGCCGATCGATGCTCGCGTCGCCGGCGCTCCGGCCCGTGTCGCCGTCGCGAGCCACCGTTCGGAGCACGCGCGGCGCGCCGAAGCGACGGCCCCGGCGCGCGTTGGAACGCACCGTCGCGCGGCGGCCCGCTCGCGGCGGCGAGCCCCGACCCCGCCGCCGCGAGCGAGATAGCGTTCCACATGACCGGGGCTCTCGAACGCTCCGGGGTGGAGCGGGGGCTCTCGCTCCGCCGCTCGCCGCGCCGAGGTCCAGGGGGACCGCGTCGCGCGGAGCACGACCGCAGAACACGAAGGCGCGGCGATCGCGTGGGCCGGGGCCCGCGCGCGGCGCGTCAGGACTCTCGCACCCACCATGAGGACCATCACGAGCATCGGGCTCGCGCTCGGTTCGGCGGCCCTGCCGCTGCCGCTGGCGTCGGCCCAGAACCCGAACACCGCGATCACCTCGACCGGTCAGGAGCTGACCGTCGAGGTCGACTGCCCCGACGCCGCGCCCGAGGGCACCGGCGCCGTCTTCGTCTCCGCCAAGGCCACGCTCGGCCCGGCGCAGCAGAGCCCCGTCAACGTCGTGCTCGTCCTCGACCTGTCCACTACGATGGGTCAGGGCGGCAACGACATCGTCGCGCCGGCCGGCGTCGGTCCGGAGGACGACATCAACGGCGACGGCGCGCCCGGTCAGGTGGTCGACGCGTTGATCGCCGGCCTGCTGCCGTTCTCCCAGTCGCTCGGCAGCTCGCCGAACGTGGACGTGGGCATCGTGTGGTTCTCGAACTCCGCGTTCACCGTCGACATGGGTCCGGGCGCGGGGACGCAGAGCTTCCTCAGCCCGCCGAACGTCGACGCCTCGAGCAACGGCGTGCCCGACATCGAGGACATCGTCAACTCGTTGGACGTGACCTCGGTCGGCCAGTTCACGCCGCAGTCGTCGATCTTCGGCACGAACTACAACGCCGCGCTCGCCGAGATGAACGCGCTCTTCGCGCAGCAGCCGGCGGGCGAGACGAACGTGGCCTTCTTCATGTCGGACGGCAAGCCGAACATGGGCGGGCCGCTCACCGGTCCCGGCACGCCGCTCGCGGACGCCGTCGCGGCCGGCACGATCGTCAACAGCTTCGGCTTCGGGACCGGCGCGGCGGACCTGTGCCAACCGGGCCAGCCGCTCGACGTCCTCGCCAGCTCGACCGGCGGCACCTGCACGGTCGCCGAGAACCCGGCGAACCTCGGCAGCAAGCTGCCCAACGCGATCAGCACGGAGCTCGTGCGCCTCGAGCTGTACGTGAACCAGTCGCTCGCTGCCACGATCTTCGGTCCGGACCCGGACGAGCTGTGCCTCGACGACATCGACGTGACGCCGTTCCTGCAACCCGGCGCCAACCTGGTCGAGGCCTGCGCGGTCACCACCGATCAGACGAGCGTGTGCGCCACGAAGGACCTGCAGGACACCGCGTGCAAGCTGCTCGTCGGCTTCCAGCAGACCTTCGTCCCGCTGCCCAGCGGCGACGTGCTGCTGCTCGACGACCTGTGGAACGTGTACGAGGTGACGATGTCGCAGGTGCCGACCTTCGCGATCCCGAACGATCCCGCGATCGTCGGGCTGAGCGTGTGCTTCCAGGTCGGCATGTACAACGAGGTCGTGTTCCCCGACGACCCGCTGCAGCTGTCGAACGGCGTGTGCCTGACGGTCGGGAGCGGGTGGACGAGCTACGGTTCGTCGGCGGACATGGACCTGTGGCTCTCCGGTCCCGGACACCCGGGCTCGACCGTGACGCCGGGCTTCTCCATCGCCGGGATGCCCTGAGCTCCTCGTCGCGACGAAGGCTGCGCGCGCGGCACCCGCGAGGGGGCCGCGCGCGCGCTCGTCGCGGCCCCCGCGCCCGCGCGCACCTCGCGGTCCGCGGCGGCGCCGAACCGCGGCGCCGGTCCGGACCCGTCGCGCTCCCTCCAAGTGCCCTGCCGGCGTCCACTTGCACCCCTCGAGCCCCCGCGGCGAGCCACGCCCGCCCGAAGAACTCGGCACCCTCTCCCCCATCGACGCGTCCCAGTTGGTGGTATCCTCGCTCCCTTCCACGGGGCGCCCGTGATTCAGGGGCGACCACCGTCGTTCCTCGCGGCCCTTTGCCGCGCCCTCGTTCCGCCATATCCGAGCCGATGACCGGCTCGCACGCACTGCCATGAACTCGTACACCCTCCCCCGCCTGCGGACCGCCGGTCTCGCCGGCGCCGCTCTCCTCGCCACGGGGTCGGTCGGCCTCGCCCTCGGCGGCGACAACAACCCCGCCACCGAGAACACCACCACCGCGCAGGAGCTCACCTCGACGCTCAACTGCGAGAAGGTCGTCATCGACGAAGGCGAGGACCAGTTCCTCGTCTCGGTCGACGGCAAGCTCGGTCCGACCTCCGAGACCCAGTTCAACGTCGTGATCGTCATCGACATCTCGACCACGATGGGTCAGAGCGACCTCCTGGTCGGCTCGATCGGTGACCTCAACGGCGACGGCTCCGCCGACGAGCGTCTCGACGCCGCCATCCTCGGCGTCCAGCTCCTCGCCGGTCAGATCGGCGCCGGCTCGAACGTCGACGTCGCCCTGGTCGCCTTCGCGAAGGACTCCGCGATCATGGACCTCGGTCCGGCTCCGGGTCAGCAGACCTGGCTGAACGACCTCACGACCGACGCCGACACGAGCGGCGTCGCCGACTTCACCGAGGTCGTCACCTCCTTCGACACCGGCGGCCTCGCCGTCCAGAACGTCGGCAAGTTCACCACCCACAACTGGGAGCCGGGCACCGACTACACCGAGGCCCTCATTCGCGCCCAGGAGGCCCTCGCCCTCCAGCCGGCCGGTGAGACCAACATCATCTACTTCATCTCCGACGGTCTGCCGAACCAGAACGACATCCAGCCGACCTTCAACCAGCCCGGTGGCGTCACCGAGCAGCTGGCGGCCGCTGGCGTCGTGATCAACTCGATCGGCATCGAGAGCCTCCAGTTCACGGGCATCTGTGATCCGGGCTCGCCGCTGCTCTACATCGCGGACGAGACCGGCGGCACCTGCCTCGCGGTCGAGGACCCGAACGAGATCGACGAGACGATCGGCAACGCCGGTACGACCGACATCGATCGCATCGAGCTGTGCGTCAACGGCAACCTGATCGCGACGGTCGACGGCCCGGGCATCGACGAGGACGAGTGCAAGGTGCTCAGCCTCCCCGACACCGACATCTTCGGTGACATGACCCTCGGCCCGAACCTCGTCGAGGGCAAGGTCTACGCGCTCGACGGCACGGTCGCCACGGCCAGCAAGGTCGTCGACAAGACCGCCTGCCTCCTGCTCGTCGGCCTCACCCCGACGAACTCGCAGGTCGACGGCATCGACTTCCGCTATGTGAACCCGCTCATGTGGTTCAACGTGACCGAGGACGAGGTCCCGACCTTCACGATCCCGAACGTCCCGGCGCTCGCTGGCACGCAGATCTACATGCAGGTCGGCATGCACAACGGCCCGATGTTCCCGAACAACCCGATCCAGATGTCGAACGGTGTTCGCGTCGTCATCGGTGACCAGTGGAACGTCTACGGCAGCGCGACCGGCATCTGGCACTGGGTCGACGGCGGCATCAACCCGGGCGAGTCCTTCCTGCCGAAGTTCGACGTCCTCGCCATGTGATCCCTCGAGCGCCCGGTCGCCCGAGGCTCCCTCGGGCACCTGCGCTCGAAGCACAGGCCTTCGAAGCACCGGCTTCGAAGTCGAGAGCGGCCCGCTCCTCGCACGAGGAGCGGGCCGCTCGCGTTCCCGGCCGCGCTCTCTCGCGCGCGGCGGCTACCAGAGCCGCGACGCGCCCGGGCGCAGATACTCCGCGCGGACGCGTCGACCGCGCAGCCCGTGCCACTGGCCGAGCCCCTTCGCGAGCGCGCCGCGCCAACGCCCGGTGAACAGCCCGAGGACCACGAGCAGCGGGACGGGTGCCACGTCGAACAGCGCGAAGCCGAGCCAACGCATCGGGCTCCCGTAGCGGCGCAGGAACCACACCGCGTTCATGCCCATCATGTACTTGCGCCGCGGGTTGTAGCCGCCGCCCGTCGCCCCGTGCGCGTCGTGCCGTGCGACCGCCCCGCCGACGAAGCGCGTGCGCAGTCCGGCCTCGCGCGCGCGCAGGCACAGGTCCACGTCCTCGTGGTAGGCGAACAACGCCGCGTCGAGCGCTCCGACCGCGTCGAAGACCTCGCGCCGCACGAGCATGGCGCAGCCGGGGACGTAGTCCACGTCGCGATCCTGACGCAGCTCGTCCGTGCAGGGGCGCCGGTGGCCGACCAGCTCGGACAGGTTCTGCCGCCAGGTCATCCGACCGCCCGCGGCCCACACCCGCTCGCCGTCGCGGCCCAGCAGCACGAGCGGACCGCACACGCCGATCGTGGGATCGTCGTCGAGGCAGGCACACAGCCGCGCGAGGCAGTCCGGCTCGAGCGTGGCGTCGTTGTTCAGCAACAGCACGGCGCCCGCGCCGCGCGCGCAGGCCGCGTCGACGCCCTGGTTCGCGGCGGCGCCGAAGCCCAGGTTGCGGTCGTTGTCGATGGTGACGAGCTCGGGCCAGCGCGCGTGCACGGCCTCGCGCGAGCCGTCGCTCGACGCGTTGTCGACGAACACGACGCGCCCGGCGGGGACGCCGGAGGCGAACACGCTCTCGAGGCACGCGAGGTTGCCCTCGCCGCCGTCGTAGTTGACGACGACCACGAAGGTGCGCGCGACCAGCGCGCTCTCTCGTGCGCTCACCGGCGCGCCCTCCCGTCCTTCGCGCGGGCGCCGTCAGCATGATCGCCGCCCGCACGGTCGAGTTCGTCGGCGCTCGGAGCGACCTCGTGGCCGTCCCCTCGATCCTCCGTCCGTTCCACCCGCGTGATCAATCGACCGCGCGCGAGACGCACCTGGACCTCGTCGCCGACCGCGACCCCGTCGGCGCTCCGCAGCGCGCGCCCGTCCCGGGTCGCCACTGCGTAGCCGCGCCCGAGCACCACGAGCGGCGAGAGCGCGTCGAGCCGCGCCGCGGCCAGGGCCTGTGCGTGCTCGGCGGTCGCCAGCGCTTCGGCCCCCGCCGCCGTCGCCCGCCGCCCGAGCTGCTCCAGTCGCGCGGCGCGCCGCTCGATGCCCCGCGACGGCGCGCGTTCGCGCAGCGTCGTCTCCGCGCGAAGGAGGCGCTCGCGCGCGTCCGCGATCTCGGCCACGAGCGGACGCACGAGGCGCAGCGCGACGGACTCGAGGCGTCCGTGCCGCACCTCGAGCATGCGCGCGGGGCGCTGGAGCGCCGCCGAACCCGCGGCCCGCGCGAGGCGCGCCTCGAGCCGCTCGACGCGCGCGTCGACGGCGCGCGCCAGGTGCAGGCGCGCGCGTTCGAGACGCTCGACGAGCCCCGCGCGGTCGGGGACGAGGAGACTGGCGCCGTCGGTCGGTGTGTGCGCGCGGGCGTCGGCGACGAAGTCGGCCAGCGTCGTGTCGGTCTCGTGCCCCACCGCGCTGACGACGGGGACCGGACACTCCCAGATCGCGCGCGCCACCGGCTCGGTGTTGAACGCCCACAGATCCTCGAGCGAACCGCCGCCGCGCGTCACCAGGATCGCGTCGACCCCGCTCGCGGCCAGGTCGTCGATCGCCCGCGCGATCTCGGCCTCGGCGCCCGGCCCCTGGACCGGTGTGTGGCGCAGGCGCAGCGGGTAGCCCGACCAGCGCAGGGTTCGCGTGCGCAGGACGTCGCGCAGCGCCGCGCCGTCGCGACTCGTGACGACGCCGATCGTGCGCGGGTAGCGCGGGAGCTCGCGGCGGCGCTCGAACCACCCGCGCTCGGCCAGTTCGCGCTTGAGTCGCTCGAAGCGCACGAGCAGCTCGCCCTCGCCCACGGGGACGATCCGGCGCACGACGAAGCTGTAGCTGCCCCGCGGCGCGTAGACGTCGAGCGTCCCGTGCACGCGCACGCGCATGCCCGCTTCGAGGTCGTTCGGGATCGCGCGCCCGACGGCGGAGCGCCAGACCACGCACGCCAGCGTGGCCTTCTTCGTCCCCTCCTCCTCCTTGAGGTCGAAGTACACGTGCCCGGAGGCCGCGCGCTTCGGCGGACCCAGCTCGCCCTCGACGACGAGCGGACCCAGGTCGGACAACAGCCCCGCGATCCGCCGCGTGAGCTGCGACACGGAGAGGACGCCAGGGTCCCGCTGCGCGGCCGGCGCCGGACCGCCGTCGCCCCACAGGTCGAAGCCCTCCGCGCCGCTCACGGACGGCGGTCCTCGTGGGCGTCGGTCGATCCGCCCGCGCCGTTCGCGTCGTTCGCGTCGTTCGCGTCGTTCGTGTCGTTCGCGTCGTTCGCGTCGTTCGCGTCGTTCGTGTCGTTCGCCTCGTTCGCGTCCGTGGCGTCGTCGCTCTCCCCCGTCGCTCCGATCGCGTCGGCCGCGTTCGCGAACACCACCGGCAGGTGCGCGCTCGCGTAGGCGCGCGGGTCCGAGTCGACCAGGACGATCGAGCGGCGCCCGTCGCGGAAGGGGGCGCGCGCGCCGTCGCCCGCGAGCGCGAGCCCGTCGCGCAGCACGAGGCGCGCGTGATCGCCGTGCAATTCGACGACGAGGCGGTCGGCGATGAGCCGCTCGGTCTCGCGCCCCGCGGCGTCGCGCACGGTCAGCTCGACCTCGCGGAACTCGTCCCCCACGACGCCCCCGAGCCAGGTCAGCCGGTAGCGGCCGGTGCGATCGCTGGCCTCGAGCAAACGGTTCAGTGTCAGCAGCAGCGCCTGTCGCGACCAGCGGCCGTCGTCGACCACGCGCTGGGTGCGCTCGGGATCGAAGAGCGGACCGCAGGCCTCGAGGAACGGAACCGGATCCACGTGCCGCAGCGGGATGCGGTACACGCCGCCGTCGAAGGGCAGCCGGCGGTCGTCGACGCGGCTGTGGCCGTCGGTGAGCACCAGCGTGACGCTGTGACCGGAGCGACTGGCCTCCAGGTGCAGGCGATCGGCGACGATGCTGCCCGAGAGGACGCCGCGGTGGTCGAACAGGCGCAGGACGACCGGCCCGGTCCCGAAGGCCGGCCGCGCGTCGGGCGTCGGCCCGAAGGCCAGGCCCGCGGGCGTCCCGCCGGTCGCGTCGTCGCCCGCATCGTCGCCGTTCACGCCGTCATCGCTCGGACCGTCATCGCTCGCACCGTCGCCGTTCGAGGGCTCGGGGTCGGACGCGTCGAGCATCGGCGCCACCGGGCGGTAGCGGTCCGCGGCGAGCAGGCCCGCCTCGAACAGGTCGAAGCCGTCGAAGCCCTCGACGCGCAGCCGCGCGTTGAGCGCGAGTCGCACGCGCTCCGCCCGGTCCCGGCGAGCTTCGAGGTCGGCGCGGGCGCGGGCCTCCCGTTCGGTGCGCTCGCGCCGCTCCTCGGCGACCTCGAGGTCCAGCGCCTCGGCCAGGACGGCCGCGGGGTCGACCACACCGCGCAGGCGACCGAGTTGGGCGTGCAGGTCGCGCCAGGCCAGCTCGCGCTCGAGTCGCGCGCGCCCCTGCCGCGCGAGTTCGGAGAGGAGTGCGGCCGAGCGCGCGCGCTCGGCCCGCAGCGCGTGCCGCAGGCGCGCGTTCTCCGCCCGCAGTCGCCCGAGCTCGAGCGGATCGGCCTCCTGCGCCGGCGCCGCGACGGAGGCGTCGCGAACGACCGCCCCCGTGACGAGCGGGCTCGCGAGTCCGATCGCGAGCGCGACCGCCGCGGTCAGCGCTGCGCCCCGCGGCCGCTTCACCGGCGTCGCGCGACGCTCGCGGGAACGTCGGACTCGGGGACGACCAAGGAGGACAGCGCGCACTCCAGCGGACCGTCCGCCGTCGACAGGCCGAGCGCGCGCGGCGCTCCGTCGGGGCCGCGACCCCACAGGACGACCTGCACGGTCTCGCCCGCCGCGAGCTCCAGGGCTTCGGGCGTGCGCAGCAGCGTGGCGAGCGGATCGTCGACGCCCGGCTCCAGCGGCGAACAGGCGACGCCGTCGCGATCGGCGATCGACGGGCGCGCGAGGCGCACCGCCGCTTCGGACCCAGCACCGTCCTCCGCCGCGTCGTAGCGCACCTCGAGCCGCCAGGGCTCGCCGGCCCCCAGGCCCAGGCGCTCCGCGAGGCGGTCGCGATCGAAGGCCTGACGGCGCGCGTCGCTCTGCAGCGGCGTCAGCCGCAGCTCCACGCGACCCGCGTCACCGGCCAGCGGCACGCGCCCGACCCAGGCCTCGACCTCGATCTCGTCCGGCGCCGCGAACGCGGCCGCGGGAGGCGCGGGGGCCTGGCGCCGCTGGGTGGCGAACAGACCGATCGCGAGCGCGCTCAGGACGGGCAGCACGAGCGCGGCCGGCCCCAACCCGTCGAGGGGTCGGGGCCGGCCGTCGGCGAAGGGTTCCCCGCCGTGGTGCGCGTCGTTCGGAGTCACGATCGTCTCGAGGCGAGGCGAGCGATCGGGTCGTGCCCGGCCGCCCGCTCCAGGATCGTCCCCTCGGACGAGAGGAGCTGGATCAGTCTTCCTCCTCGTCCCACTTCTTGCGCTTGTTGTCGTTCCACCAGGCCTCCCAGGCGCGGAAGTCCTCTTCGCTGTGCCCGGTCAGCGCGCGCAGCGCAGACATCGTGCCGGCCGCGAGGGCCTGGTACTCCTTCTGGATCTCTTCGTTCTCCTGGTTGCCGCCGCCGCCGTAGCCGCCGGCGCCGCCGGAGTAGTCGCCTTCGTCCTCGATGCGGTCGGCGAGCGGGACGATCTTCTTCAGGAGCGCCTTGACGATGTCCTTGCGGACCTTCTCGTCGGCGTCCTTGTAGCTGCCGAGCGCCTGGGCCGCGGCGCCCTCGACCTCGTAGACGGCGTTGTCGAGCAGACCGACGAGGACCTTCACGCCCTTCTCGTGCTGCGTGCGACCGAGCGAGAGGATCGCCTCGCGCTGGGCCTTGATCTTGCCCTCGAGGGCCTTGTGCTCGACGAGCTTGAGCAGCTCCTCGCCGCCCTCCTTGCCGAGCGCGCCCATCGCGCGAGCCGCGTGCGCCTGGAGCTTCTGGTCGGGGACGTCCTCGGCGAGCTCCTTGCGCTTGACGGTCAGGCACTCACCGACGATCTCGGCGATGTCCTCGCGATCCTTCGGACCGCTCTGCTCGTACTCGATGGTGAGTTCGTCGATGACGCCCATGGCTTCGTCGTCCTCGTCCCCGCGCGCCTTCAGGTGCTCCTCGAGCTGATCGATGAGGTTGGCCACCTCGGGGCGCTTGTCGGGGAACTCCTCCGCCTCCTCGTCCTGGACGAAGGGAGCGGTCGAGGGCGCGGCCAGGGCCGGGCCGGCGACCAGCGGGAGCGGGGCCAGCAACACGGCGGACAGGAGCAGGTGCTTCATGGTGGTCGAGAGGTCTCGCTGGGTGGGCCGCACGGGGTCGGGCTCGGACCGGGGCCGGATGGGTGGCCGCCTGGAGATGAGGTCCGGACGCGACGCGCACGGCGCAGGTCGTCGATTCGGTCGTCGTGGCGCGGGATCCGTCGCGGCCGTCGGCGGCGGGCGGAGCGGGCGCCACACCGTTGCTACGGGCGGCGATCGGATTCGTGCCAGCGAGCACTCTAGTCCCTCGGGCGCGTGGCGTTCGACCCGTCGACCACCGCAATCCCCGCGGGCGCGCCCCAGCGGCCCCGCACGCGGGCACCGACCTAGGGTCCGCACGGATCAAGCGCCCCCAGGGCGGTGCGCAGGGCCCGCGCCCGGGGTCCGGCCGCACCCGGCAGGCCGTCGCGCGACCGCCCGTCCTCGAACAGGAGCGCGGTGGCCCCGAGCACCCCGACCAGGGAGCTCGTGACGAGGACCTCGCTCGCCCCCTCGAGCGCGGCGAGCGCGAGCGGCCCCTCCTCCACGAGCCCGGCCGCGACCAGGTGGCCGCGCACCACGCCCGGCAGGACTCCGTCGCGCCCCGCCGTGGGCGTGCGCGCACGGCCCGCCGCGTCGACGACGATCACGTTCGCCGCGGTGGCCTCGAGCACCCCGGCCCCCGGCGCGACGAGCAGTGCGTCCCAGGCGCCGCGCGCCCGCGCCCGCTCGCGCAGGAGGTGCCGCGCCAGGCGCCCGGTGTGCTTGTGCGCGTCGACGCCGGCGGGCTGCGCGAGGGGCCCCGTCTCCACCGCGAGGCGCACGCCCGCGGCGGGCGGCGCGGGCAGCGCGCGCAGGTCGAGCAGTCGCGTCGGACCGGCGCCGGGTGCGCCGGGCGAGCGCAGCACGCGCAGGGCCGCGCGTCCCGCGCCGCTCGCCGTGACGAGCGCCGCGATCTCCTCGCGCAGGCGCGCGAGCGGCGTGACCGGCCAGTCGAAGGCGCGCTCGCTCGCCGCCAGTCGCGCGGCGTGCGCCTCGAGCGCGAGCGGCGCCCCGCCGACGATCGCCAGCGTCTCGATCAACGCGACGCCGCCGGTGACCGCGGGGTCGCGCGGATCGATGCGCGCGTCGGCCGCCCGCTGCACGCGCCCGTCGAGGCACACGAGGTCGAACGCGCTCATCGCGGCGCCGCCTCCTCGGCCTCGAGCGCCGCCAGCAGTCCGGCCGCCTTCGCGAGCGTCTCGTCGTCCTCGGCGGCCGGATCGGAGCGATGGGTGATCCCACCGCCCACGCGGAACGAGACGTCGTGGCGACCGTCGGCGCGCGGGCGCGTGAGCAGCGTGCGGATCAGGATGTTGAAGCGCGCCGCGCCGTCGAAGCCGATCCAGCCGAGCGACCCGGTGAACGGCCCGCGTCCCTCGCCCTCGAGCGCGGCGATCGCGCGCATCGACGCCACCTTCGGCGCGCCCGTGATCGAGCCGCCTGGGAACAGCGCCGCCAACAGGTCGAAGGCGTCGCACCCGCGGCGCACGCGCGCGCGCACGGTCGCGAC
>Ga0180435_10003549_pt1 | contig 15543 bp, 16 predicted proteins | sample SS_ome_3_FD_132467 | JGI IMG/M metagenome (GOLD analysis project Ga0180435, IMG submission 132467) | Hypersaline lake sediment archaeal communities from the Salton Sea, California, USA - SS_3_S_1 metaG | ecosystem: Environmental > Aquatic > Non-marine Saline and Alkaline > Hypersaline >... | reverse complement strand
TGAGGGATGATTTTATCTTTGAGATACTTGCGGAATGATTTGCGAAACATTTCATGTTCGGATTTGAATAGGCGTGATTTCATCTTACCTCTACTGATTTAGTCAATTGAACCTGTGGTATATCGATTGGCAATATCTCTGTTCGATATTATTATGGTTTTTCCATCAAGACCTGCAAACAATTTTCGACAGCCGAAAGGGCCGGGCAGGTCGGTAATTCCAGAAAACTTTGGCCCTGAATATCCCAATTTCGGATGACATCATCCTCCGGAATGTACCCCAGAACCACAAGATTTTGCGGCATGGCAAAGCTGCTGTGTTCCCGGCTGTCACGAAAACGGTTGATGATCAGGCCAGAATAGCGATAATCCACGATCTGATGGGCCAGGTGGTGAATGGTCAGCGCCACTCGGCGCGCCTTTACAGATGGATCGGCCACCAGAACCAGGTGGCTGACTTGTTTCAGAACCCGGCGGTTGAGCTGCTCGATGCCGGCTTCCGCATCGATGACGACATAATCGAAATGAACGGCCAGGGAAGCGATGATATCTTTGAGAATCTGGTTAACCCGGCAGAAACAGCCTTCGGTTTCAGGTCGGCCAATTGCCAGGAAAGCCAGGTTGTCCCGTTCTGTCAGGGCTTCGAGCATTTCATAATCCAGCCGGGAAAGCATCGCCTGCTTATCGTCCGCTTCACCCTTTTCCAGTTGTTCTATTAGGCTGATGCGGACGTCGTCCACAGTTTTATGCGTGTTAATACCCAGGGCGGTGGCCAGCCCTGCAGTCGGGTCGGCATCGATAGCCAGAACCCGGTTCGTGCTATCGCGGATTAGCAAGTTGACAATTACGGCACTGATTACGGTTTTACCCACACCGCCTTTGCCGCAGACCGCAATGATAGTTCCGGTAGAGGTGATTGCATCAGGCATTGCCAGCACTCCCTTTGACCTGCATCAAACATCGCATGGCCTGCAGGTCGGCCACTTCACTACAGACATCGCTGTACGCGCACGTGTCGCAATCATGAATCGTATCGGCAACCATCTTGTTCATGGCGGCAATAATTTTGAGGGCTTGATCGGCCAAAGGCATAAACGGCCGCATCACATTCAGACCAGCCGTGAAAAAAATGATTTCGACACTGTCTACAAACTCCAAAGCCAGATAACGGTCCATTAAAGCGGCGCCCAGAACAGAAAACGAAAAACCATCGCGGATGGCAGTGCGGCTTACGCGGCTCCATTCGCGTCCGTATTGGGAAACCCCTCGCAGCATATAGCCCCGCAACCGCAAGTCAAAACGCACATTTTCCATGCGGCGATATTGCTCCTCGCAGTTGTCTGGCGATAGATCGCGGACACCCAAAAGGACGATTTTACCAAATGGAATCTGCCGGGATGTTATGTCGGCCAAATCCGGACCGATTAATGTCATGCGCCGGTTAATGATACGGGCAGGCTCATCGATCCAGATGAGAAAGGCCATGGATCCGACCTTGGGGTGACCCATTTCCACGGCGGTGTCCATACCCATGATCAGATCACGGCTGGTGGATTCGGGCCAGGCCAGGGATTCCAAATGGCAAGCCTGGATCAGACTTGGTTTTGTTTGCAGGGCCTCCAAATGGCCATTGATCTGATTGAATTGAGTGTCAAATAGGCCCATGGCTATCCATTATCGGCGTGTTCGCGGGCACAGAGGGCTGCACCCAAAGCACCAATAAGTTGTGGGTCGTTACCGTTTAGGGATTTGATTTTAAGATTCAAAGCCTTACCCAAGGCCGTGTATATACCTTTGTTTTTGGCCACACCACCCGTCATGACCACATCTTGGGCCACGCCAATACTGCGTGCCAGGGCGGCTACCCGCTTGGCCATGGCGCGATGGAGCGCATTGAGAATGTCCGCAGTTTGTTTGCCCGCATTTACGAGTGAGATCACTTCTGTTTCGGCAAAGATTACGCATTGACTCGTGATCACGAGCTTTTCGGTGGCCTGGTCGGCGATGGCACCCATTTCAGCCAAAGGAATTTCAAGGGCCTCGGCCATGATTTCGAGAAAACGGCCAGTTCCCGAGGCGCATTTATCGTTATAACGATATTGGGCCACAGCGCCACCTTCTTCAATCCGCATGGCCTTGGCATCCTGACCGCCGATGTCAATTACCATACGCACGGTCGGCATCAGATGATGGGCGCCTTTGGCATGACAGGAGATTTCGGATTCAACGCGGTCCACGGCCGGAATCTGGTTGCGGCCGTAACCCGTGCCAACCAGACAAGCGATGTCTTCTAGCTTGGAACCGGCTCGCATCAGAGCCGTTTGTATCACTTCTCGGGCCGAGGCCGCCGGCCTGCTCTTGGTGCGAATCACAGCGCTGGAAATGATTTCATCGTTTTCCAGGAGAATCGCTTTGGCGGTTAGCGAACCGATATCACAACCAGCTACTATCATCGATATACTCCCTGGTATGCGGTTGCCATCACCGCGTTTACCTCGAATTGATTGTCTCCAGCGCAAACAAAGCCGCACCGATGGCACCGGCAATCTGTGGATCGGCTTTGCGCGATTTTTTGATTTGATGGCCCAGCAGCTTTTCCAGCGTGCTGACCACTCCCTTGTTCTTGGCCACCCCGCCGGTCATGATGATGTCGCTTTCGGGTTTGACGCTGTTGGCCAAAATGGCTACCCGTTTGGCCATGGCCGTGTTGATGCCTGCGCCAATGTCAGCCAGGGGACAGCCCGAATTGACAAATTTGATCACATCCGCTTGCGCCCAAACCGTACAGTTAGATGCCAGGGTGACCGGTGCCGTGGCGCGGGCGGATAAATTGCCCAATTCATCCACGGATATATCCAGAACGCCGGACATCACCTCTAAAAAGCGACCGGTCCCGGAGGCGCACTTGTCGTTTGCAGCGAAGCGAACGACCTGACCGGCATTATCAATGCGAATGGTTTTGCAATCCTGACCGCCGATGTCAATGACTGTTCGGGCTGAGGGTAGCAGCCATTGGGCACCTTTGCCGTGGCAGCTAATTTCCGATTTTACATCACTCACAAAGGGTATATTATTGCGTCCGTATCCAGTGCCAATGCAACAGAGAATATCGGCCATGTTGATACCACATGCGGCCAAGGCGGCCTGCATTACTGTCTGGGCGGATTCCACCGGATTCGGTTTGGATTTAATGATTGCATTACCCAAGATGCGTCCTGACCGCATGATAACGGTTTTTGAGGTCAATGAGCCCACATCGCAACCAGCCACAACGGTCATAGCAGCCCCCTGACCTGGAAAAATTCGTCCAGACGTTCGCGCGTGGATTCCCAGGATTCAACCCGATCATCAAAGGCATCGCCATACATAATATGTACCGGATAACCCTGGTTTTCGATTTCGCGGGCAAAGGGTTTGACCATACCCCACGTGTTGCGACAGCCGGGGGTACCGTTGTAAATGACGCACCGAGCTCGGCAAAGCTTGGTGATAGCGAGTGTCTCTTCCAACCACATATTGGGCTGGTCGTAGGGTCCACGGATGGAGCGGACCATGGGCAGTCGGGAATTCAACTGGGCAATCGAATTGAGCATGGCATCTTTAGAGGAGACGTCCAGGCTGTATCCTGCGCCTTCAAATTCACGGGTGTAGGTATTGAAGTCTCTGAAATTGCGGGTGAGGATGGATCCCACGTTGGCAATGCCGCGTTCATCCAGATAGTTCCAAAAATTCATGTCAACGGTATAGTGGTCGATGTAGCACATGTAGACGCGCAGGTTTTCTTGGCCGGACTTGAGACCGGAGCAACCCTGTTTAGCACGTTTCCAGGCCCAGTCGCGCATGCTGGTCAGGAGTCGGGTAAAGGCCGGATGCCCGCAGAAGGTAAAGCGGCCGGTATATAGGGCCAGATTAAATATCGGCGGCAAGGGAACCGGCTCCAACATGAACATATCCTCCAACTCGGCGATCAGATTATCCTGCTCTTCAACTGCCGTTAGGATGGAGGCCAGACGATCATAGTCCAATTTTTGGCCGGTATGATTTTCCAGAAAGGAGACCAGGGCTTTATAGTCATCCAGATGATACTGTTCACTGCGCGCGTCGCCCAGACTGCTGGGATAATTGAGCTGGAAAAAGGGCTTGTCCAGATAGGCGGCTGCGAAGGAAAACGCGTTGGCGTTGGTGTCGCATACGCCAGGCGTGTCGCAAACCACAAAATCGATTTCTTCACCAAGTCCCGCCAGATAGGCGCCCATGGCCCCCCGCTGGGATGAACAGGATGTTTCGGTCATGCCGATCTCACAGCAGTAATCCATATAATCGAACAATCCCCGTTTCCAGACCAATCCTCCCAAAGCGGTGAGAACTTCAAAGGTCACGGGGACCACATCCATGGCGTAAAAAATGGCCGGAGACTGACAAAAGGTGGTGGCCGCAATTTTTTTGCCGCTTTCATGGGCTTTGAGAATATTGGTATAATACTCTGACAGCAGGTTGAGAAGCTGCATGCCGGGATCGCCGGCAGTGTAAAAGGTGTCGGCGATGCTTTGGTAGTAGGGCATGTATTTAAGGGCCAGCCGAGTTTCCGTGGGTGTGCCCAAAGGGAAGCGGGCAGCGGCCTCCAGGGTTTTCGCCATCATCCAGTCATAATTGTACTGCATCAGTTCGGGCCGCATGGCCAAGCTCCTTGTTGTTACCGGTGCCAAACCGGTTTTGCGTATTAGTCGATATTCTCCAAAAAGGCATCGATACGCAGCTTGATTCGTCCTGTTTCCGTGAGTGGTCCGTACTCCCGTTCTATCCTCAGGCAAGGGATGCCGATGGCCTCCAGATCGCGTTCAAACAGGCCGTTTTCGGAACCGTGTAGGTCACAAAAACGGATATTCTGTAAAATAACGCCTTGAACCTGATAGCGGGCAATGGTTTCCTTTAGCAGCGCCAGCCGTTCTTTGTATTTGCCAAACATTCGGGGGCAAACGGATGTCGTCAGATAATGGCTGGCCAAGGCCGTGATTGGATCGCCGTTCGTGGCGATCTGCCCACCAGCTTGGCGCACGCCAAAACAAAGGTTTTCAGCCACAACCAGGGCTTGGGATTCGGATTCGATTAGGTGAAACAGATCGATCTCATCGCTGATGCTGCCGACTACCATCAATCTTTTGGTATTGCCTGCCAGGGGTTTTTTTATGGCCAGCTCTGTCAGCCATTTTTCGATTTGGCGGTTAAACTCCTCGCGGGGCAGGACGGATGCTGCAACTGACGCGGCAAAAACATCGTGCCCGGAAACCACAGTGTTATCGAGTTTACGGAATTCCAATAAGGATTGCAAAAGTTGTCGACCGCGGTTATAGGTGTCAATCGATTCATGCAGGGCGTCGTCCGTAACAGTGACCCCAAAATACTGCTCAATGCGCGTCAGGAAATTGCGCAGTTCCCTCTGATACCATCGCAAACCATGTCCCTCTGATTTGTGGGGTACATCCAGGTAGTCGAACCAGCCAGGTAAGATGTTCTCGTGATCATTGCCAGCTTTTCTCCAACACTCATCCAGGCGTCGCATGGCATCGCAACCGGGTATAATCACAACGCCGTCTAAAAACGCATATTGACCCATACCGGCCTGCTGCAGCAGGCATTTGGGAAAACTGCAAATAAACGGGCCAAAATAAGCATCTCCGATTTCCATACCTTCGGTTTGAATACCGCGCAACCGAACCGGCAGAATCCCGGCGGCATGCAATATTTCCGGTGGCATGTGTGAGCAGGTGTAGCCCACAATCATTTTACCTCGTTGCTTCCATGCCTTGATGGCATGGTTTTCGATCTGGTTAGCGGCATTCAGAAAAGCTTGCATGGTTTAAACCTCTGCTGTCTTCACCAGCTTGCGCAGCGCTTGGCGGGCCTGAGCTGCTTCTTCTTCAAAGGCGTCGTCGGCGGGTTCTAGAACTCGGCAGATCCAGATAACCAGATTGGGTATCACCGCTCTGGCAGGGGGGATCAAATTCCCATGGGCATCTTCGACAAGTCGACGAGCTGTTTGGGCTAAGGCATCTGCATCTAGCGCATTCGTGAAGCGTGAAATCATACCGACCCAGGCTTTATGATTCTGGTCCGCCAGACGGTTGATCAAGTACAGAAAATTGTTGATAACCTCAGCAGCCTCCTGGGCATCGGTTGCGGCCAGATGTTGGGACCATAAGTGGACGAATTGGTCATCATCCAGAGACTCGGCGCGGGTCAGTCTGTGATTTAACCTGCGCCAGTGAAGATTGTTCAATTTGGGCCTTGTGCGCATGTGGCGCTCGAGAAATTCTGGATTTTGATGCACTGCATCCACCCGCGCGTGGTCCAAAGCGGCCATGAGTTCAGACAGCTCAATCCTGGCTTGCCAGTATGCAGCAGCATTGATAGCACCGCCAATTTCGGTCAGTTTTTCTGAAAATAGACGCGGCAACAGGGGGGATCCGGCTTCACCCAATAAGGCGCTGCCGCTATGCAACCGGTGGACTATTTCCGCAAAGGCGTTTACCAAAGCGGCGATGGCGGAACCGTCAATTTCTCGAATCAGAGACGTGACAATATCGGTTAGCAGATCGGGCGGTATTTCTTCCAGCTTTTGGGCCGACACCAGGATGGAGCGATCCAAAATATTGATGAGTGCAGGAATCAGAGAAAAACAGAGAACAACCTTGGCGGGATACTGCCAGATAGTTCTGCTGGCCATTTCAACCAGGGCAACAATGCCGTCGGCGGATTCATCCACAGCCTGTTTCAGCTCACCAAAATCAGCTGACTGGACCCATTTTTTAAAACCAGGTTCCAGAAGTTGAACAAGTAAGTTGGGGTCGGTTTGATGGAGGTTGTTTAGCAACCGGGCGCAACCCGTCAAAAGGTCGGCACTTTGACCCTGCAATATCGGAGCAAGGCTTTGGGATACCCAGTCGATTTGTTCCTGGGGGGGTAGATCTTCCAAAGATTTGATCGCCGTCAGCAGCAGTTTCTGATTACCAACATATATCCCTGCTATCAATTGCGACAGCAGGCTTAAAAATTCAGGATCGGCAAATAGTTTGTTGAGCTCGTCATTATGGGCTACGGGGGCCGCTGAAAAGCCCAATTTAAACCAGCTGATCATGATCTTGGCAGTCACCTGTTTCAGCTTTTGCTGACCAGCCCAGGCCTTAAGACTAATCGGTATCGATTGGACCAGGAGCGAGCGGACTTCGCGAGTTTGCAGGAGCTGCACCAGCACCTGGTTAAGAGGCCAATCGGTCTCGGGTGCGTTTTTGGGTTCGGAGCCAGATTGTTTGGAATGCCGGGGAGCTGTGGGAGGATTGGTCATGCATACACCTCATTATTCTGCCAGCAGATGCTTGCCCAGCCGCTTTCCCAGTGACAAAAGGGTAAGCGTCGGCGGCAGGCCCAACTCCTCGGGGATCACCGAGCAGTCGCACACATATAAGTTTTCGATTCGGGTTTGCAGTTGCTCGTCCAGATGTTCGCCGATTTTGACGGTGCCGCCGGGATGCGCGGCCAGCAGCCAGCTATTATAGATATTGCGGGCTCCCATATTTTCCAGAATACGGCGGGCGTGCTTTCTGCCGGTTCGCAGCTTTTGCTTATCAGTGGCTTCAAGCGGCTTCCAAACCCAGCCGCCATCGGTGAGGCGACCTCCCAGGCCATCGCGTACTTTGATCATGATGGGAACCACGTTAGCAAAATTGGCTGCCTGATCTAGTCGCAACACCTGGCAATCAAAAAGAGCTTTGAGTTTGGGATTCATATTAAAATCGGTCATAACGATACCTTCGCTCTCAAAGTGGATACCGGCACACATTTGAAGGCCTTTGCCGCCGCCGCCATTTTTGACGGTGCCATAAACAAACCACAGGGGATCAAAGAAAAAATCTTGACCCACGCCATTGATACCCGAATTTCTGAGAATCAATGGTGATCCGATACCGCCGGCAGCGATGATTATCTTTGGGGCAAAGACCTGCTGAGGCCGACCCCGGTAATTGTAAGCCAGGCCCACGGCGCGGTTATTCTCAACGATAACACGAGTTACCTTGGCATGGTTGATCATTTCGGCGCCATTGGCCAGGGAGTCTTCAACAAAATTACGGGCAGTCCATTTGGCGCCATGGGGACATCCGAAACTGCAGCGATCACAATCCTTGTGGCACTTGTCCTGATATATAAACTTGTTCAGCTTTCTGGCATCGTATCCCAAATCCTGGGCGCTTTCCAAAAAAAGAGCGCCGGCAGGGCTCATGAGTTCATCTGCCAGCGGTGCCAGGGGGACTTCTTCCCGAATTTCGCCAACATCCTGACTGATATCCACTCCGTAGGTTTTCAGCATCTCAACAGGTGGGTCAAAGGCCGTGGCACAGTAAAAAAGCGAGCTGCCACCGGTGGTAACGCCGCGCATCATTCCCAGCAACTGTCCGGTGACAAAAAGAGACCTGCCCGGCATAAGGATCTGGGGGATAGCCTGCAAAGACGTCCCCCTGACGGGCGCATGGTCGCCCCATTCCAGGATTAACACCTTGTGGCCTTTTTGGGACAATTCCCGGGCGACGGTTGCGCCCCCGGGACCGCTGCCAGCGATGACTGCATCATATGCCTGGGTGCCTGAATTCATGGATTTCCCTTTGAATGCCTGTATCTGATTAACGTTAAGCCTGTACAAATAGTCCCCTGTCGTCCTCCAGCTCATACAACTTATCGATCATGAAGCTAAGGTACTTTTGGCATTTCTGCTTCCAGATGCCGGACGCCAGAAAATTCTGATATTCACCGGGTACTGCAAAGTCCAAGCCGATGAGTTCCCGGCAGTTAATATTCCCGAACTTCGAGTTAAATTCGGTGACAATCTTGGCACTATATGTGCGAATGGCGTGGCGGGCCTGCTTGGCGCCCTCTTTGTCGCTCAACGGGCGACGATGCCGCAGACCAATACAGACGGCCGAGGCGGAAACCACACCGCAGGGTGCATTTTGATAGCCGCCGATACCGCCCAAAAACGGAATGCCAGCCCATAAAAAATCCTCATTGCCCAAATCATAGACTTCCCACATAACTTGTAGGAGGGAGGGACCTCAGTGATAGCCCCGGGCCATGAGTTCGAGGCCGCGATTTTTGGCTTTATCAACTGACATTTTCATTTGCATATTACTCTCCTCTTCTTTTATTGGATCCAGTGTTCACCACCAATGTTTGTCAGGGAAAGTCTTTGTGTATCATGACCTTGGCGTTAACGCCAGATGAAACATATTTGCGCGGGTCGTCATACGATTATGCGTTTCAATTCGGAGTTAAATTTGTTACTCTCATACAATGGTTGAGCGCAGCTGGAATGCATCCTTATGAGTCACCTGTCATATGATTGTACGACCATCCCCTAATATATCTGAGAATTGGAAGCCGTCATGCAAATAAAGGAAATTCAGGCCAAATCGATTTTACGCAAGCATAAAAAAATCGATTCCTGGTTCATCTCGCATTATGGCATGAATCTATACCGGGGCTGTATCCATAACTGCATTTATTGCGATGGGCGTGCGGAGAAATATCAGGTTGAAGGACTATTTGGGGAAGAGGTGGCCGTGAAAGTCAATGCCATCGATATTCTCAACCGCGAACTCGATCCCAAGCGTAAACGTAAGCCCTTGAAGCGCAGCTTTATGATGGTGGGTGGTGGTGTCGGCGACAGCTATCAGGGCGTCGAGAAACGCTACGCCTTGACGCGCCAAGCGCTTGAGCTGATGCATCAATATGATTTTCCGATTCATGTTTTGACCAAATCTACTCTGGTGGAAAGGGATCTTGATATTCTCAAGCAGATCAATAAAAAGAATCGTGCCCTGGTCAGCTTCAGTTTTTCCTCTGTGGACGATGAGATCAGTCGCTTGGTGGAGCCTGGCGTGCCGTTGCCCTCTGAAAGATTGGAAACGCTTAAACGGTTTAAATCTGCGGGTATTGCCTGCGGTATGTTTCTAATGCCGGTGATTCCATTTTTAACGGATGGGCCTCGATTAATTGAAAAAGCTGTTCGAAAAGCCAAGGTGCTTGGACTTGATTATATCATTTTTGGTGGCATGACGCTTAAAGCGGGTCAACAAAAAGACCATTTCATTGAACACATCCGGCACCGATATCCCGAACTTGAAGCCGTTTATGAGTCGATTTATAAAGGGGACCAATGGGGGATGGCCACAAAGGAGTATTACGATTCCATCAATCATAGCTTTTACCATAGTGCCAAGCAGTATCGGATACCCTCACGCATACCCGTCCATCTATTTACAGACATTCTCAATGAGGATGATAGCGTGATTGTAATCTTAGAACAGCTAGATTATTTGGCCAAGCTGGCGGGCAGGCGGTCGCCCTATGGGTATGCAGCCTATTCAATATCCCAGCAAAAAAGGCCATTACGGGAGCTGCGTGGTCGTCTGCAAAGTATCAAGGGTGTCGGTCGCGTTACCGAAAGAATCATCCAATAGATATTGGATACCGGCACTTCTCAGTATTATCAAAAACTAGTTTAGGGAGGGAACATGGCACTTTTTCTTGTTCAGCATGGGCTCAGCCTGCCAAAGGATGTCGATCCTGAAAAGGGCCTTTCAACCGAAGGTATGGAAGCAGTGCAACGCATTGCCGAGGTTGCCCGCAGCTATGGCATCCCTGTGAATCATATCATTCACAGCGGCAAAAAGCGCGCTCGGCAAACTGCCGATATCCTGGCGGCAGTTTTGACGCCCGACAAAGGCGTCGGGGAGATTACCGGCATCAACCCACTGGATGATGTGGCAGCTTTTGCAGCGCAGGTTGATTTGGCAGCAAATACCATGGTGGTTGGGCATCTGCCCTTTCTGGAACGGCTGACGTCATTTCTTATACTTGGTGAGCCGGAACCTGTGGTTTTCAAACTCCAAAACGGTGGCATTCTATGCCTGGCTCGCTTTGCGAATTTAGAACGGCCGGCGATTAGGTGGGCGTTGATGCCTCAGGTTAACTAGAAGTCATCTCAGAATAGTCTTTTGGCCCAATTTCTGCGTTGGCCTTACATTATAACACTCGAAATACTATAGTATGCCTGCGGATTAAAATGCGCGGCCGCCTTGAACTTGGACCAAAATCCAAATCCTAAGATAACTTCTTAACATTGTTGTCCAAATCCGAGGCAAATCGTTCTTCAATCAACCGGCCAACTTGGTACCGCTAAACATTTCGTTTTATTTAGGAGTAAACAGAATCTTATTTTCTATACTTTTTCAACGATGTGGGTCTGATGCTTTATAACAAACCGACAGCCAAATTACCGATGGTATTCACGGCCCAGTCCAAAAAACGTTATTACTGTCGCGATGCCGTATGCGAGTTCGTTTTTAATCAGGGCGCCCTTCCGATCAACCCATTTCGTTTATATGGCTATTTTCTGGCGGACCGGGTGCAACGTGATCTTGTTCGCCAGGCCAACAATAATCTTGTTCGGTTGTGTGAACAGTTGTGGGTGTTTGGGAATACAATTGCCGACGGGGTACTGTTTGAAATCGAATATGCGCGGAAATTAAACAAACCAATACAGTTTTTCAGCATTGATAGCCGGGCGGACCAAATCAAAGCGGTTGAGCTTAAAAATCTAGAATTTGAAGCCGAGGTCTATGCATCAACCGAAATGACCCGCACGCAACTAATCGCAAAGATAACTGCTGTTTTATGTGATTCAATATGATTTTGTGATATGTAGTTAAGACAGCAATAGGAGAACCACATGTCGGATCTTACTGTGGCCGCATATCAACAGGCCGTCGATAAATGGGTGCAAACCTATGGTGTGCGCTACTTTTCAGAATTGACCAACCTCGGTGTACTCATGGAAGAGGTGGGTGAAACCGCCAGGCTCATGACACGGCTTTACGGCGATCAGAGTTTTAAGTCTAAAGCGGACGACGCCAACCTGGCCGATGAATTGGCGGACATATTGTTTGTGGTGACGTGCATTGCCAACCAGACAAATATCGACCTAACAGCGGCCATCGAAAAAAATCTAAGGAAGAAAAGCATGCGAGATGCGAAACGGCATTGGCAAAATCCCAAACTGACCCACCCAAATCGTGAATCTTGAGAGGATCGGAACATGCAGGCAGACGCCCCAGACAATGAAATAAATCGTCTCAAGGCATTGATGGAGTATCAGATCCTGGACACCCTACCGGAGGATTCCTACGATGATATTACCCTGCTGGCGTCAAAGATTTGTGGTACCTCCATGGCGGCCTTATCTTTGATTGACAGCTCGCGTCAATGGTTCAAGTCCAAGGTGGGGATTCCGGTGCCGGAAACGGCCCGGGAGCATGCTTTTTGTGCCCATGCGATCCTACAGCCCGATGTAATGGTTATAAACGATGCCCACAAGGACCAGCGCTTTGCAGACAATCCTTTGGTTACTGGCGATCCGTGGATACGATTTTATGCCGGGGCACCACTGGTTACGCCCAACGGCGAGGCCCTGGGGACCCTGTGCGTCATCGATAAGGATCAGCGGACCCTCAATGATTCTCAGATAGAAGCATTACGGGCCTTGTCCCGGCAGGTCATGGCTCAATTGGAGCTACGCAAACATATCAGACTGCAAAAACAAAACCAGCGCGCTTTAAAAGCGTACCAGACTGAGCTGGAACGTTTGAATGCACGCCTGCAAAAACAGAGTCTAACCGATGATGTAACCGGATTCTGCAATACCCGCTTTCTGCATCAATTTCTGGATCAGAATCTGGACTCCCAATTGGATGCCGCTGGGCAATTGACAATGGTATTTTTTGATCTGGATAATTTTAAAACCGTAGTGGACGAGCACGGCCATCTATCCGCAGCCAAGATTTTAAAGGAAGTGGCAACGGTGGCAAATGCACAATTGGCCGCGGGCGACCATTTGGTTCGTTACGGTGGAGACGAATTTATCGCGATTCTTCCGGATCAAGGTGGTGATCCGGTGATAGCGAAAGTCAATTCAATTAAAGCTGCAATAAAAACCAACTCTTTTCTAAAAGATGAGAATGTCCACATCAGACTGACAGCTTCATTTGGTATGGCCACCTACCCAGACGATGCCCGCAATAAGGAACAACTGCTCACAGCCGCAGATCAATGTCTTTTCAAGAGTAAGAAAGAAGGCAAGGATCGCATTTCCACTGCGGAACACCTGCCGGATTAATAGCGGGGCAACATCATTTTTCGCAAGGGTGTTTCAAAGGCCGCCACGCCCGAATCTAACTTGACTCCGCGGACATCGTAGCCGCCATGGCGTACCAGCAGCTTTGCCAAGGTCGTGTCTAAAACTCATGTCAGAGCGCTTGCCGTAAAAAAATGATTTTTAAAGGATTCAAATGTTTCTGGATGCTCTGGATTGTGACGCGCGACAATTCCCTATTTACTGAGATCTTCGGACCGGACTGAATGTAATATAGACAGAATTTCCGCTTCGGATTCAGGTGGTACAAATAATTCGCCCCAGCCTTTTTGGACCTGGAACAATCCATCGTAGGCCGTATCGTGAAAGGACCGAATCCGATGCGGAAGGTTCTGATCTTTTAGAATGGATTCAACCAACTGGGCTTCGGTGGCGTTTTCAAATACAGCGACTTTGATATATTTTCCCATCGTATGTTTTTTCCCATGGCCTGGCGACAGCGTGGCAGGCAAAGCCTAAATTGACTCAAATCGTAAGACACCGACCGGGTCGGTGGACGTTGACAGCAACAGAAAGATCATTATAGGATTCCTCTACCAAGGTCAAGCCGACGAACGTCATGGATTTAAAAGCTGAATCTGCCTTGATAAACACGCCCCGTGGTCGTTGACTACGCTAATAATATTCAGGTCCATTTTCATTTTTTTGAAACCGCCGTTCATCATCTGAAAGCTAAAGGAGGTAAACCATGAAGCGAAGTCAGATTATTTTCAGTCAATACAGTCCCTTGATGGCCGTCGATACGCATCTGCTGGGCAGTGACGGTCAACCGATTGAGACCCCAAGAGTATGCTCCCTCTGCCGTTGTGGAGAGTCCAACTATAAACCCATGTGTGATGGCAGTCATGCCCAGGCAGGGTTCGATGGTAAGCGCGAGGATTCCGATAAAACGGGACTGGAATACTACCGGGGCAAGGAGATCACGATTGTATATGATCGCTATCTATGCATGGGGGCCGGTTACTGCGGTGAACTGGAAGCCGTGTTCGGGACTCATGATGCGCCCAAATATGAGCCGGACGCTGCTCCGGCTGCCGACATCATTGCCACCATCAAAAAATGTCCCTCCGGCGCTTTGTCCTATCAAATCGAAGATGAATATTTCGGCAATTACTATGACCAGGCCCAAATTGTTGTCGAAAAAGACGGGCAACTCAACTGCCAGGGTGACATCACTGTGATCGATGACCAGGATTCGGATAAATTGCTTCCCTGTACCGACCATTATACACTGTGTCGATGCGGGGGGTCCAAAAGGAAGCCATTGTGTGATGGGTCGCATCATGAGAATGGATTCAAAGATTAGAAGTGGTTTCATAACTTTTCCTTGAGCCCAATATGTATTGGAGAGGCGGTTCAACCCTCAATTATAGCTGAAGTGGATAAAACACCACTTCTAATATATTCCTGTAGCTGAGCCATCTCTCCACCTTGATCATAGACCCAATTGAAAATTTTGAAGCCACTTCCATTATTTTTAAACGTGTACCACGTTTGATAAAAAAGTGAGGAAGCCAGTATGCCAACCAATCCTAGCAAGATTCGGGCAGATCAAATTGCCGATATAATTGCCGAAAGCTTCAAAGGCCATGAGGCCATCACCTGTTATATTGGATCCAATGCCGCCACACCCACAACATCGATTGAGGCTTTAACGCGCAACATCGTAGCCGGATCTCCCCGTTTGCCGTTTATTCGCATGGTGCACCTGCTGACCCAAGGCAATGTGCCCTATGTAGCCGAAGGACTGCAGGACCGCATTATGACCTATTCTATTTTTTCCAGCGGTGAGGTCCGTCAGGCCGCCAACGAAGGGCATGCTTTTTATCTGCCGTGTACCTTGGCAAATCTGGATGGATTGATCGGCAAAGGTCAAAAATATGAACCCGAAATCGTGCTCATGAAGGTCAGCCAACATCCTCACACGGGTGAATACAGCTTGGGACTCACGGTGGAGGCCCTGCATACGGCCATCGACCATGCTTCGGTGGTGGTGGCCGAACTGGATAACAGCATGCCTTTTACGTTGGGGCAGAGCCTGGTTGATGCTGGGTCCATTGACTACATCATCGACGCCGATGTGCAGCCGGTGTATGAATTCGACGCCCCCGATTTTGACGAACTGCCAGCGGAAGAGGGTCGTATCGGTGAATTGATTACATCCCAATTCATATATGACGGCGTAACCCTACAGGTGGGAATTGGAAAGATACCGGATGCCGTGGTCGGCGTGGTTAAAAATGCCGGTCTAAAGGAATTGGGGATCCAGACCGAATTGTATGGTGA
>Ga0180435_10003548_pt1 | contig 15543 bp, 13 predicted proteins | sample SS_ome_3_FD_132467 | JGI IMG/M metagenome (GOLD analysis project Ga0180435, IMG submission 132467) | Hypersaline lake sediment archaeal communities from the Salton Sea, California, USA - SS_3_S_1 metaG | ecosystem: Environmental > Aquatic > Non-marine Saline and Alkaline > Hypersaline >... | reverse complement strand
ATTCCCATGATTGCATATGCCCCTTCCTGATCGGTATAGGTGGTGGCAATCGTTGAGTCAGCGGTGACCCATACCGCTGCATCAGCAATCACTTCACCCGACAAATCTGTAACTTTTCCGGCAATGATGCCAGTATCATCGATAACTGCTGCACGTATGACCGGCTTGAAATTAAATCCCCGGATATCGCCGGTACTTTTGGGATTTCCTGTCAGGATAAACGATCGTGACAGATCGAAATCCAGCAGTGCATTTGCCACCATCCCGGGCTGGATCCTGATGGATGGATCAAACAGTATTTTAAGTCCAGACTGCGGGCCGCCCGGAATTTTCAATGTGCTGGTCCTGCCATCCTTGAGCAACAGACTTGCCCGGTCAATGTACAGTCTGACCTGGTCATAATCACCCGGAACAATTTCCCTGGAGGCCAGGGATTCCATGACCCCGTTCCTCAGCGCAAGCAAATCAATGGTCGTGGTATCCTGCGAAAAAACCAGGACCCCGGAACCATCCTCCTGCCTGAGTTCCATCTTCACCACTGTTATCATGGCCTTATCGATCAACGCAATGGGGAAAGGAGCATCCGTTGCCCAGATATTTAATATTCCATTTTGTGTGGATGTTCCCGGAAGGTCAGACACATCCTCAGGCTCCTGTTTTTCACACCCCAACGACAACATTACCAGAAACAGGGCAACACTGGCAAAGGCAATAATCCTGCGGTACATAACACCTGGTTTAGTGATGTAACTAAATTAAGGGCTATATGTACAGGATTTCCGGTGGCTTTTAAGAACTTATCCACAATAAGAAACTGCCCGTATCTGAAAAAGAACGGGATATGGGTTTTCTTCGGCAGACTACTCTTCCGCCTTTCTCTTCAGGTCCATCTCAAAAGTCTGCCCCATCTGGACCAGCGTTCCGTCGATGAGGTCCTTATTTTTACTGGTAAGCTTTCCAGTGTACACCAGGTCAATATCTGTCATGCCAATCCTGACCTCTTCTCCTTCATAGGTCACAGAAGTTACCGGGATACCATATGCTCCCTGGTCGGGACTGTCCATTGTGGCAGTTAAACCGTTTTCTGCAGCTGAAATATGGAAAACAATGCGCAATTGCGCGCCTGGAACAACCAGCAACCCGTTCCAGGTACCGGTAACATCCTGGGAAAAAAGAGAAAGGGAAACAGCCAACAGGCCAAATGCAAGTAATGATTTTTTCATCAGAGTGAGTTTAAATGTTGATATTCTCAATGACACAGGGCAGAGCGAACCCAATTATAAATATAAATGTAACACAACTTTTCCTTCTCTCCCATTTTTTATTAACTTATCCGGTAAAACACGCCCAGCCATGACTGAACTGGAAAAACTTGACAAGATTGCAATCAATGTGGAATCGCACAAGCTGCTGAAACAGCTGCTGGCGGAAAATCCCGAGTTTGAAGAGATACTGCGCAATTCAAAAAACGAGACCGAAGTAGTGGTGGGCGTGCGTGACTGGATTGAGAAGACACTGAAAGACAGGCAGGATGCATTCAGGTTTTACCATGCAAAACACCCCACCCGTGAACTGTTCGAAAAGCTGGAATGGCGCGACTATGCCATCATCAGGATTCTCGATTATATCGATCATGCAGGCAAGGAATACCCCGACCTGAACCTGCGGGGTGAAATCGCACTTAGCAATCCGCTCAGGCTGATCTGGCTGGCAGTAAACAAGGGTACCGGGGGTGCAAAACCCGGATTTTTCAAGGACATGATCCAGTTGTTCCGGCAACTGCGCGGTGACTCCCGCACGGAGCTGCCAACCAAAGCCCGGGTGGAGGAATGGATGGACAAGTATCCTTCCGGGATGGATCCCCGCATCGTGCAGCTGAGGGAAGAAAACAAGCAACGAATCATTGATATACTGTTGTCAAAACTGGATTCCGGTGCAATTAAAAGCGCCCGGTATATGTTCGAAGAAGCGGACTCCTATGCACAAAAACTGGAAAAAATGGAACGCTGGTGGGAGAACCACAAATTCCACCTCCATTTTGCCATCCGCTCCCCGGAACTGCTGAATGAAATGCTGGACTTCTCCCTGGATCCGGATACGATGAAAATCCTATACGAAGCCAAAGAGGCCGGCATCCCCTTCTTCGTGAATCCATACTACCTCTCCCTGCTGCATGTGCGGGTTCCCTATTTTGCAGTGGGAGCAGACCTGGCCATCAGGCACTATATCATTTACAGCAAGAAGCTGGTGGAGGAATTCGGGAATATCGTGGCCTGGGAAAAGGAAGATACCGTGAAACCGGGAGAACCCAATGCCGCAGGATGGATCCTGCCTTCCCATAACAATGTGCACAGGCGCTATCCCGAAGTTGCCATCCTGATCCCCGATTCCATGGGCAGGGCATGCGGAGGCCTCTGCTCCTCCTGTCAGCGCATGTACGATTTCCAGTCGGGCAGGCTCAATTTCAACCTCGACAAACTCATGCCGGATGAAAAATGGCCCGACAAACTTAAACGGCTCATGAAATATTTTGAGGAAGATGCGCAACTCAGGGACATCCTGATCACCGGCGGGGATGCCTTTATGAGTTCAGACCAGACCCTCAAACAAATGCTGGATGAGATCTACGAAATGGCAAAAAGGAAAAAGGAAACCAACCTTTCCCTTCCTGAAGGCGAGAAAAAAGCGGAGATTGTCAGGGTGCGCTTCGGTACCCGCCTTCCTGTCTACCTGCCGCACCGCGTGACCCTCAGTCTTGCAAAGATCCTTTCCGAATTCCGGGAGAAAGCGATGGAGGCCGGAATTCAACAATTCATCATCCAGACCCACTTCATCTCACCGATGGAAGTCACACCGGAAGCCAATATCGCCATCCAGCGACTGATCGCAGCCGGCTGGCTCGTGACCAACCAGCTGGTATTCACCGCTGCTGCCTCACGACGCGGGCACTCTGCAAAACTCAGGAAAGTACTCAATGATATCGGTGTACTTCCCTATTACACCTTCACGGTAAAGGGATACATGGAGAATAATTTCAGCTTCACACCCAATGCCCGCGTGGTGCAGGAAGAACTGGAGGAAAAGATCTTCGGACAGGTTCCTCCTGAACAATACGATACGGTACAGTCATTTTCAAAAGAAGCAAAAAATACCGTGGAGAACATCGAAGCGCTGCGCAGGTTCCTGGATGTTTCTTTCCTCGCAACAGACAGGAATGTACTGAACCTTCCCGGTGTCGGAAAAAGCCTTACTTTCAGGGTAATTGGCATTACACGCTACGGACGAAGGATCCTTGAATTCGATCACGATGAAACCAGGCACCACAGCCCGATCATCCATAAAATGGGGAAAGTAATCATCATCGAATCCAAATCCATCCATGAATACCTCTCACAACTGGAAGAGATCGGAGAGGTAAGGGAAGATTATGAAGGACTGTTTGGATACAGCCTGGGCCAGACGGAACAACGAATGCCGCTCTATGAATACCCCGAATATGAATTTGAGACGACCCAGGAGCTGACCAACCTGGAGGTCTGATCCACAGGCGCTGTACAAGTCTTCCCATGCGAAAAGGAATGAGGAGATAATTTCAATGGAACCTGAACAGCTTCATGGTTTTTTTATGATGTTGAAGGAGGTTTTTGTAACTTGGGGTTGAGTAACCACACAATCATTATGAAAACCACCATCTACATATCAGGTTTCGTTGCTGCATTTCTATTGCTGGGATGGCTGACAGCCTTTCTTATGGGCATATCCGGTCACCTGATCATGCTCGCTGCCGGGAGCATCGTGTTTTTATTCATCTACCTGCCCCTGGTCATAAGAAAAAGAAAAATCCACAGGGAAAGAATGCAAGAGATCATACTGCACTATCAAAATGACAAGGATAACAACAAGAAAATAAATCTGCAAACGAACCCCGGTCATGAGGCCTCCGGGGAAAAGACAACGAAAAAAACTGAAGGATGGAGCATGAACGATTCACCATTCAGGGAACGCAATGCAGGGGTTTCCTGGGGCGGGGGAAATATCCATGCGGCAAATGCATCCAGGGGAAGCAGGAAACGAAGAAAATGATCACTGTCCCATCTGTGAAAAAAACTCCTTTCTATAGGTTCTGCTCACGGGAAGCAGCCTGCCTCCAATGGTGACTTCCTCCCTGTTATAGGAATCCAGCCGGTCGCTGTTCACGACAAATGACCTGTGGATGCGAAGGAATCGCCCGGTAAGCCTGTCATGCAGGGTACTGATCTTCTCCCGTGTAACAACAGTCTCCCCTGTGTCCAGGAAGATCTTCACATAATCCGCCATACTTTCAATGAACAGGATCGTATTCAGGCCGATCTGCCGGTGCTTCCGTTCAGATCGCACTGTTATAATTTCATCCGGGAACTTGCCGGCAGCTCCCTGCTTAAGAATCAGCTCCGCGGCAACAGTAACAAATCCGTAGAGCACAACAATAAAGTACATCACCACCGGCATCCATTTATAACTGTCGATAATTGTACGCATGTTCTGAAAATCATAGATAGTCATGAGCAGGAAAGCCAGGAACACAAGGATGAGTTCAATATCAAGCGAAATCACCAGGGTATAGAAACTGAACAGGAAAAATTTTGTGTATCGCTTTCTCAGCAGGTAGGTGGGCACCAGGTAGCTGCCGAATACCCATGATGTAATAAACACCACCGGCATAAAAAAGCTCAGGAAATAAAAAGCATAAATGAAATTCCCGGAAGTGGCTCCAAAAAGTATAAACAACAGGATCGATACGATCCCCCAGAAGATAACATTAACATATCGGTTCATCCGCTATAATTCGAAACTCAATGATGAGTGGTTTGTAAATGAAATTTCGCATAAAATTCCGTCAGATACAAACCTCTTCCTGAATTATCGATGAAATGCAGGTTTTGATGCGGATTCGACCTTGCTTTTCCCACCGGCCCGGGCGTACCTTTATAACATATTAATTTTTAAATTTATAGCTATGTTAAATTTATTCAGAATGGGTGGACCATTATTTATGGGAATCCTGACAGGTTTACTTTTTATTATACTTGTGATTGCAGTTTTCTACCTGGTGATTATCGTCAGAAAAGACTATAAAAACCTCGAAGAAGCAAGGAAGCGGCTCAGGTATATTAAAAGTATCGGGCTATTCGCACTTATAACAGGCATACTTGGCCAGTTGATCGGGCTGTACGCTGCATTCACTGCCATTGAACAGGCCATGGATGTATCACCGGCGATCATGGCAGGCGGATTAAAAGTATCGATGATCGCACCCATGTACGGGATGGTCATCTTCCTGGTCTCTTATTTACTATGGATCCTTGTTGACTTCGTTGCATCAAGGAACAACTGATCCGGATCGGTTGAATTTGATGGCACAGGTGCCAACCTATATTTGCAGGTATGAAAAAGGAGAGAGTCATTCAATGGCCCCCTCCTTATTCTTATGAACAAGTATCTCTTCTCTAGTCTGTTACAAGTGGGTAATCAGAGATCTTACCTGCACCCCAGCTGGTAAGTTCGTTCGCTGCTGCCCAGTCGGTGGCCATACCATTGATACCAAAGAGCAGTGATTTTGCATCATAGCCCAGTACCCGCAGGTAGGGTGTAAGGAATGCGCTGCCCTGTCCGGTGTAGCAATATACCACGATGGTCTTGTCTGCCGGGAGGGTTTTCAGATCAGCTGTAGTCAGCATACTTTCATTGGGTGTATACTGAATGGCACCCGGAATATGTCCCAGGTTATAGTTGGTTTCAGGCCAGTAGTTAACGATGTAGTAATCTTCCGGATTTGCCCACACATCTGCAGCACTGATTTTTCCATCGTTGAATCCTGCCGCATTTACCTCAGCGATCCTTGCGTCAAGAATGTCAGCTCCGGTCTCGAACCCGGTTTCCAGTACCGGCATGGCACCTTCTTCACCTTTGGGATTTGCTGTTTCTTCCAACTGTGTGGCATATGTATTTTTTGCATTGGAGTTCCACGGACCAGCAGTTGACTCGTTCCAGGAACTCATACCATACGCAAGGGACACCGTCTCGTACCCTGCCATGTTGGCAAGTGAAACCACGTAGGCAGCAGTCTGCCCGGTATAACAAACAATGACGATATCGTCATATGCCGTCACATCCATTGCATCAAGATGAGCGATCACGCTTGTTGCTGCTACCTGGACTGCACCCTCGATATGACCAATAGAAGTATATTCATCTCCACGGATATCAATAATATAGGGGTTGCCGGCAACAACCTTCTGTTGCAGTGCTTCAGCGCTGATAAGCTTGTTGATTGAAGTTACATCGATCGGGCTATCGGCAGATTCCATATATTCTGCCAGCACCATTGATTCGTCCACTGTTTCTCCGCAGGAAACAAGCAGAACTGAAATGGCGAACATACCCAACATTAGATTTCTGAATCTTTTCATAATCATAAAATTTAATAATTGTTTAATAATTGTTTTAATTCATGGTAATATTACTAGTTGAACCAACCTCCAGGCAGCTCATTATCAACCGTTATGCCAGCAGTTGCATTGATTTCCCAGTCCAGTAAATCAGATGTAAACAAATACAGTTCCCTGTTGTATACAGTATCTGCCTCGGTCCGGATATGACACCTGGAAGCGCAATGATTCTCACCAACATCTGTTCTCGAGGTAAGCCGCAGGATATTGTGCGGGGTAGTGTAATTATAGGTGGGATGTGCATCGAATGCCGGGTATTCATCCACACCGTATTCTTTCCAGTTATCAGGCGCAGCAAGCGTCCTTCTTACAAGGGCAAACTCAAAATCCTTGTCTTCGGGAAGAGGGTTGAGTGCAATCTTGAAATCCAGGTATGACGGCACCCTTGCCCCTTCTCCGTGGACATGACAACTTCCGCAGTTGTTGTAATCCTGGGAGTGGCAGACCTGGCAGTTGAAGTCTTCAATATGCTTCTCATGATAATTGTTGGATGATGCAAGGCCAGTGTGACACTGTTCGCATGTGGGTAATTCAGAATAGGCATACCTGTGGGTAACTGTACTGTCGCCGTTCCCGTGAAGTTCCATTCCCGTATGGCAGTCGAGGCATTCGTAACCGGCCTTTGTTAAATGTACATCAGGTACAGTGCCGGAGGCAACACCCAGGTAGGCATGTCCTCCCCGGGAAGTATGACAACTGACACAGGTATTCAGCATATCGGGATTCCTTTCAAAACCATGGCTGTTCGCCAGTCCGCCTCCTGCGATAGGGGGCCTGTTCACGTGACAATTGCCGCAGGTACCATGACAAGTGGCGCAATTGGCATTGTATCCTTCGATCTGGTGCTGGGGCAACTGGTCAAACTCTTCATGCCCCGCCAGGCCCATTCGCTGGGTAACTTTTCTCTTCTGGCCCGTTCCCTGGTGGAGACTGGTATTGAAATTATTGGCAATATCCTCGTGGCAAGATCCACATTTTTCCACATACAATTCCGATGGATGCCTGATGAAGTCCCCTGTGTGGGCGATCTCCTTTTCATGGGTTCCGTCGGTGCCCCCATGACAGGCAGTGCACCCGATATTGTGAAACCCGTTCTTAAATTTCTTATAACCGGCATCCTCCGTATCAAGAAATACGCGGTCGTAGGGTTCGAAACTGGGCGCCTCTCCACCACATCCTCCAACAGCAGCAGCTGTGTCGGGAGAATGCACCAGCTTCAGGTGCGCATAATTTGTATGACATCCCACACAAGAGGCCACATCGCTGTAATCCGGGATCTGGTGCTGCGTACAGCTGAATCCCAACAAACCGCATGTTATAACTATGATTATCAGTCTCATCCTGCCGTATGTTTCTGCCCTCATGATTCCCATTTATTGTTTGTTGAATAACAGTAAATCCACAGTGCTAATTTTGCTGTTTTCCCCGAATCTTCCTACAAATGATGGCTGTTTCAAATAAGCTAATGCCATGATATACCTCAACAACGTAATTGACCAGGATCAGTTTTTTAATTGATTCTTTTGTATATTTGTACATTAAGAGTCCATTAAATGAACAATAACCAGCAATTTTCCGGGTGCACGATCAGTTCCTACGACTGCAAATGCTTCGATTTGCTGAGTCCGGAGGAAAGAAAACTGATCGACGACAATTCGGTGCAGATCAGCTACAAAAAAGGCGAGATGATCTGCAAGCAAGGCGGCTTTGTTTCGCAGATCATGTACGTGGAACAAGGACTGGCAAAGGTATTCATCGAAAACGGAAGCAATTCACTCTTACTGCGAATCACTCCCGAAGGCTCTTTCATCGGCCTCTCAGCGCTATCGGATGAATTCGCCACTTTCCCATATTCAGCCAAAGTATACATCGATTCGGTAATACGCCAGGTGGATATAACAGCGTTTCGAAGCGTATTGAACAGCAACAGCAGTTTTGCTGCTGAGATCATCAACATACTCAGTGCCAATAGCGTGCAGATATACGGACGTTTCTTCTGCCTGACTTTCAAACAGGCTTATGGAAGGCTTGCTGACATCATTCTCTGCCTGTCGGAAAGGATTTTCAAACAGGACAAGTTCGATCTTCCCCTCTCACGCAAGGACATCGCTGAACTTTCGGGCATGAGCTCCGAAACAGTTGTCCGCATGTTAAAGAAATTCAGCGAAGACGGATTGATCAGGATGAAAGGGAAAAGCATGGAAGTGGCAGATGTGGAGAAACTGCACCGCATCAGCGAGACCGGTTGAATGCTTCATTGATACTTCCTTTTTTTGAATAGATGCCAATGATTCAGGCAGCACTTTAAGAAGCTAATGCACTAGCCTGCCCGCCTGAATATTGTATATCGAGCCAGCAGGGTTCCGACTCAATGGCATATTTTCGTTCTGCTTCCTGCCTGGAGAAACTCCCACTGCAGTATGACGATGGGACCAGGGCATCAGAAGTCACTGCGCCTCAATTGAGTCGACTAATCCCTTTGCTCTTTGTACTGGACCATCATGCCGATGCATCCGAAATAATCCAGTTTCTCCTTTTCTGTCATCTCTTCTGCCAGTACTTCAATCGAAACCTTGAGGCGCTGGGTATATTCAATATTCAGCGTAAGGGTGCCAAGATAGTCATCCCGGGCATTGTCATAGATCACTTCATCAGTTGATGCATTCATAAGCACCACGTGAATAGGTTCAAAATGATCCGACACACACACATTGATGTTGTATTGCCTTTCACCGTACAGTACAAGGTTATAAATCATCTGATCCCCGGCACCAATGATATTACTGCGTGACTGACCATCATATTTGAACCTGGGACCAGGATGAACATTGCAATCGGAATACAAATGAAACTTCCTGCAGGAATTCCTTTGTGCGGTCATGACAGGCAACGCAAAGGTGATCAAGAACATGGCGAATATGAATCGTTTCATGGCAAATTGTTTTCAGTTTTAATTTCCGACGATAGTTGCTCTGATGGTGGTGACACTGGCCTTTATGGCAGAAAAATTCTCAGCTGTTATTTCCGGTAGTGAACCTCCCGAAAGTGTTATCACTCCAGGCTCCTCTACACTCGCAACAATCCCTTCAGACTCCAGTTCACTAAAAATGTCATCCAATTCCCTGATGTAATCCAGTATGCCCTGAACCGCGGGAGCCTCTGAAACGGATTCAGCCTGATTCAAAAGATTTTCAAGGGGATACTTCAATTCGGTGATCTCTCTGAGGATCGGATCGCGTTCATCGTATACCTCGATCGAATTCATTGCCAGGAACATAGATTCAATATATGCACCTGTGGTAATGACGGCTATGTCCTTTTCCCTTCCCGTAGTTTCAAGGAATTCCAGCACGTTGTAAAAGGCTTCATTGCCAATAACAATGAGCGAATCATTATTGCCAATATTGGTAACCAGGCGTTCTGCCAGTGATTCAAATGCAATATTTGAGACGTCCAGGTCGTTGCTTAATTTCCTCACAACCTCCATGTAACCGGCAGCTTCAGAATTTCTTGAAAAGAGGGCGGAATAGGCCAAATCAGAAATATACACCCCGAGGTTTAATCCCTTGTCCCTGGAGGAAGTGTATTCGGAAGCGCTGCCTGGATCATGCAGAATTCCCTCATTGTATTCAAGATCAGCATTATAAAACCTGGTCAGGATTTCTCCCGGAGCAGGAAAAAGATTAATGACCGACTTTATGTCCCTGATATTGCTTTCGGCCTGTTCCTGCTCGAATGTAAAGCCTTTGTCGCTCTTCTTATTCTGGTTTTTACATCCGGCCATAATCATTATCAGGAGGGAAGCCAGTAATAAAATTTTCAACTTTTTCATATAATGAGTATTTCTAAGTATTAAAAACAGCCTGCCTTAAGGGTGTCTCTCTGTTTATTTCCCTGACTTTTCAAAAATGCCGATGAGTTTCCTCAACAGATCATACCTGAGCGCAAAATACAAAATCAATGTCATCAACCATAAAATCATGACATTAAATTTTACCGTATCGATTTCTATATTTCCAATCTTCTTTACCGGCGCAAGGAAATGGGCCCTTCCGAAGCTATTGCCAGGCACATGGAAAATCGGTGTGTCCTTTCGAACCAGCTTGTCACCTGAAAGTACGATCTTCTGCATCTCATTACTATTGGAAACAAGCTCCTCCACTCTTTCGCTTTGGTATTTTCGTTTTAAATCCGCAACATCTGTTCCATCCTGCTCAAGTGCTGCAACGATTGCATCCTTTTGTGCCAGCAGAGCATTGTACCGCTCTATAAGATAATCCTGCCATTGTATGAGGTATTCGCGATACAACTGTACATCGGCTGCAGCAAATACTTCAGCGGACAAATCCCCAGGAAATCCCCCGAAGTTTGAAAAAGCGGTGGTAAGAATTTGCATCTCCATTTCTGCCAGCTCTGAATGACCTTTATCCATATGCTCCTGCAGATCAATTATATGGTTCAACAGCTCGGGGATCAGGAAACTGATTTTGTATTGGGTATTGGCAATTTCCTGGTCGACTTCAAAGAAATGCTGCTCGTATGTATTGTACTTGAACTGATTCACAACAAGTGCCTCATATGCCCACCGGGAGGCCATTAAATCTGCAGATAGGGGAACATATTCTGTCCTGGCCACTGTAGGGTGAAGTTTATCATATTCCACGATCACCCCGGACAACAAAATAAGAGGGACAAGCACAAATGGGATGGTAACATAGATGGCGATGACAGATTTCAGCCCGGCAGAAATATTTAAGCCAAGCAAAACAGCAAAACAGGATGTTGAAAACAGGATCAGCCAGAAATTCAGGTTCAGTCCCCGGATCTCAAGAATCTGGTTTCCAATGAGCGTGAAGACCAGCATCTGGATGGCCGAGAGTACAAAAAGGAAAACAATTTTTGAATTGAAATAAGCGTATTGACTTAAATTAAGAAAAGTCTCCCGGTTCCGGATCTTCCTGTCGCGAATGATTTCCTCGGCCGATATGATCATCCCGACGAATAAAGATACAATCACCGACATGAATAAATAGGCAGGAATATTCTCATTCAGACTGAATACATAACTGGGTGCACCATCCTCTGTCCCTCCCGGATATTTTGTAAAATATCCAAGAAGAAGTGCCAGCAATGGTGCGATCACCAGTGCAAGGCTCATAAACTGCCTGTCGGCAATTTTGGAAAGCAGGTTGCGTTGACTATAGACCAGGAACTGAGAAATTACACCGGGAATCTTGAAATGAACACGAGGCAGTGGAAGCTTTTCGGGCTCCTTGTTTTCCGGCATAAATTTTTGCCTGTATAACCTGTACCATTCATGGGGGTGGAACAATCTTTCAGTGGTGTATTCGCCAAATTCATTGACCGTTTTCGCTTCAATGATCTTCAGAAGATCATCGGTATGGATATTCCCGCATGACGCACATTCAATTTCCTCAGCATCAGCACGTGCAGCAATATTCTTTAAATAAGCTATGGCCTCTAAAGGATGTCCAAAATAAACAGGATATCCCCCCTTGTCCAGCAAAAGCAACTTATCAAACTGCTTGTACATCTCTGAAGAGGGCTGATGGATATTAATCACAACGATTTTGCCGTTAAGGGACAGTTCTTTCAGCAATAATAATACATTCTCCGAATCCGTTGACGAAAGTCCGGAAGTGGGTTCGTCAACAAAAAGCACCGACGACTCCCGTATCAATTCCAGTGCAATATTCAGGCGTTTCCTTTGCCCACCGCTGATGGTCTTATTGAGTGGGCTGCCCACTTTCAGGTCCTTAATGTAGAAAAGCCCAAGATTGCTGAGCACCTTTCCAATCCGCTTTATTCTTTCTGACTCCTCCAGGTCTCCAAGACAAAGCCTGGCATTGAAATAAAGATTTTGAAATACAGTAAGTTCCTCAATCAGCAAGTCATCCTGCGGTACAAATCCAAGAAGCCCTGACTGCGCATCATCTGTGGGATCAAGTGGTAAACCGTTGATGGTAATGCTGCCTTTTTCAGGAGCAATCATTCCATTCAGTATATTTATAAGGGTGGATTTCCCGGCACCGCTCCCGCCCATGATCCCAACCATTTCACCTCCCCGAAATTCCATGCTTAGCTCATGTATACCATTATCCGACCCAGGATAGAGGTACTCAATCCCATCGGCACGGTAGATGGTCTTTGGATGGTCTGTGTCACTAAAAAATGAAGAAACAATATCACTGTAATAGATCGGTACAATATGCCCGGTCTTTAGGGCCGCCCCCCTGGGAAATACATAAATATGATTTGGAAACACATTTTTCCCGGCCAGTTCAACAACTTCACTTCCCATATAATAGAAAATGTAGAGTTCAGCTTGCCGGATGCGGAGAAAGAAAAACTGCCCCTGCAATCCCTCCTTGGTGATGTGTTGAATGTTTTGAAAAGGAAAGTCACGGAGTCCGCTCACAACAAGCAATGCAGACTTATCAGGCACCCTGGAGAAACGCTCTGTGATGAATGCCTTGCTGTTGATGAATTCAGAAGTATTTATCTGCAGGGATTCGGCAATGGTCCTGATGGCATCCTGGATCGATTCGCTGTAATCTGTTCCAGTATTGCTGTGCGCCTGGAAATGCCGTGAGAATTGAATAATACTGAATAAAATCATGAACTTCCCCTTAAGATGCAGTTCCTGATTGATCTGGTTGCAGATCATGAGAATCTTGACAGAGATCACAGCGATCCGCTTTTGGTCGCTCTTTCCCTTGACTGCTCCAAGTTCCTCCATAAATCTGTCGAAAATAGAAATAGATCGTTCCACCATTTTGGAACTGAATTGTCCTTTCAGATAAGACTCGACGAAATTACGTGAGAAAATCCTGGATGCCTCCACATTTATCGTCGCAAGGAGTGCGAACAATTTCATCAGGGAGTGTAACATCGATTCGGTCATAGAAAATCGCTCTTTTGAGACGTTTGAAAAGAAACGTTACGACTTGAAAACAAGTGAAAACAAAAATGCATCATCCTGTTCCTGAAATACAAATTTTCCAGTATGCGCCTTCATGATCTCACTTACCAATGCGAGTTCAAGCCTGAAAATATTATCATATGCTACCTTTCCTGAAGTGACCTGTCGCAATTCCTGGATCTCATTCTCCGCCAGCTCAATTCCTTCGGACCGGATCTCAATTGCATTTTCTGCTTCAAAAGAGTGCATTGAAAGCGAAAGCGCGGCACCCTTGGGGGAATGGTTCACAACATAACCAAGCAGGGAGGTAAATGCGGCAAGGGTCAGGTTAAATTCCCCGGATACAGTCAGGTCCGATTCCGGGGCATTCATCTGAACATGAATCTCCTGCTGTTGCAGCAAATCTCCTTTTTCCAGGATACCCACCTCTAAAACCTCACTCAGCGAAACGGGGTGATCTTCTATCTGGCACCCTTTTTCGTTTAACCTGATAAAATGATTGGCTGCCTCTGAAAACCCTTCCAGGCTCCGTACCGAAACCTCCAGCAGGTAGAGCAACTCCGTAAACTCCTTCGAATCAATTTTATCTTTGATCATATGAACTGCCGTGACAATCTTGCTTATGGGATTCCGCATGTCATCAGTGATGGCTGCAATGAAATTTGTCTTTGCCCTGTCGAGCCCGAGCATCAACTTGTTGGCCTTTTCAAGTTCACTGAGCATCTGACGGTTTCTGAATTTCAGGTCCTGTACTTCAAGTGACCTGTTGATCGCCTGCCTGACATCGTCAATTTTATATGGCTTGTTAAAGAAACCATACAATTGTCCATTATTGATCGCATCCACCAGCGTCTTATAATCCGTATATGCCGTGATCATGAAACGCATAATATCGGGATACTTACCAGCCACCATCGCAAGCAACTCATTTCCCGTGATCCCGGGCATCTTATAGTCTGCAACAATCACATTCACAGGCTGTTCAGACAGTATCTCAAGGGCCCTGTCACCAGACTCTGCAAGAAGTAAAGTATAATCCTTTTCAAATGCAGCCTTGAAAAGCATCCTGTTGGTCAGTATGTCATCCACATACAAAACCACTGGACGTTTTGATTCCCTCAATTCCATAACTCGTTCCTCTTTTTGCTTCAAACGTAAAAATAGGCATTATTTACCAATAATACTTAGCAGGTAACCTATTCCGCAGGTCCGTCAACTTCAATCATTAACGATCAATGGTCATCCACATATCAAAAATATTGCATAATACGGTATTGCCGGAACATTTATCGGAATGAATTTGTATTTTTACCTGGAAACATTATTGCCTGCGCTTATGAAATTCAGACCGATCATGGCTGCTCTGCTGATGGCCTTCATTGCCGCAGCCTGCACGAATACAAAAAAAGAGGAGGCAAAAACAAAAGATGCATCCGTAGTAACTCCTGAACAACAACCCATTAACACCCTGTCAGAATCTGAGTTATCCGCCGGATGGCAGCTGTTGTTTGATGGCAAAACGAGCCAGGGGTGGCGCGGATTCAAAAAAGAAGCGTTTCCCGCAGAAGGTTGGCACGTGGTGGACGGAAACCTGATGATCGAATATTCCGGAACCGGCGAAAAGGGTTTTGCCGGCGATGTGATCACGATTCAGGAATTTGAAGATTTTGAGCTGACCATCGACTGGAAGATTTCGGAAGGCGGGAACAGTGGCATTCTTTTTTATGTGACAGAATCGGATGGCTACCAGGCTTCGTGGCATACGGCCCACGAGATCCAGGTACTCGATGATTTTGGGTACGATGATGTCCACGGTTATGTCCCCAACCTGCGCCAGATCTCAGGTGCCCTGTACGATCTGTATACCCCTTCGCGGGCTGCATCAAGACCGGTCGGTGAATGGAATACCGCCAGGATAAAGATAGAAAACGGACACCTGCAGCACTGGCTGAATGGCATCCAGGTACTGGATATACATTTGTGGTCTGAACAATGGAAGCAAAGGGTGACCGGAAGTAAATTCAGCGTATATCCCGATTTTGGACTGGCACGAAAAGGAAGAATCGGACTGCAGGACCACGGTCAGCAGGTGTGGTTCCGGAATATGAAGAT
>Ga0180435_10003547_pt1 | contig 15551 bp, 13 predicted proteins | sample SS_ome_3_FD_132467 | JGI IMG/M metagenome (GOLD analysis project Ga0180435, IMG submission 132467) | Hypersaline lake sediment archaeal communities from the Salton Sea, California, USA - SS_3_S_1 metaG | ecosystem: Environmental > Aquatic > Non-marine Saline and Alkaline > Hypersaline >... | reverse complement strand
TTTGGACTTAAAAGGTTGAAATAAGAGACTTTCGAAAAACCATGGATCGTTGTTCGCACCAGCTCCTTTTGTCTGAATTTTATTTTGATAATCTTTGTCTTGATGGATACAAACGAAATAGTCGTCCTGATTCATAATTGTTAAAGTCTGGTAATTCGTTTGATCGATGTGGATGCATATGATATTCTACCGCTTGTAAAAAAGGAGCTAACATGAGCGATGATGCAGATTCTTTAATTGAGGAATCCATAAACCTTGAACTGAACATCGGCGACTTGTATCTGCTTTTTTATAATTTGTTTCCCGGCGACCAAGAAATCTGGGGACGATTGACGCTGGAGGAAAAGGACCACGCATCAATTCTTCAAGTGAGCAAAGAGTATTTCAAACTGGCGGATGTCTTCCCGACCGAACTATTCCATTCCAGCCTGGAAAACCTGAAACATATGAATAGTGAACTGCTTGGCCTGATGGAACAGTATAAAAAGACGCCTCCATCAAGGGAAGACGCATTCAACACGGCATTAAGGCTTGAAAACTCCGCCGGAGAACTTGAATTCCAACGGTTTATGGATGAAGAAACCAACTCAACGGCATACAACACGTTTAAGAAGCTGAATAAATTCAACAAAAAACATACCGCCCTTATCCGCTCTTATATGGACCGGCATGGAATTCCGTTGGATCCTATTAATGGTTAACCGGCGGTTCGGATGGTCGGCGGTGATGACGCCTTTATTTTGATCTTCCGACGGGCATGATGCCCAGGGGATGTTCCGCATCGGGCATCGTTAAAAGATCCTTAACCCTGCCGTCGGAAAAGGCCCCGATGAAGACGGTTCCCAGCTCCAACGATACCGCCTGTAAGTAAACATTCTGCGCAGCATGCCCCACCTCCATATGAACATATGGGATCCCGCGGCTTCCGTATTTCCCGGTGGTGCGTTCATACACCGCCGCAAAAACGAGAACAATTGAGCCGAGTTTTACCGAGTTCTGCCCAAGTGCGGCCGAGGCCAGGTCGGAACGGAGGTCGCCCTTGGAAATACCCATAAGAGTATGAGTATGGGGCCGATACTTGTACACGCCCTTTGGAAGATCCTCGACATGACCGGCCACAAGATACACCTCAAGCGGATAAAGCGCGCCCGCCGATGGGGCGGTTCTGTATCCGTGTTCGTGGGTGATGCCCTGGGCGGCCCAAAGGAGTTGGGACACGTCGTCAAGGGTCACCGGCAAATCCGCATACGCTCTATGAGATCGTCTCTGTTTTAAGGCCGTTTCAACCGGGACACCGCCGGAATGACGCGGCGCGGGAAGTGATATGGGCTCTGCCGACACATCGTTCAGAAACACGATCCCTGCGACCGCGACTCCCAGAAACAGCCACAAACGATTTGCATTGAATAACACCGACGGCATCGTCTTCCCTCCTTCCGGGTTTGCAGTCCTGACGGGACGGCCTAAACATTCCATCCGCCGGCGTGGATAACCGCCGGGTCTTCAACATCAAGCACCCTGAGCACATCGGAATAAAGATCCCGCTTGATGGCCGCCACGACATTCCGTTCTTTAGTGAGTGAAGCGGCAGCTCCAAGGGTTTCCTCCAGAAGTGTTTCCCCGGAACACGCCTTCTGCACGATGCCCAAGGACACGCACTGGTCCGCCGTCAGACGCCTGCCGCTCAGGGCCATATCCTTGATTGTATGGCCGGGGATTGAATGTTTTAATATGGCCAGCATGCCGGGCAGAAACCTCATGCCAAGATCAACTTCGGGAATACACAGGAACCCCCGGTCGCTTCTCATATAGCGATAATCGCAGGCGCATGCCGCCATGGCGCCGCCGGCAAATGCGTGACCGTTCATGCATGCCACGGTGACAAGCGGACTCAAGAGAAAGCTTCGAAAAAAATCATTCAGCAAAAAGAAAAAATCTTTCACAGGAGTTTTATCCTGTTCGAACACGACCGTTGCCATCCATTCCAGGTCGATGCCGTTGCACCATATCTTTTCATGACCGGATTTCACGACAAGCACACGGGCGTCGGTGGTTTTTTCGATTTCACCCACCGCTGAAAGATGTGCGTTTAAAAATTCAGGGTTGAACCGGTTTTCCCCGCTGTTCCATGTAACGACGGCCACCTGCCCTTCTATCTTGTAGTCAACCAATGACATAAGCCTACCCCCGTTAATTTTGTTCAATGTAAATTCAAATGTTATTACCTTTGCATGCGTTTTTCAATTCACTTCTCCATGAATATATAAAACCATGTTAAAAAAACAACATCTTGTTTTTTACTTGTTTTCTTCCCGTAATGTCGGAAAAAAACTTGCATCTTCGATATATTAACCAGTATGCTGCCGTTTATCATGAACAGACCACCGCCCCTCAACGACCGGATTGCGTCACTTAAACAATCGGTACAGGACTGTAAACCCGGCATATGCACGGAACGTGCTCTTCTCTGGACAGCCTATTTCAAGAAAAAAGAAAACCGAAAGAAACCCGCCTGTATCCAGATCGCGGAGGCATTCAAAAACGTGCTTTTAAATAAAACCATCCGCATTTATCCGGACGAACTCATCGTTGGAAACTTTACCTCGAAACGGGTGGGCGGTCAAATTTTACCCGAACTTCTCGGTGTTCCCGTGATGGAGGATATCTTTAAATTTTCCAAAAGAAAAACCAGTCCACTTCAAATCTCCACCCGTGAAACCCTTCAGCTTCTCAACATCCTTCCTTTCTGGCTGTTTCGGTTCCTTGCCATGCGGGCCTATAAATCGCCGGTAACAAAAGTGTTAAAGATGCTCAGCCAGTTGAAGTCGTATTATTATGTGATGAATGAGACGGGGGGCGTCGCCCATACGATTCCAGGATACGACAAACTCATTACCCTGGGTACGAACGGCATTATTTCCCTGGTGCACCAACACCGGAAAGGCGTGGAAGAAAAATCCGACGCCTGGCACTTTTATGAAGCCGTAAAAATCAGCGCCGGCGCTTTTGCCGATTACGGCAGGCGATACCGAGCGGTTGCCCTTGAAAATGCCGAAAGAGAAACGGATCCGGGTAAAAAGAAAAACCTCCAAGATATTGCGGCATGCTTCCAGACCATTCCCGAAAAAGGCGCGTCTTCATTTCGGGAGGCGCTCCAGGTTGCATTTCTGGCTCACACCGTAATCATGACCGAAAGCCTTGACAACTCCATCGGCCTGGGAAGAATGGATCAATTTCTTTATCCCTATTACGAAAGGGACATTAATAGCGGGACATTAACCAGAGAGCAGGCAAAGGATTTCATCGCGGCCTTTTCCATAAAAATGTGTGAGATTGTTCCCGTGTTTCCGCAGCGAGTCGTAAATTTTCACGGTGGTTTTTACAATGCACAGGTGGTCACCGTGGGGGGAATGGATAAGGAGGGTCACGATGCCACCAACGAATTGAGCTACATTTTTCTTGACGTCATGAATGAGCTCAGAATGAGGGAGCCCAATTATCATGCCCGTTTACACGCCAACTCTCCGAAGGATTTCAAAGAGAAGATAATCACCGGCCTTTGCTCGGGAAGCAACACACCGGCCCTTTATAATGATGAGGTCATCATAGAAACCATGTGTCAAAACGGTTACACTCTTGAGGATGCCAGGAATTACTGCGAGTCGGGATGCGTAGAGCCGGTCTGTCCGGGAAAAAGCTTTGCTTCCACGAACGCCGCCATGGTTAATGTTCCCATCAACCTGGAACTGGCGCTTAACCGGGGCCGGCGGTTTAACTCCCTCATCCGGTCCGGCGCAAAAACAATGCCGGTCTCAAAAATGAAATCAATGGATGATGTAAAACAGGCATTTAGAACCCAGCTTCGATTTCAGATAAAACGCCTCATTGACGACATTCAGCCCATAGAACGCGCCAACAGGGATTATCACCCCACGCCCTTTACCAGTATGCTTCACGACGGGTGCATCGAATCCGGAAAATGCTCCACCGCCGGCGGCGCCGTGTATAATTTTTCAGGCATACAGGCCGTATCACCGGTGGCGGTTGGAGACAGCCTGTACGCCATTGAAAAAGCCGTTTTTCATGACGGAAAAATATCCCTGCCCGACCTTGTCCGGCTGTTGAAAAAGAATATTAATGATCCGAAATGGCTGGCCTATCTTAACCATCTAAAAAAATTCGGAAATGATGAAGAGGACGTGGATCAATGGACCCTCTACGTTGTCGATGAGTTTGGACAGGCACTTGATGGATATGTGAACACCCGCGGGGGAAAGTACGTCATGGGAATCTATTCCGACACGATTCATGAATTTTTCGGCCGGATAACAGGCGCACTTCCCTGCGGCAGGCAAAAAGGTGAACATTTTTCCTCGGGCCTTGCGCCGGGCAACGGGTTCGACAAAAACGGCCCCACAGCGCTCATTAATTCACTTAACCGGTTTGATTTTCGTAAAATACCCAATGGCATTAACTTCAACCTGAAGTTTTATCCCCATACAGTCGCCGGTCAAAAAGGAAAAACCGTATTTTCCACCCTCCTTGACACCTACTTTCAACGGGGCGGCATGCAGGTTCAAACCAATGTGCTTGACCCCCGGCAACTCAGGGAGGCACGGGATAATCCCCACCTTCACCCCAACCTTTTGGTCCGCGTATCAGGCTATACCGTGTACTTCAATGATCTCGCACCTGTTGTAAAGGATGAAATTATAGAACGAAGCACGCTGCTATTGTAACCATATTCTGTTCATTTTCAGCCGGTTGGATTTTCGCTTTTTTCGGTTGACATCTTATTGAATCTGATTTAATTGTTAATTTCAATTTAACTTTTGAATTAAAGTTGAACAGCATTCCCATCTAATGCATGAGGTGCCGACTATGGATGTCATTCAAAGCAGAATCGACACATCTTCCGATCTTTTCAAAAAAAATTATGAGGCCATGGAAGCTCTCGTAGAGGATCTCAGGCATGAGATGAAACGGGCCATGGAAGACCGATCTGAAAAAGCAAAAAACAGGCTGAAGGAATCCGGCAAAATACCGGCCCAGAGAAAACTGGATCTTCTTTTGGATAAAAACACCCCATTTTTGGAAACCTCTCCCCTTGCGGGAAAGGACATGTACGACGGGAAGGTTCATAAAGCGGGCCTAATCACCGGCATCGGCATCGTCGAAGGCCGGGAGGTCTTCGTGTCCATCAACGACGCCACCATCAAAGGCGGCGCCGGATACCCCATCAGCGCTAAGAAAGGGCTCCGTGGTCAGACCATCTGCATGGAAAACCGGCTTCCGTCCATCAATCTTGTGGATTCAGCGGGTGCATTTCTCCCTCTCCAGTCCCAGATGTTTCCGGACATAGACGGCGGCGGCAGAATTTTTTACAACCAGGCCCTTATGTCCAAAATGGGAATACCCCAGATCGCCGCGGTTATGGGCCTTTGCACTGCGGGAGGGGCATACGGCGTGGCCATGTGTGATGAAATTGTTCATGTGAAAGGGCATGGCGCCATATTTTTGGGGGGCCCCCCCCTTGTCAAAGCGGCCACCGGAGAAGAAGTGACCGCCGACCAGCTCGGAGGCGCGAATGTCCACTGCATGCAGTCCGGCCTGTCGGATTATATAGCAGAAGATGATGAAGACGCCATTCGAATCATTCGCAATATTGTAAACCATCTTCCCCCAAACGAGAAAACCCGCCTGCCCATGCAGCCTCCGACTCCCCCGGAATATGACCCGAAGGAAGTATACGGCATCGCAAATCAGGACCCGACGCTTCCCTATGACTGCCGCGAAATCATTGCCCGGATTACTGACGGCAGCCGCTTCCAGGAGTTCAAAGCCGGCTACGGCGAAACCCTGGTTTGCGGATGGGCGCATATCCACGGTTACCCCGTCGGCATACTTGGCAACAACGGCGTCCTGTTTTCGGAAAGCGCCCTTAAAGCGACCCAGTTTATTCAGCTCACGGACAAACGGGGAATCCCCCTTGTCTTCCTGCAGAACATCACCGGCTTTATCATCGGCAAGGCCTATGAACACGGCGGCATAACAAAGAACGGCCATAAAATGGTGAATGCCGTATCCACCGCCACGGTACCCAAGTTTACCGTCATTATCGGCAACTCCGCCGGGGCCGGGAATTACGCCATGTGCGGTAGAGCCTATTCTCCAAGATTTCTGTGGACATGGCCGAACACGAAAATCGGTGTCATGGGCGGCGAACAGGCCGCCGGTGTCCTGGTATCCATCACCAACGACCAAAACAAGCGGCTTGGCAAGCCCCCGCTGACCCCGGAAGAAGAAAAGGCCATATCCGATCCCGTCATTGCCGCTGCTGAAAAGGAAGGAAATGCCTATTACAGCACGGCCCATATCTGGGACGACGGCATTATCGATCCGGCAAAAACACGGGACACGCTGGGTCTGTCCATTTCCGCATCATTAAACGCGCCCATCAGAGATGATGTCTACGGGTATGGTGTGTTCAGAATGTAAGGATAAAAACATGTTCGGTAAAATACTTATTGCAAATCGGGGGGAAATAGCCGTCAGGGTAATGAAGACCTGCAATGAGATGGATATCCCGACCGTCGCTGTCTATTCCGATGCGGACAAGGACGCCCTGCACACGCTTTCCGCCGATGAATCATTTTATCTCGGGGCATCAGAGCCGTCCGAAAGCTATCTGAATATTGGTAAAATTTTAACCGCCGCAAAACAGACGAATGCGGACGCCATTCATCCCGGCTACGGGTTTCTTGCCGAGAATGCCGATTTTGCCCGCGAATGCAACCGCCGGGGCATTACGTTCATCGGCCCCCCGCCCGATGTCATCAGCAGTTTGGGAGATAAAACAACAGCGAGAAAAATAATGCGGGAAGGCCGCGTGCCGGTCATACCCGGCACCACCGATGCCGCAAAAGACTTAGAGTCCATTATAAACGAAGGCGATGCCATTGGGTGGCCGGTTTTGATCAAGGCGTCGGCGGGCGGCGGTGGAAAAGGAATGCGGATCGTTCCATCCCGGGAAGCAATGGAGGATGCATTCATTGCCGCCTCGAGGGAAGCGGCAAGCGCCTTTGGCGATGATTCCATCTACCTTGAAAAACTCATCACCAGGGCACGGCATGTCGAGTTCCAGATTCTCTGCGACTCATTCGGAAATGCAATTCATCTGTTGGAAAGGGAATGCTCCATTCAACGCCGGCATCAGAAAATCATAGAGGAAACACCATCCGTATCCCTCACCCCCGAACTGCGTGATAGGATGGGCTCTGCCGCCGTAAGAGCGGCGAAGGCCTCAGGATATGTCAATGCCGGAACGGTTGAGTTTCTTCTTGAACCGGACGGCAATTTTTATTTCCTGGAAATTAATACCCGGCTTCAAGTGGAGCATCCGATAACGGAAATGATTACCGGCATTGATCTTGTGAAAAAGCAGATCGAAATTGCCGCAGGCATGCCCCTCAGCATCAAGCAGCCTGATATTGCCGGTAAAGGCCATGCCATCGAATGCCGGGTGTACGGCGAAGACCCGGAGCATTCGTTCTTCCCCTCCGCCGGTAAAATCCAATTTTTGAAAGAGCCGACAGGCCCCGGGATTCGATGTGACAGCGGGGTTTGCACGGGATTCACCGTGCCGGTCGAATATGACCCTATTCTTGCCAAACTCACGGCCCATGCGGAAACCCGGCAGGATGCCATCAACCGGATGGTGAAGGCGCTGTCAGGCTTTCCCGTATTGGGAATAAAAACCAATATTCATTTTCTGATGGATATATTGACATCCGGCAGCTTCCATTCCGGCCAAACCTACACGGACGTTATCGAGTCTGAGTTTTCAGATTGGAGCCCGGAGAAAGGACGTTCAGAGACGGATGAGCGTACGGCCCTTCTTGCTTTCATAGCGGATGACCTTTTGCCGAAACATAAGATGGCTGCTTCAACGGAAGACAAACCGCCTGAGCCGTGGCAAACCCTGGGCAACTGGCGTATTTCCTGAAAAGGAGGACAAGTTGGAATACAACCTGAGCGTGAATGACAGGGAAAAAACCATCAGGATCGAAACCGATAAAGAGAATTCATTTTCAACTGAGCTGGATGCCGCGAAGCTCCATGTCAACTATAAACGGATAGATGATTATACGCTCCGACTGGAAATAGATAACGGGAAAACCAAAAAAGGCGTCAGCGTTCATTTAGTCGACTCCGAAGGCGGCAAAACCATATTTATAAACGGGGTTACTTATGCGGTGAAAAACAGGGATAATCTCCCTGTGGGAACCATTAGAAAGCAAGTTTCCACCAATCTTCCGGACAAGATCACCCCGCCGATGCCGGCCACGGTGATTTCCGTCTTGGTGAATAAAAATGATCTCGTGCAGAAGGGAGACGGCATCGTTGTTATCTCCGCCATGAAAATGGAAACCACGTTAACCGCTCCGTTCAATGGACGGGTAATTTCCTTAAACACGTCCCGGGGAGAAAAAGTAATGCCGGGTGATATACTGGTGGATATCGAGGAGGAGGAATAGGATATGGGCGATACCGATCTTATCTACAAGGTGAAAGACAGGGTGGCATATGTTGTAATCAACCGGGAAGCACAGAGGAACTCCATCAGTCCGGAAACGGTTTCCCTCTTTCTCGAGTACCTGGACAAAGCGGAGGCTGACAGCGACGTCAGGGTTGTTGCCGTCACCGGGGCCGGAGATAAAGCCTTTTGTTCCGGTGCCGATCTCGGCGGCGGACTGAGCGGCGGGGAAAATGAAGCGTTCCGCAATTACGCCGCGCTGTTAAAGCGGCTTGCCGGCTTTCCCAAACCCACTGTAGCAAAAGTGAACGGCTATTGTCTGGCAGGGGGAACGGGGTTTATGCTGGCATGTGACATTGTGATTGCAAAAAATACCGCGAAATTCGGCACCCCCGAAGTCAACGTCGGCCTTTTTCCCATGATGATCGGCGCCTTGATATTCAGAAATGTCCTGAGAAAAAAAGCCATGGAAATGGTTCTGTTGGGAGAGAAGCTTACCGCGGACAGCGCTTTTGAAATGGGCCTGATCACGCGATCCGTTCCGCCGGAAGACCTGGATGATGAAGTGGACAAGGTACTTGCAAGCCTTTCTTCGAAAAGTCCCATAGGCATGAAGATAGGCAAGGAGGCATTTTATCACATGGGCGACATGCCCTTTGAAAAGGCCGTTGACTATTTGTCCGGAAAACTGGCTGAGGTGGCCTCAACCCAGGATGCCGTGGAGGGGATTACGGCCTTTATTGAAAAACGAGCGCCGAACTTTATCGGTAAATAACAAATGATATCCACTTTAGGAACAACATATCGTCATTCCGGCAAGAGAGGAATAATAGGAGGCGGAGGAAATTATGGATAACGACAAACTGATCATAGCAAACTGCAGCGGGTTTTTCGGTGACCGCTTTTCCGCGGCCAGGGAGATGGTGACCGGCGGTGACATTCATGTTCTAACCGGCGATTATCTTGCGGAACTGACCATGGCACTTTTGTTTAGACAGAAAATTAAAGATCCGGAAAAAGGATACGCCTCCACTTTCCTGAAGCAGATGGAAGAGATCATGGGAGAGTGCCTTGACCGGAACATACGGGTAGTCGCCAATGCCGGTGGCCTTAACCCCTCCGCCCTCGCCCGGGAGCTTGAAAACACAGCTGAAAAACTGGGATTGAAACCGGTGGTCGCCTGCATCGAAGGGGATGACCTCATGCAGCGGATAGGCGATCTCCAGGCGGAAGGAGAGGAGTTTACCCACCTCGACAAGGGGGTCAGCCTGAAAGAGGCCGGGGCGTCCCCCATAACAGCCAATGCATACCTGGGCGGATGGGGAATCACCAAGGCTCTCGAAGAAGGGGCGGATATTGTCGTGGGCGGTCGAATTGCAGATGCGTCCTTGGTGTCCGGCCCCTCGGCATGGAAGTTCGGATGGAAACAGGATGACTGGGATCGTCTTGCCGGCGCCTACACCGCAGGACACATAATCGAATGCAGTGCCCAGGCAACGGGCGGCAACTACTCCTTTCTTAAAGACGTGCCGTCTTTTTCCAACGTGGGGTTTCCCATTGCTGAAATGTACGAAGACGGCTCTTTTGTCATCACCAAGCACCCGGGCACCGGCGGCCTTGTATCCACCGGAACGGTAACCGCCCAGCTCCTGTATGAAGTAAGGGATCCCGCCTACCTCACACCCGATGTGGTGGCCCGTTTTGACACCATTCAAATTCAGGATGAAGGCGGGGACCGGGTGCGGATAACCGGCGTCAAGGGCGAACCGCCGACGGATTCCACTAAAGTCTGCATCAACGACTTCTCGGGCTATAGAAACTCCATGACCGTCGTGCTCACCGGTCTTGATATTGAAGCCAAGGCCAAAATCGTGGAGGAGACTCTTTTTGAATCCCTGGGAGGGAAAGACCGGTTCGCGGTTTGTGATGTCCAGCTGGTGAGATCCGACAAGAGCGACCCTCGCGTGAACGATGAGGCCTCCGCTTTTCTCAGAATTTCGGTGATGGATCCGGATAAGCATAAGGCCGGCCGTCTTTTTTCATCAAAAATTGTGGAGCTCGCCCTTGCAAACATACCCGGCTTTACTCTGACCAGCCCCCCGACCAATGGAATGCCCGCCATCCGACACTGGCCGGCTCTTGTTTCATCCGGCTTTATCAAGCAGAACGTCATGGTCTCGGGAAAAGAATTTACAGTGGAATCGGTAAAGCCGACACCGGAATTTGAAGCATACCCTGCGCCTGAATACAAAATCAAAACCATACCCACCGGTAATATGATAAATGCGCCGCTGGGCCATGCGTTTGCTACCCGCTCCGGGGATAAGGGAGGAAACGCCAATCTCGGCGTATGGGCAAAAACTGAGGAAGGATTTGCCTTCCTATACTCATTCCTCACTGTGGACAAATTAAAAGAGCTTCTTCCGGATATGTCCGAATATGACATTGAGCGCTATGAATTGCCCAATCTCTTGGCCCTGAATTTCTACATCAAGGGGGTCTTGGGGGAAGGCGCCGCAGCATCCATCCGGAGCGATCCCCAGGCAAAGACCCTTGGAGAATATCTTCGTTCGAAAACAATTGAAATGCCGGAAAGCCTGCTTGTGTATAAAGATTAATCCCAATAAAGGAGAAGATATCATGTTTAAAAAAGATCGATGTGAGCTGTGCGGCCTATGCATTACGGAATGCCAGTGGATGGATGTTGAAAAAGAGCAGGCCGTTCGATGGATGACACGTATGCAAAGCCATGAGCATACGCCCGTCGTTGACAACTGCATCACCTGCTATTCATGCAACGAACGCTGCCCAAACGGGGCAAGGCCCTTTGATCTTTTCGCATCTCTCCAGGAAAAATTCCTGGCTCCCGAGAAAAAGCCGGGCATAGAATCCATGGAGGCCAAGTTTTCCTTTTCCGGCGAACTGAGAGATGTGCCCAGGGAAGACACCATAATGACCACCTGTGTTTTTGAAAAAACAGACCCGCACCTGATTCAGGGGGAGCTTTATAATCTCCCCAGAATCAGCGGCAAACCGTTTTTCTGCTGGGTGCTGTTCAGTCACATGAGGGCGCAAAGTGTTGAAGAAAAGCATGCCCGGGAATTCGTGGATCGCCTGGCATCCACCGGTGCAAAAGAGATCATCTGTTTCCATGATGACTGTTATGCCATGCTGGCCACCCTTGCCCCGGAATACGGCATCCAGGTTCCTTTCAGACCGATTCACCTTTCGGAATATCTTGCCGGGTACCTTAAAAAGAATAAAGACAGGATAAAACCGCTCGAGATGACTATTGCATACCAGCGGCCCTGTGCATCAAAACAGACACCGGACAAAGAACACTTTATCGATGAGGTGTTTGACCTGGCCGGAGTGACCCGGGTTGACCGCCGGTACGACAGAAAAAACGGTCTTTGCTGCGGAGGGGTGAAGTTCATGCTTGAGCTTGGCGACCCTAAGGCGGACCAGGAGAAGAATATCCTTGATGCCAAGCAAAACGGCGCCCAGGCCATGGTATGCTTATGCCCGGTCTGTATCCACTCCCTGGCCGGAACCGCCAAGGAGCAAGACCTCCCCGTTGTATTTTTGAGCGACATTGCCCGCATGGCCCTCGGGGAGATACCGGCCCCTGGCAACGTATAAGGGAAATAATATCCAATGAAAAAAAAGATTGCAAAACAAACGCCCTCAAGAAGCGCGTTAAGACGGCAGCGCGAAAAAGAGCAGAGATACAATACCATTCTTCGTTCCGCGGAAACCCTTTTCGCTAAAAAAGGGTATCATCAAACCAGCATGGAAGAGATCGGAGATCTCGCCGAAGTGTCCGCCGGAACAGTTTATTTTTACTTTAAAAACAAGGAAGATATCCTCATCACCCTGTTGAAGGAAGGCGGGTTTCATTTCAGGAAAATGATTGGCGACGCATTCAGACAAGCGGATGCGTCCGTTGAAGGACTGAAGAATGCAGGGGTTGTTTTTTTCCGTGACTTTTGTGTTCAGCACCCGGAAAAAGTGACCATTATTTTCCGAGAAGCCGTTGGGATGACTGAAAAAGTTGAATCCGTCAGAAAAGATCTCTTTAAACGCATGACCGAGGATATTAAGCAGGCCCTCTTGAGAATAAGTGAAAAACTGGACACCGCCTACCGGTCAGACCTGTCGGCCGAACTGCTGGCTGTCTGCATTGCGGGATTGTACGGCCGCATAGCAACTTACTATCTCATCTGGGATGACCGCTCAAAAGACCTGATGAATATTGCGGAAGAAGCTGTTTTGTTTACAATAGGCGGCGTTGAAAAACTGGTTGCCGCTAAAAAATATTAAATACGCAATCAGGAGGAAATCCATGGGAAGTGACATCTACTTTACAAAAGAACATGAAATGGTGAGGAAAGCGGTTCGGGATTTTGTAAATAAAGAAATTAATCCCTATGTCGACGAATGGGAGGAACAAGGGGCTGCGCCCCTGCATGACCTTTTTAAAAAAATGGGGAAACTCGGTTTCCTGGGTATTCGATATGATGAAAAATATGGTGGCGAAGGTCTTGATTACTGGTATGAAACGGTGGTTCTGGAGGAGATAGCCCGCGCCCGGTGCGGCGGCGTTCCCATGGCCATCTCCGTTCAAACCAATATGGCGACCCCCGCAATTTATGAATTCGGAAGTGACTATTTAAAAGAAACCTATCTCAAACCCGCAATAAAGGGGGACATGGTGGGGGCTATCGCCGTCACCGAACCGGATGCCGGGTCCGATGTATTTGCGCTTAAAACCACGGCGGTAAGAGACGGTGACCATTATATTCTCAACGGATCAAAAACCTATATCACAAACGGCACCCAGGCTGACTTCCTTACTCTTCTCGCAAGGACAAGCGATGAGCCCGGATATCATTCCTTCGGTCTTTTTGTCGTACCCACCGACCTTCCCGGTTTCCAGGTCAGCAGGAAACTGGATAAGCTCGGCATGCGAAGCAGCGACACGGCGGAACTTTTCTTTGACAATATGAAAATACCGGCCGAGAACATGATCGGCCGGGAAGGCGAAGGGTTTATCTATCAGATGCAGCAGTTCCAGCATGAACGGTTCGCCTGCCTGCCCCTTGCCTATGTGGGAGCAAGAATGATTATTGATGACACCATAGATTATATCAAAGGACGGGTGGTTTTCGGAAAGCCTCTCTCCCACAAACAGGTTCTTCGTCATCGAATTGTCGATTGGCTGACGGAAATTGAGGCGCTGCAGCAGTTGACCTATCATATTGTAAGAATGAAAATGGCGGGTCAGGACACCACAAAGGAGATCTCCATGGGCAAACTGATGTCAGGCCGGGTTCTGTCCGGCGTGGCCGACGGCTGTCTCCAGATGTACGGCGGCATGGGATTCATGAACGAAATGACCATATCCAGAGCATTCCGGGACTCAAAGCTGATCGGCATCGGCGGCGGCGCCAACGAAGTGATGAGCGAGGTTATAGCAAAGCTTGTGGGACTATAAGCGTCTTGCCCAAAAAAAGCCGGGCATTGGATCGAGCCGGAAGGTTTGTTTTAGAGAAAAAGTTTATACCGTCTTACTCGTAATCTTAATCAGTCTCTTATATTTCTGATAAGTTTTTAATGATTATGATTAAGAGTAAGAGAATTCGGGGGAAGTCTATCCCCCGAATAAATTAAGATCGCATGCTAGGGCTGCCGGCCGGGGACGATGATCCTCGAATCACCCCTCTGTTTCTGCCGCATCTCTTCCTCCTGCATCTTTTTTACACTTTCCACAACCTCTTCCAGGGCTTTTTTCATGGCATCCGGAAATACGTCCATGGCCTCCTCCAGATTATTTGCCGCCAAAGGAGATTGAATTGGAACCGGCCCCTGGGGCGACATAAGCTGAGTGTGCCCCATGAACATGGATGCCCTGCTTTTGTCTTCGGTGCCGTCGGGAAGAACGGGCACCAGCCGTCTTATGGAGGCAACCTTCAAGTCGGTTATGGCTTCCTCTCTATACAAGTTATTCCTGTCAACCGTAAAATCAATCTGTTGCCCCTGGTCTGCATCGTTCATGAATTGCCTCCGTTATGCTTGCGCCCGTGTCAGTTCCGGGCTTTGGTTACATGTTATTTTAAATCCTTGATATCCAGTATTTTTGATCGTTCTATTCCGACAATGCCGCCGTATCTTTTATAATAAACAACGCCTTCTATTTCATAATAACTCGACGTCGTAATGACTTTTCCGTTTTTCATGATGATTTCGTGCTTCGGAGCTTCATCCGGCATGGGAGCGGCCGACGTATCGGATTTCATTGTGCCCCCTTCTCTGCCGTATTCCAGGCAGGGCCCTTTCCAGTCGTCAATGGAAACCATTCCGGTAACGATCCCGTTTCGAAGCATGACCCAAACTTCACCGTAATTCAGAAAGTCCGGCCGTTCACAGGCCATTGTGGCCCTGGGCTGACCTGCCACGTCAATGACTTCATCAATGGTCATTCCCACGGATATTTTGTCCCTTGCCGTTGTTGTCTTCTGGCTGATAAAATATGTTATCTGCTCCAGTCGATCCATTTTTTCCGCAATCACCTGGCGCTTCTTTCTGAGCTTAAACGGCTCTTCCTCCTCCGCTTTTTGCATTCGTTCACTCAGTGCTTCATAGTCTTTTTCAAGCTCGTCAAATCTTTTCCTGTCGTTTTCAATTGTCTCTCTCAGTTGCTTACTGTCCTGAATCTGAAGCAGCCGCTTGATGATGGGCTCCGTATCGACATCGGTTTTGAGCTTGACCGTCAGCTTCAGCCTGTTGCCATCGATGGTCCACTCTTCCTCATCAACGTCTATCTTCAGGAGAACGGGAAGGAATTTACTTATCTCAATGAGCGTAAGCTTGCTCTTTTTGGCTGCCGGGCTGCCGGTCATATATTTCCCCGCTTCAGCAAAAAGCTTTTTTTTAGCCTGAAAAAAAGCATACTGTCGGGCATCATTTTTTGAGTCATTTTCCCCCAGTTCATATGAAACCTCGGCATAGAACG
>Ga0180435_10003545_pt1 | contig 15556 bp, 13 predicted proteins | sample SS_ome_3_FD_132467 | JGI IMG/M metagenome (GOLD analysis project Ga0180435, IMG submission 132467) | Hypersaline lake sediment archaeal communities from the Salton Sea, California, USA - SS_3_S_1 metaG | ecosystem: Environmental > Aquatic > Non-marine Saline and Alkaline > Hypersaline >... | reverse complement strand
GCTGCTTCTCACGGGACCGAGCTGGACATAGTTTTTGAAGGAACAGATGAAGCGGAAGCGGCGGCAGCTGTTGAGAAACTTATTGCCGGGCGCTTTGGAGAAGGGAAGTAGGTTGATTGCATGGGCAGGAAAAGGCCTGATTGGAAAGAATTCAAGGGACAGGGTCTTTCGGCCGGGATGGCTACCGGCCATGCCTTCCGGATGGAAACCATCAGTTCCGGAATATTTCGAATCAGGATAGATGAGTCGGAAGTAGAATCGGAGATTGAAAGATTCCGGAAAGCGGTAAGCGACTCTCATAAGAGCTGTCTCAAGGATAAAGCCCGGCTTGAAAAAGCTGTGGGCAGGGAACTGTCCTATATCATCGATGCCCACCTCATGATGCTGGAAGACCCTAATTTTCTGGGAGAGATCGAAAAGCGAATTATGGACAAGCTAACCAGTCCCGAACAGGCGGGTAGGGAGGTAGCGGACGAGCTTTTACAAGCCTACGCGGAACTGGAGGATGACTATTTCAAGGACCGGGTCTCGGATTTCGAGGATGTAGTTGAACGTTTAATCTCCGGACTGCTGCAGTTGAACATCGAACATCCCGTAAAGGACATCGACAAGGATATAATCCTGGTCGGCCAGAGCCTCAAGTTGTCCCAGCTTGCCAGTGTCCCTTTCGATCATATCCGGGCCCTGGTCCTGGAGAAAGTGGGCAATACCTCACATGTAGCAATCATCGCGCGCTCCTACGGGGTTCCGTTGGTTGCCGGCATCGAAAACATGCGCAATCTGATCCATTCAGGAGATTATCTATACGTAGACGGGGATGCCGGAATTGTCAGGATTTCGCCCAACCATGAGTTCACTGATATCGACGCTGATGTTTCCTCTGTGTCCAAGGTCGGACTTGATTCGATCGCCTCTGACCGTGAAAGCTGTGTGACCCTGGACGGCAGGGAAATAAAGATTCTCGGCAATACCGAGATCGTCAGTGAAGTCGGGGCGGTGCTGGGGCTCGGTGCTGAAGGTGTCGGGCTGTTCCGCACCGAATATCTTTATCTCAAGAAAGGCAGCCTTGACATTTCCGAAGAGGAGCAGTTCCAGGTCTACCGCGATTTCGCCGAAAGCCTGGAAGGGAAGGTGGGCATCATCAGGACCCTGGACCTGTCTTTCGGGGAACTCAAAGGGGGAGAATTTCTTGCCGGTGATGAAGGTGCGGTCCTCGGGCTGAGGGGAATCCGTCTCAGTCTGAGCAGGCCTGAGATGTTCAGGACCCAGGTAAGGGCGATACTGCGAGCTTCAAAGTTTGGAGATCTCAGGGTAGTCCTTCCGATGATATCCGGCCTGGAAGAATTCCTGGAAGCGAAAGAAATTATCACTGATGTAGCCGCATCGCTAGCTCCCGGCGAAACCGGGAGTTCCCCGGTTAAACTGGGCGTACTCCTGGAAGTCCCGTCGGCAGTCATGGTCCTCCAGTCCCTGGCCCGGGAGGCTGACTTCTTTTCGCTCGGCACCAATGACCTGATCCAGTACACACTGGCCGCCGGCAGACTTAACGACGAAGTCTCTTACCTTTATAATCCTCTGCATCCGGCGGTCCTGAGTCTGCTCAGGAAGGTCGCCGATACATTGCGGGAATCCGGAAAGGAAGTAGTAGTCTGCGGAGAAATGGCCTCTGATGAGACCTATTCCAAGATACTGGTAGGGATGGGTTTTCAATGTCTTTCGGTGGCGCCGTTGGCAATCCCCAGGTTGAAGGAGTCTTTACGGCTCACGAGGTTTGAAGACCTGCAAGTGAAGGTAAAGGAGATGATGAGCATTGAAAATCCCCCTGAGATCAGGGAATATGCATCCAGGGCTTTCTCGGCAAAAGAGAATTGAGCCCTGAAGCAGGGCCGGATGTTGAGAACCACGGATACACCAAAAAAATGGAAGGTCGAAAGTGATAATCTCGCCGAACCAGTTGACGATGATCAGGATGGCCCTGATTCCGTTTCTGGCCGTTAGCCTGGTCTATGGCAGAATGGGTGCAGCCATTGCCATATTCATTGCAGCTGGAATCACGGACATGCTTGACGGGCTGATTGCCCGTCATTACGGGAAGCAGACCAATCTGGGCGTTTTACTGGATCCGATGGCGGACAAGCTGCTCCTGGCCACCTCCTTTACCCTGCTGACCCTCCAGGATCTCGGACTGGCGGTCAAAATACCCTTGTGGTTGACCATTGCCGTCATCGGGCGGGATATACTCCTGGTGCTGGGTGCACTGGTCTTTAACCTCACGGTCGGGAACAAGGCATTCGTCCCTTCCTGGCTGGGCAAATCGACAACAGTGGTCCAACTGGGCCTCATCATGATGGTACTGGTCAGCAACTATATCGGCGAGAGAGTCGCCTTTCTGGATCTCGCAATGTTTGTTACCCTTGTCCTCACCATCAGCTCGGGCACCCATTACATGCTCCAGGGTATGAAGATGACGAGCGAGGACTTTGATTAGTTGTAACAGACAGCTTCTGGAACCATATGAAGGCCGGTGAAGCTTTAGCTCCGGATATGTCTGAAAGGTAAGAAAAATGGAAAAAGTCGAAACATTAATGACCGCCGATAACCTGAGATTCGGTGTTGTGGCGAGCCGTTTCAACAGCATGATAACCGACAAGCTGCTGGAGGGCGCGCTTGATACCCTCAGGCGTCACGGGGTGACTGAGGAGAATATTGTCGTGGCCAGGGTGCCGGGAAGTTTTGAGATTCCCAGCGCGGCAAAAAAACTGATCGATAAAAAGAACCTCGACGGAGTCGTTTGCCTGGGCTGCCTCATCAAGGGAGAAACTGTGCACTTTGACTATCTCGCCTGGGAAGTGACCCGCGGTTTAGGTGATGTCGCACTCTCCACCGGAGTACCTGTTACCAATGGAGTGCTTACCGTGGAATCAGTCGAACAGGCAATGAACCGGGCCGGCATCAAGTTCGGAAACAAGGGGAGCGATGCCGCTGAAGCAGTTATTGAAATGGCCAGCCTGTTCAAGTCCCTGGAGCAGGAATGAGCCGACGCAAGGGACGGGAGACGGCCCTGAAGCTCCTTTTTCAGCGGGATTTAACTGGCACTTCAGCGGAAGAGGCGCAGGAGCTTTTCTGGCTGAGCAACCATGCGCCTTCGGAAGCCAGGAAGTTTGCCGATTCTATCTATTCCTATGTTATGGAACACCAGGATGAAATTGACGACTTGATATCCGGCCATTCCAGGAACTGGAAGCTCGAGCGGATGTCAGCCGTCGACAGGAATACCCTGCGTTTGGCGATAGCTGAATTTATGAACGAGAATTCACCCCGTGCCGTGGTTACCGACGAGGCTGTACAAATAGCTGGAAAGTTTGGTACGGAGAAGTCCGGTTCATTTGTTAATGGGATCCTGGATGCAATACTCGAAGAACTTGAGCGGAGAAACAAATGAAGAACGAAGGCGACCATATCGCCCAGAGATACAATAAGCTGGATCGTATTGCCGGGTTGGGCTATCAAAAGTATCCACACAAATTCGAAAGCACCGATACCGTCGATTCCCTGGCAGAGGAATATTCAAGTTTCTCTGCGGAAGAGTTGGAAAAGCTTGCCAGGAAAGTCAAGACCGCAGGGAGGCTTATCTCTCTTCGCGGACATGGTAAAGCCGGCTTCGGCCACCTGTTGTCCGGGGGCAGCAAGATCCAGATTTACATACGGCAGGACAAAGTTGGACCTGAAAAATTTGAATTGTTCCAACTGCTCGATGTGGGGGATTACATAGGCGTAGGAGGTACATTACTTCGCACCAGGACCGGAGAGTTGACGATATTTGTCGAAGATCTTGAATTCCTGGCCAAGGCGCTTCTTCCTCTTCCCGAAAAATGGCATGGACTGGCCGATGTCGAGACCAGATACCGGCAGCGCTACCTGGATCTGATCGCCAACAGCGGCGTGAGGGAGGTCTTTGAAAAGAGGAGCCGGATTATTTCCGAAATGCGGAAATACCTGGAATCGAGCGGTTTCATTGAGGTTGAGACTCCCATGATGCATGTCATTCCGGGAGGAGCCGCCGCCCGCCCGTTTATAACCCATCATGAAGCCCTCGGAATGGACCTCTACCTGCGCATTGCGCCTGAACTTCACCTCAAAAGACTGCTGATAGGGGGATTTGACCGGGTTTTCGAAATCAACAGGAATTTTCGCAACGAGGGAGTTTCCACCCAGCACAATCCTGAATTCACCATGGTGGAGTTTTACCAGGCTTACGCTGATTTTGAAGACCTGATGGACTTGACGGAAGCTATGCTGCAAAGCATCCTGCTCTCTGTCAATGGCGGCCTTACAGCTGAATTCCGGGGAAACAGTCTCGATTTTTCCAGCTTTCGCCGGTTTACGATGATGGAAGCTATCAGGGAGTTTTGGAGGGGAGGACAGCCGCCTTCCAATGACGAACTTTTTGATCCGGGGTTTCTGAAAAAGTCCCTGCTCGAACTCGATTCGGTACCCGGCGAAGGAGATGGCTGGGGAAAAATGCTGGCAGCACTATTCGAAGAGATTGCCGAAGATAATCTCATTCAGCCTACCTTCATTACGGATTTCCCCCTGGAAATATCTCCTCTTTCCAAGCAGAAGCCTTCTGATCCTCGGTTCGTCGACCGGTTTGAACTGTTCGTGGGAGGCCTGGAGCTGGCTAACGGCTTCAGCGAACTGAATGATCCGGAGGAGCAGAAGAAAAGGTTCGAAGCGCAACTGGAGGAACGGTCAAAGGGAGACCTGGAAGCCCACGAAATGGATGAAGACTATGTTGAAGCATTGCGTCACGGGATGCCCCCGGCGGCGGGAGAGGGAATCGGGATCGACCGCCTGGTGATGATGCTGACCAACTCGTCATCGATTCGGGAAGTCATTCTGTTCCCTCATCTGCGGGTCCCGAAGGAAAAATAGCTCAACCATTGCGGCTGTCGCTGAGAGGATTTGTGGATTGAAACTGGAGTTATTCGTTGCATTCAGGTACCTCAGGGCCCGCCGGAAGCAAGCCGTTGTTTCGGTTGTCACAGCCATATCGGTGCTTGGTGTGATGGCCGGAGTTGCCGCTCTGATCATTGCGCTGTCGCTCAATGCCGGTTTTCAGTCTGAATACGAAACAAAGATCCTGAGCGTGACGTCGCACGTCAACGTAATGGGTACGGGAGGAAGGCCGGTCGATGATTACCGGGGACTCGTTGCCAGGCTGTCCGCGATTGAGGGGCTTGACGAGATCACCGGAATCAGCCCGGTAGTGTACGGGCAGGCCCTGCTGCAAAGCAACGGCCGGGAAGAGCCCGCCGTCATCAAGGGGATTAACCCGGAACCCGAGATCCTGGCCCGTTCGGTGCCGGAATTGGTGGAAGGCAGCCTGGAATCGTTCACATCTTCTGAAGGCCGGTTTCCGCCGGTTATGCTGGGACGCGAACTTGCCGACGCCCTGGTGGTTTCCGCCGGGGAAAACATCAGGGCCATAGGCCTGGAAGGAGCGCTTTCACCTATCGGCAGGATGCCCCGTATCCAGACTTTTCGAGTAGCGGCTGTTTTTGAATCCGGCCTCTGGGAATATGACGCCACCTGGGCCCTGACTCCCCTGGCCCCGGCCCAGAACTTCGCGGGACTGGGTGAAAAACAGGCATCCAACATCGAATTGCTGATAACTGAGATTTACCGGGCTTCTGAAATCGCCACCCGGATTGAAGATGAACTGGGTCCGATGGTTTCAACCAGCACCTGGATTGAGCTGAACCGGCCGCTTTTTTCAGCCCTGAAGTTGGAAAAGCTGGCCATGTTTCTTGCCATCAGCCTGATAGTGTTCGTCGCATCCCTGAATATCGTGAGTACCCTGATACTCATGGTAATGGAAAAGGGAAGGGACATAGCGGTAATGTCGGCTATGGGCGGAGACCGGAGCCTGACGACCAGGATCTTCATGCTCCAGGGCCTGATCATCGGAATTACCGGGACTATCCTGGGAGACATCCTGGGAGTAGCCACATCCTGGTACCTGAACGCATTCCAGGTCATCAAGCTCGACCCCCAGGTCTATTCGATCCCCTATGTACCATTTCATCTTTCCCTCCTGGATGTCGTTTCAGTTTCGATCGTAGCAATCATCATCAGCCTGGCAGCGACGGTTTATCCGTCCTGGGCCGCCGCCCGGCTCAACCCGGTGGAGGCCCTCCGCTATGAATAAGATTCTGGAAGTTAGAGGGCTGAACAAATCATACCCGTCCGGGCAACAGATCCTGGACGTGCTTAAAGGTCTCGATTTTGACCTGGCAAAAGGTGAGATGGTTGCCGTAACCGGGAACAGCGGGTCCGGCAAAAGTACGTTGCTACACCTGCTGGGAGGTCTTGAAGATCCCGACCGGGGATCAATAGTCTTTGAAGGCCGCGATATCACAACTCTGAAAAACCAGGAACTGGCTGCCTGGCGAAACCGGTATACCGGTTTCGTCTTCCAGTTTCACCATCTCCTTCCTGAGTTTTCGGCTCTGGAAAATGTCATGTTCCCGCTTCTTTTGAGGCGTGAGCAGTTTCGCAAAGCGCGAAGCAGGGCGATGGGGCTTCTCGATGCGGTCGGCCTGGCCGACCGCAGCACTCACAAACCGGGGGAACTGTCCGGAGGAGAGCAGCAGCGGGTTGCGATAGCCCGCGCACTCTCGGGGAAGCCCGCAATTCTTTTCGGGGACGAGCCGACAGGAAATCTTGACCGGACCACCTCGGAGAAAACTCTTGATCTCCTTCTCAGGATTCACAGGGATTTTGAACTCACTTCGGTCATTGTGACCCATGACCCCGGAATGGCATCCATATGCAGCTCCGTCAAAAGCCTGGTAAACGGCCGCATTGTTCCTGCCTGAGTTCCCTCGATTCGTCCTTCATGTATCACCGTCCTCCTCCAGCAGCGACCAAAGCCGGTGAGAAGCGCGGACAGGGGATTGAGATAACAGGCTTGGAGTTTTCAGCCCTGCCGGGACTGAAAATTGATAAAATAACGGTGTAGACCATGTTTGAAAAATATACAGACCAGGCCAGGGAAGTTATTCGGCACGCTCGAAAAGAGGCCTCCATTTCAGGAGCGGAGAGAATAAACGCCGAACACTTGCTTTTGGGCCTGATGAAAGCCGATATCCACTTGTTTGCGGGGCTCCACGGAAGTTTTCTGCTGCTCAGGGATGAATTACGGGAAAGAGCAGCCGAAAGAGTGGATTCCGGCAAGGCAGGGAGGACCTCCGACGAGATCACCTTCGATTCCGATTCTCGCCAGGTCCTGATTTGCGCGTTCGAGGAAGCAGCTTTCATGAGCAGTCCAGCAGTGGATACCAGGCATCTTCTCCTGGGATTGCTCCGCATCGAAAACTCTCCGGCCCGGACTTTACTTTCTTCCCGCGGAATTGATCCCGAGACGGTCAGGGAAATCCTGGCTGCCCCCGGATTGCCCAAGCCATTGCCCGAAGTCGAACCGGTCCCGCCCGAGGAAGAGAATGAATCCGTCCTGGCTGAATACTGCCGCGATTTGACGGAACTGGCACGCAGGGACCAGCTCGATCCACTTGTTGGCAGAGAGATGGAGTGTGAAAGGATTATCCAGATACTCTGCCGCAGAACCCGGAACAATCCGGTCCTGGTGGGCGAACCCGGCACCGGAAAAACCGCCATAACCGAGGGGTTGGCGCAGATGATTGTTGCCGGGAAGGTTCCGGGGGAACTCAGGAACAGGCGCATTTTGAGCCTTGACCTGTCCCTCCTGATTGCCGGAACCAAGTATCGCGGACAATTTGAAGAGCGGCTGAAGAAGATTATGGCCGAGCTCTCCGAGAACCGCGATCTTCTTCTCTTCATTGATGAGATCCACAATATCGTCGGTGCGGGATCGGCGGAGGGCTCCATGGATGCCGCAAATATTTTGAAACCTTCCCTCTCCCGCGGAGAATTCCAGTGCATCGGGGCAACTACTCCCCGGGAGTTCAATAAATCGATGGAGAAGGACCGGGCCCTGGAACGACGTTTCCAGGTCGTCAGAATTGATCCCCCGGATGAGAGGGAAAGCCTGGAGATCCTGAAGGGAATCAAGGATAAATACGAAGAATTCCACGGCGTTCGTTACTCACTCGAGTCACTTGAATCGGCAGTTTACCTGAGCAGCCGCTACATCAGCGACCGAAGGCTTCCGGATAAGGCGATCGATGTGCTGGATGAAGCGGGGAGCCGGATCAAGCTCGGGAGAAAATCCGGGGCCCGAAAGCCGGTTGTCAAGAAGGGGCAAATCGAAAAGGTGATTTCAAGCTGGCGAGGTATCCCGGTGGAGGAAGTCAAGGAGGAGGAACTCGAAAAGCTGATCCGCATGGAGGAATTTCTCAACAGCCGCATCATCGCCCAGCAGGATGCCGTTTCCGCCATAAGCCGTTCGATAAGGAGGGGGCGAACGGGAATGAGAAATCCCCACCGCCCGGTCGGATCATTTCTTTTTCTCGGTCCGACCGGAGTGGGAAAGACTGAACTGGCCAAGTGCCTGGCGGAGTTCCTCTTTGGAGATGACCGGGATCTGGTGAGGCTGGATATGTCGGAATACATGGAGAAGCACTCGGTGGCCAAGATGATCGGGTCTCCTCCCGGTTACGTTGGCCACGAGCAGGGGGGGCAGCTTACCGACAGGATTCGAAGGTATCCCTATTCGATTGTTCTTCTTGACGAGATTGAGAAGGCCCACCCCGATGTCTTCAACCTTCTTCTCCAGATCCTGGAAGACGGCCGGCTTACCGATTCCCATGCCAATACCGTCGATTTCAGGAACACCATCATCATCATGACATCGAACTGCGGGTCCCGTTTTCTGGATGGAGAAAACCAGGTGGGCTTTTCGACCGGCAAGGCATCCAGGCCCGCGAATATCGAAGAAAAGGTTATGGGAGAGGTCAGGAAGCTTTTCAATCCTGAATTTCTCAATCGACTGGACGAAATACTGTTTTTCAAGTCCCTCGACGAAGATTCTCTGCAAGCCATAGTTGAGCTTTTGATGGAGCAGGTCAATGCCAACCTTACCGGACGAGGCATCAGGATTGAACTTGGAGGGGGCGTCCACTCCTGGATAGTCGAGAAGTGCTGCAAGGACCGGCGTTATGGAGCCAGGCCCCTGCGCAGGGCGATTCAGCGCTATATCGAGGATCCGGTTTCAGACCTGATTATTCAAAAATTATTGAAAGATGAAGAGCGGATTTTTGTCTATGTAAAGGATAATGAACTCTATTACAGGTCGGATCTCTCCGGAAGCGAAGAACCGCTTGATCCGGACAAATCCTGACATCGGCACGGGTTCCGGAGATGATCAATCAAATAGAAGCTGGAAATCCGGGTATTTTCAGCTTTTATGGTTCTGGAGAGTTCCGGTCCAGGCCTTTTTGAAAGCCCGAATCCGTGAAAAAAAGAGGAAATGGCCGCGTAAGGCGACGGGCAACACCCCATTAGTTTACAATATGCATTTCAATAAGATTATGGACCTGATTCATCCGTCCTACAGAATGAACAAACCGACGCCATTTGACGAACAAACTAAAGAGTGGATAATGGTTAATTTTCAGAAGGAAACTCGCAGGGAGTTCTTATGATCAGTCGCCCTTTGGAACAGACTTCGGGTTGGAATATAAAGATGCGAAAAAAATGCGCGGCATCCTTTTGGGGGCTGTTTCTAATAATCATCCTTGGCTCGACATCTCTCGGACAGGATCAGCTGGAAAGGGTTGAGGAAGTAAGGATTATCGGCAACCGGAGGATACCTGAAAGCACAATTACCTATTATATCCAGACCAAGGCAAACGACCCCTATAACGAAAACCAGATTTTGCGGGACTACCGGAGCCTTCTGAATACCAATTTTTTTGAAGATGCCAAAGTGCTCGTAGACGAGGGGCTGACCGGAAAAATAGTGATTTTTGAGGTCAATGAAAAGCCGATCATCAGGCGTCTTTTATACGAGGGGATGAGTTCCTTCAAGGAATCCGATGTCCTGGAGAAGTTCCGGGACATGAGAGTTGGCATCACCGTCGATTCCCCCTTTGACAAGGCCAGGATACCAAGGGCCCGAAGGGCCATGAGATCTCTGCTGGAAGAAAAGGGCAAACCGCTGGGCCGGGTTGAAGTCGAAGTGGAACCTATTACCACGGCGACGGTAGCCCTTAAATTTATTGTGGACGAAGGGCCGAAAGTAAGAATCGGGGATATTTCCTTTGAAGGCAATACTGTTTTTTCCGACGACGATCTCAGGGGCTTTCTGGAGCTGAACAAGGTGCGCGGCCCGATCGTCATGTTCAAGAGCCTCGATAAATATATTCCCGACAAGCTTGAATACGACGTTCAGCTGAACCTGCTTTCCAAGTACAAGGAAAAGGGATACATATTCGCCAAGGCAGGCGAGCCTGATGTGAGGATCATCGAAGCTCCCCAGGGAATGCTGATAGGTTTCCGCAAGACCAAGCAGCAGTACTTCATCGACATCCCGATCCAGGAAGGGGAGCAATACCGGATTGGTGAATTCAGTATAGTGGGAGCCGAACAGTTCAACGAGCAGTTCATCAGGAATGTCTACCAGCTGGAGACCGGGGATGTAGCCAACTATACAATCCTCAAGGATGCCACCGACCAGCTCAAGGAATTCTATTCCGACCTGGGATATCTGGACATGGATGCCCGCCCGGATATCAGGCCCAACCGGGAAGAACGAACAGTTGACGTAAATATCAGTATTTCCGAGGGAACCCGGTACATCGTGAACCGGATTGATTTTGCCGGGAATACCAAGACCCGTGACAAGGTCATGCGCCGGGAATTCCTGCTCGAAGAGCAGCAGGAGTTCAATGGAAGAATGCTTGATTTTTCGATCATCAGGCTCAACCAGTTGGGATTCTTCGAGAAAATAGAAGAGGAGGACTACGAAGTCCTCAAGCGACCTGACGAAGGTGAAGTTGATGTAATGGTCAACGTCGAGGAGCGCAGTATCCAGTCGATAGGTTTCAATGGAGGATACAGCGGTTATTACGGGGCCTTCATAGGGGTGAACTACACGACCAACAATTTCCGCGGCAGGGGTGAGAGAATCGATATCAACCTGCAGGGCGGATCCCGCAGCGCGAACTATACCTTTGGTTTCACCCAGCCCTATTTCCTGGACACCAGGGCATCGATGGGATTCACAGTTTTTGATACCCGGATGCGTTACGATACCTTTTCCGCCTATTACGGGATGATCAGCCTTGACAATAATGTAGAACTTTTTACCAGGCGGAATACGGGTTTCAATTTCTCCACAACCTATCCGCTCGCTCGGTGGGTTCGGGCCGGAATGCGCTACTCACTGACCCGGATCAAAGTCTATGATGTTGACCCGACCTATGAAAACTATGCCGCCAGCCAGCTGGTCGGTTTTACGCCGGGAGGCGATCAGCAGGATGCCGAGGACGGCCTGAACAAGAGCGAGATAGCTTTCACCCTCTCCTACAACACCAAAAATTCCTTTTACAACGCCAACCAGGGAACCATGATTTCCGGTATTGTGCCAATTTCCGGGGGCCCCCTGGGAGGTGCCTACAACCTCATCAGCCCCTATGTTGACTTCCAGCATTTCAAAAGGGACAACTGGTTCAGCGGCGGCCGTAATACCTGGGCCTTCCGCTGGAAGGGAACTCACATAATTCCTTTCGGCGAGACTGTATCAGGCAGGCCGATGGCGCCGCCTTTTTATGACAGGCATTTCATTGGAGGAGAATGGGACCTGCGAGGCTTCTATCTTCGTTCAGTCAGTCCCTGGGCGATGATTACCAGTCCGGTACTCGACCTGGGCGGGAACCCCCTTCTCGATCCCGGTACAGGCCTTCCACTGGGCCAGAACCAGCTTATCGTAGTCGGGGGAGACACATATACCGTCGGGACCCTGGAATACAGGGTGCCGATAGTCGGTCCCCTCCAGCTGAATCTTTTTACCGACATCGGTTCTTCCATGGTCCTGCGGGAAAAAGACCTGGTTGTATTCGGGCCGGATACCTACATCGACCTGGTAGAAAGTACGAATAATGTATGGAGAATGTCAACGGGCGCCGAGGTTCAATTTCAGCTTCCGGTCCTTAACCAGCCTTTCCGGCTGATTTTTGCCTACAATCCGATGAAGCTGGATACCGATGTCGTCGTCGACGGAATTTCCTATAACCTGAAGGAACCCAGCACTGACTTTAAATTTACCGTGGGGTATAGTTTCTAGGACGCTTCAGCAGAGAACAAGATTAAAACAGATTTAACAGTAGATACATTTCAGGGGAGCTAACACAATGAATAAACACAGAATATTGGTGATTTCAGGAATCCTTTTCATGTTGCTTTGCACCTGCGGCCTCGCCCAGAGCAAGGTCGGATTTGTCAATTCCCAGGAGATCCTGGCCGGGACCGCCGAAGGAAAAGAGAAGCTTGGGGCACTGGATGAATTCTGGGCCGGAAAACAGAAAGAGTTCGAAACCAGGAACGAGGAAATCAACACCCTCCAGCAGAATCTTATGGCCCAGCAGAGATCCCTGGATGCCGAATCTCTCGCCAAGATGCAAAGAGATCTCGAGCAGAAGCAGACCGAGCTTCGCAGGTTTCAGGAGGACTCCCAGGCCGAGGGTAGCCAGCGCCAGAATGACATCCTGCAGGCAATAAGCCAGAAGGTCCAGGTGATAATCGAAGAATATGCCAAAAACAACGGTTTTGCCGTGATTTTCGTTATTGACCAGAGCCAGGCCTATGTTTCTCCGAAGCTGGACGTGACTGCTGAAATAATCAAATTGTATGACGAGCGTTATCCTGAAGGAGCCTGATTCGGTACCCGATTTTAAGACTTCGCTCGATCCAAGAACTGCAGTAAAAGGTGGATGTAACAATGAAAAGGGATTTATTGATAACGGCTTTAATCACGCTGGCGCTTGTCTTCGGGGTTCAGGGTTTCGTCTCTGCCCAGGGAACAGGCGGCGGTATAGACGCCAAAATAGGATTCGTTAACAGCCTCGAGATTCTCCAGGGATGTGCTGAGGGCAAGGCCCAGATTGCTCAGGTCGATGCCTTTACCAACACCAGGGAGAGTGAGCTTCGAAAGGTTTCCGAAGAGCTGAATACGCTGAGAAACAATTACCAGAGAGAGGCTCCAACCCTCAATCCCGCGACTGCAGCCGAAATGCAGGCTGCTGTTCAGGAGAAGGACAAGGAACTGAGAAGGCTGACCGAAGACGCGGAAGCCGCCCTCGAGGAGAGGCGCGCGGAGCTTTTCAGCAGAATGGGTGAGAAGATCAGGGAGGTTATTTCCGAGTACGCCGTGGCCAATGGATTTGACATCATTTTCCTCGAATCTCCCGGGCTTCCATACCACGACGAGGCCCTGAACCTTACGGAAGATATCATCAGGGCATACGATGCCAAACACCCGGTTAACTGATCTCTCAAGCAGGGGTGCATTGACATGGCGGACAAAAAGTTTTTTATGGATATCCAGGAAATTATGGACTTTCTCCCCCACCGCTACCCATTCCTGTTAATTGACAGGATCAGGGAGATGGAAGAAGGGGTCCGGATCAAGGCGCTGAAAAACGTCACCATTAATGAACCCTTCTTTTGCGGGCATTTTCCCGGCGTTCCGGTAATGCCCGGGGTGCTGATGATTGAAGCCATGGCCCAGGCCGGCGGAGTTTTGATGTTTAACAGCCTGGAAGGGAAAGAGACGAAAGTCGCCATGCTCCTGGGTGTTGAGAAATGTAAATTCCGCAAGCCGGTCCGCCCCGGGGACCAGATGATGATTGAAGTCGAAGTTTTGCGGCTTCGTTCCCGCCTGGGTAAAATGCTTGGCAAGACCTATGTCGACGGAGCCGTGGCCGCGGAAGCCGAGATATCCTTCGCCCTCGTCGAACGGAGCGACCTGACCGGCTCCGCCGGAGAGCACGAATGAGCGCCGGCAAAGGGCCAACGATACACCCTACAGCAGTGATATCCGGGAAGGCGGACCTTGGCGAAGGTGTATCAGTAGGGCCTTTCTGCGTAATAGGCGATGAGGTTTCGATCGGAGCCGGCACCGAAATCGGCCCGCATACCTGTTTTGAGGGTCCCTCGACTATCGGGAAAAACAACCGGTTTATTGGATATGGCTCTATCGGTTCCCCTCCCCAGGACTTGAAATTCCATGGAGAGAAAACCATCCTGGAAATGGGCGACAATAACGTAGTTCGGGAGTTTGTCACCCTTAACCGGGGCACCGGAATCGGCCTGGGCAAGTCGGTTATCGGAAGCCATAACCTGCTGATGACCGGAGTGCACATAGCTCATGACTGCATTGTCGGAGACCACGTGATCATGGCCAATGCCGCTACCCTGGCGGGACATGTACTGGTGGAAGACCATTCCAACGTTGGTGCATTCACCGGGGTTCACCAGTTCTGCCGCGTAGGGCGCCACGCGTTTATCGGCGGCTACAGCGTAATTACCCGAGACGCGTTGCCTTACGTCAAAACCGTGGGGGAGCGCGGGGAAGCCGGAATCTACGGTATCAACACTATCGGCCTGGAACGCAAAGGATTTTCTCCCGAGCAGATCAAGGGACTTAAATCAGCCTACCGGATCCTGTTTCATTCCAAGGGGCTTTCCATGAAGGAAAAGATTGCAAAGGTAAGGGAAAGCGGTCCCCTTTCCAATGACGTGGAAATACTGCTCGATTTCATCGAGACTTCCGAGAGGGGAATCGTCAGGTAGCCGGGCATCCCCTGCAGTTAAAGATTTGCTGAACCCCTGTCCGCAAAAGCCTTATTCGGAGCAGAATGATGGAGCCTATTCACCGCCTTGGCCTGATTGCCGGTAACGGGCATCTTCCTTTTTATACTCTGGAAGAGGCTGCCCGGAAGGGTGTGCCCGTAACTCTGGCGGCTATCAGGGAAGAAACCTTTCCGGAAATAGAAAGCCTCGCAGAAGATCTCCAGGGAGACATTACCATTCATTGGCTCGGGTTGGGTCAATTTGGAAAGCTCCTGGAGACGTTCAAGAGGGAAGGGGTAAGCCATGCTTTGATGATGGGGCAGGTCAAGCATGCGAGGATTTTCGCTCCAGGCTCACGCTCGCCCATGGACTACCTTCGAAGCCTTCCCGATTTGAAGGCACTCAAGGTGCTGGGCTCCCTGGCCGGCAAGAACACCGCTTCCCTGATCAACGCGGTAATCAGGGAAATCGAAAACGAAGGGATAGTCTTCATTGATTCCACTTCCTTCCTGGAAAGCTTGCTTCCTCCTGAGGGCCTGTTGACAGCCCGCGAACCTACCAGCGAGGAACAAAGGGATTTCGATTATGGAATCCCGGTAGCCAGGGATATTATCCGCCTCGATCTCGGACAGACCATAGTAGTCAAGAGCCAGGCGGTTGTGGCCGTCGAAGCAATGGAGGGAACCGACGCCACAATTCGCAGGGCAGCCGAACTTGCCGGGGGAGAACCCCTTACGGTGATCAAGGTCAGCCGGCCGAATCGCGAAATGAGGTTCGATGT
>Ga0180435_10003544_pt1 | contig 15558 bp, 10 predicted proteins | sample SS_ome_3_FD_132467 | JGI IMG/M metagenome (GOLD analysis project Ga0180435, IMG submission 132467) | Hypersaline lake sediment archaeal communities from the Salton Sea, California, USA - SS_3_S_1 metaG | ecosystem: Environmental > Aquatic > Non-marine Saline and Alkaline > Hypersaline >... | reverse complement strand
GTCTCCTGCACGGCCTTGAGCTCCCGCTCGATGCGCACCGCCTCTTCCCGTAACCCGGCTGGCGCCGAGGAGCGCAACAGCGTCGCCTTGATCGCGGATACTTCCGTCAGCGCCGAATCCAGCGCGGCACCGGCGCCGCCGACCTGGCGGCGCAGGTCGTCCAGGCGCAGGAAGAACGCCACGGCCTCGTCCGGTGACGCTCCTTGCAGACCGCGTTCGACGATCGATACCACGTCAAACTGCTGTGCCTGCCCCAGGTCGGTCAGTACGCCGTTTTCACGCTTGGCGATACTCACGCTGTAACGGCCCGGAGCGGCGAGGGGGCCGGGAAAATTGATGTAGCCGGGCTCGGCCATCTTCGGCGTCCACGGCGCAGATTGCGCGTAGCGCAGGTCCCAGCTAACACGGTGGATGCCGGCGCTGACCGGTCCTTCGATCCGGCGGACCAGGTTGCCGTCGGCGTTCGTGACGGTCAGTACGATGGCCGGGGAATCTTCCAGCTCTTCTTCCCGCAGGGCGTCCCAGCCTGGGTAGGGCGTATCCTCGCCTGCCTTTGCACGCTTTTTCTCGCGTTCCTGGCGCTGCTGTTCCGTCGTTTTCAGCGAATCGCGCAGGAAATAGGTAAACGTCGCACCGAACGGCGGGTTGGGCGCGGTGAAAAACCCGTCACCCTGGAATGCCTTGCCGCTTTCACGCCAGTCACCCAGTGGCTGGCGCGGGATGTACCAGGGCGCGTCACGCACCGGAAACAGGATGCTCTCCTGTTCGAGGGCCTTCTCATCCACCTGGCGCAGCGGCGTGTAGTCGTCCAGGATCCAGAAACTGCGGCCGAAGGTCGCTCCTACGAGGTCGTTCTCACGTTCCTGGATGGCGAGGTCCCGAAAGGATATGGTCGGTGCGTCGCCGCTCAGCTGGATCCACTGTTTGCCGCCGTCGACGGTAAAGAACACGCCGAACTCGGTGCCGGCGAACAGCAGCCCCGGTTTTTCATGATCCTGCACCAGGCGCCAGACGATGTGGCGTTCGGGCAGGTCCTTGGAAATGTTTACCCAGGTGCCGCCGCGATTCGTGCTCTTGTAGATGTACGGCGAAAAATCGCCGTTCTTGTGATCATCCACGACCACATAAACCGTATCGGCGTCGAAGCGGTCGGCCTTGATGTCATTGACGAAATAGTCGTCGGCAGCGCCGGGCAGGCGTTCGATGGCGCGCCAGGATTCACCGCCGTTTTCGCTGACATGGATGCGGCCGTCGTCGGTGCCTGCGTAGAGCAGCCCGGCCTCGACAGGGGATTCGGAAAGCGAGGTGATGGTGCCGTACTCGGACATGGCCATCAGGTCCCAGGGCGCATCGATGCTCCAGACCCGGCCCATCATCTCCATCGTCAGGCGGTCGCGCCCGTGCGACAGGTCGCCGCTGATGGCGGTCCAGCTGTCACCCCGGTTGTCCGAGCGCCAGACGCGCTGGCTGGCGAAGTAGATCCGCTTCGGATCGTGCGGAGAAATCAGGATCGGCGCATCCCAGTTGAAGCGGTCGTTTGGCTCGTTCGCGGCCGGCTGTGGCTTGATGTAGACGGTTTCGCCGGTCTTGCGATCGTAACGGGTGATGTTTCCTTTCTGCCACTGGGAATAGACGATATCCGGGTTGGTTGGGTCAACCGCGGGCTGGTGGCCGTCGCCGGAGAGTGTGATGAACCAGTCGCTGTTCCGGATTCCGTTGGTATTCATGGTGCGCGAGGGGCCGCCCTGGCTGTTGTTGTCCTGGGTGCCGCCGTACACGTTGTAGAAGGGCGCGTCGTAATCGACGGCGACCTTGTAAAACTGGGTGATCGGCAGGTTGGCGATGTAGCGGAAGGTCTTGCCGTCATCGAACGACTCGTAGATGCCGCCGTCGGTGCCGTACATCACGTAATCGGGATCGTTCGGATCGAATACCGTTGCGTGGTGGTCGCTGTGCCGGTGCCCCATGGGCTGCTGCACGAACGTTTTACCGCCGTCGTCGCTGATGTGCAGCATGGCGTCCATCTGGTAGACGCGGTCTAGCTTGTGCGGGCTGGCGAAAATTTCCTGGTAATAATGCGGCCCGGTTCCGCCCGAGAGGTAATCGCTGCGCTTTTCCCAGCTGCCGCCGGCATCCGTCGAACGCCAGAAACCGCCCTTGCGCGCGCCCAGTTCGATCGTGGCGTAAACCACGTCCGGGTCAATCGGAGAAATCGCGAGACCAATCTTGCCCTTGTCCTCGGCCGGAATGCCGTTGGTCAGTTCGCGCCAGGTCTGGCCGCCGTCGGTCGATTTGAAAATGCCGGATTCCGGCCCGCCGTTGATCAGGGCGGCCACCGTGCGCAGGCGCTGGTGTTTCGCCGCGTAAACCACGTCGGGGTTGCGCGGATCGAGGTGCACCTCGTTGACGCCCGTGTACTCACCGCCGGAAAGAACGTTGTTCCAGCTCTTGCCGCCGTCGGTGGACTTGAACAGGCCGCGGTCGCCGCCGCCGGACCAGAGCGGCCCCTGCGCGGCGACATAGATGACGTCGGAGTCGCGCGGATCGATACGAATCATCCCGATGTGCTCGGATTCCTTCAGGCCCATGTTTTCCCAGGTCGACCCGCCGTCGAGGCTGCGATAGACACCGTCGCCGTATCCCACGTGGCGTCCGGAGACATTTTCACCGGTGCCGACCCAGATCACGTTGGAATCGTTGGGGTCGATCGTCACCACGCCGATGGAGTAGGAACCCTGGCCGTCAAAAACCGAGGTCCAGGTCGTACCGCGGTTCTCGGTCTTCCACACACCGCCGCTGCCCACGGCCACGTACCAGGTGCTGCGCCGCTCGGGATCCACCGCGATATCGGCAATGCGACCGGACATCAGCGCCGGGCCGATGCCGCGCCATTTGAGGCCGGAAAACGTTTTGGCGTCCATTCCGGGAGCCGTGTCTTCCGCGGCAACGGAAGTCAGGGGAACGGCGCTGATCGCCAGGATGCAGCCCAGTGTCAGCAGCTGAAGGAATCTGTTCATGAATGTCTCCGGTTCGTCGTTTTCACGGGAAACGGCCGCCCCTCAGCGACCGTTCCGTTCAGGCTGGCGATTATGCCATAAATGCGACAGCTTCCCTGCCTTCACGAATTGTCTGCGGCGGTGTGCAGGCGGTGACGGCAGCGGCTTGTCCTGTTTTGCCGGGAACCGACAAAGGGCTATATACTTGCTGCCAGCTTGCGCTTCAGGGAATAGAGGTCATGTCGAGCAGTTCTTCTTCCGGTCAGGAACCGGCAAAATCCCCGGCCGTCCATCACGAGCGAAATCCGGGCCTCGCATTCGATCCATCCCTTTTTGATCAGATTCGAGTCAACCGCAGCGCTGTTGAACGCCGGGCCGGCACCATCGCTGCGCGGCGAACCGTCAAGAAGGCAAACCAGGCCGCCTGGCTGCTGCGGGCCGTGAGCTGTATCGACCTGACCACGCTGGCCGGGGACGATACACCGGGCAAGGTCAAGCGACTTTGCCTCAAGGCCCGGCGGCCCGTGCGCGATGACCTGCTCGACGCACTGGGCGTCCGTGACCTCGGCCTCACGACGGCGGCGGTCTGTGTCTACCATAACCAGATCGAAACCGCGGTGGCCGCGCTTGCGGGAAGCGGTATCCCCGTGGCGGCGGTGTCCACGGGTTTTCCCGCGGGTCAGATCCCCCTGGCGCTGAAGCTCGCACAGGTGAAAGAATCGGTGCATGCCGGGGCCGCGGAAATCGACATCGTGATCAGTCGCCAGCACGTGCTTACCGGCAACTGGAAAGCCCTTTACGATGAAGTTGCCGCATACCGCAAGGCGTGCGGGGAAGCACACCTTAAGACCATCCTGGCGACCGGGGAACTCGGAACGCTGAGCAATGTCGCACACGCCAGCTGGGTTTGCATGATGGCGGGTGCCGATTTCATCAAGACCAGCACCGGCAAGGAGCGGGTCAATGCGACCCTGCCGGTCAGCCTCGTCATGGTGCGCGCCATTCGCGACTACCTGGACCTGACCGGGCACCTGGTCGGTTACAAGCCGGCCGGAGGGATCGGCAAGGCCAAGGAGGCCCTGGTGTACATGATCCTGATGAAGGAAGAGCTGGACGACCGCTGGCTGCGGCCCGCGCTGTTCCGTTTCGGCGCGAGCAGCCTGCTCGGTGATATCGAGCGTCAGCTCGAACACCACGTAACCGGGCGATATTCGGCCCGTCACCGTCATGCCGTGGCCTGACGCGAGGGACAGAAGGAACAATGGAAGTCAGAGATCTTTTTGAATCGATGGAATACGGCAAGGCGCCGGAATCGAAGGACCGCGCGCGGGAATGGCTGGATCAGCGCGGCGGGGTGCTGGATCACTATATCGGCGGTAAGTGGGTCACCCCGGCCGGCGGCGAGTATTTTCCGACCAGGAACCCGGCGACGGGTGACATTCTGGCCTCGGTAGCTGACGGCAGCGACGAGGACATCGGGCACGCCGTGGCTGCCGCGGCCGATGCGCTGGAGGGCTGGGTGGCCATTGGCGGACACGGGCGCGCCCGTTACCTGTATGCGATGGCGCGCCATATCCAGAAAAACGCCCGCCTGTTCTCGGTGCTGGAAAGCCTGGACAACGGCAAGCCCATCCGCGAGTCACGGGACGTCGATATTCCGCTGGTCGTGCGGCATTTTTATCACCACGCGGGCTGGGCCCAGGTCATGCGGGAACAAATGCCCGCATTCAGACCGATCGGCGTTGTCGGGCAAATCATTCCCTGGAATTTCCCGCTGCTGATGCTGGCCTGGAAAGTTGCCCCGGCGCTGGCCATGGGTAACACGGTCGTCCTGAAACCCGCTGAATTTACCCCGGCAACGGCCGTGCTGTTCGCCGAGATGTGCGCCGAGGTTGGCCTTCCCCGCGGCGTGTTCAACGTCGTGCTGGGAGATCACAAGGCCGGCCAAGCGCTCGTCAATCACGCGGGCGTGGGGAAAATCGCGTTCACCGATTCGACCGAGGTGGGCCGCATCATTCGCAGGGCGACCGCCGGCACGGGCAAAAAACTGACCCTGGAGCTCGGCGGCAAGTCGCCATACATCGTTTTTGACGACTGCGACGTCGACAGCGCGGTCGAAGGCATGGTGGACGCGATCTGGTTCAACCAGGGGCAGGTCTGCTGCGCCGGTTCGCGCCTGCTGGTGCAGGAATCGATCGCCGAGCGCTTTTACGACAAGGTCCGGCGCCGCATGGAACGGCTCATCGTCGGCGACTCGATGGACAAGGGCATCGATATTGGCGCGCTGGTCGACGCCGAGCAGCTCGAGCGCGTGACGCGGCTGGTCAATTCCGGACTGCAAGAAGGCGGCGAGCTCTGGCAGCCGGAATGCGAATTGCCGTCGGGCGGCTGCTTCTACCCGCCGACGCTGATCACCGATGTGGCGCCTGCTTCGCAGTTGTGGCAGGAAGAAATATTCGGTCCCGTCATGGTCTCCGGCACGTTCCGTACCCCCGTGGAAGCGGTCGAACTGGCCAACAACAGCCGCTACGGGCTGGCCGCGAGCATCTGGACGGAAAACATCAACCTGGCGCTGGACATCGCGCCGCGGCTCAAGGCGGGCAGCGTTTGGATCAACGGTGCAAACCAGTTCGACGCGGCGGCCGGCTTCGGCGGATACCGCGAATCCGGTTTCGGCCGCGAAGGCGGTATCGAGGGGCTCTACGAGTACGTCAAGCCGTTCTGGGAATCCCGCCTGAGCAAGGACCCGGTCCAGCAGCTGCCGCGCTTCGTGCCGGCGGAAGAAATCGACCCGCACGAGGCCCCTGCGATCGATCGCACGCCCAAGCTGTACATCGGCGGCAAGCAATGCCGGCCCGACGGCGGCTACAGCAACGCGGCCTACGACGCCCGTGGACACGTGATAGCCGAGGTTCCAGCCGGCAACCGCAAGGACATTCGAAACGCGGTGGAAGCGGCGCGGGCCGCTGAAGGCTGGAGCGCGGCGACGGCGCACGGCCGGGCGCAGGTGCTGTTTTATATTGCCGAAAACCTGGCCGCCCGGGCGGACGAGTTCGTCAACCGGATTGTTTCGCTCAGCGGCAAGGATGCCGCCGCCGCCCGTGCCGAGTTCGAACTGTGCCTGGCGCGGACCTGGCACTATGCGTCCATGGCGGACAAGTTCGAGGGCCGCGTGCACGAGACCCCTTGCCGCAACGTGACCCTGGCGATGAACGAGCCGTTGGGTGTAATCGGGATCGTGGCGCCGGAAGAAGCCGGTCTGCTTGGTTTCATATCGACCGTCATGCCGGCGATCGCGATGGGCAACCGCGTGGTGGTCGTGCCGTCCGGCCACTACGCACTGCTGGCCACCGATTTTTACCAGGTGCTCGACACCTCGGACCTGCCCGGCGGGGTCGTCAATATCGTCACGGGCGATGCGGAGGTGCTGGCGGAGACGCTGGCCCGTCACCTGGATGTCGAAGGGCTGTGGTACTGGGGCACACGCGCGGGCAGCCGCATGGTCGAAACCGAGGCGGCGGCGTCAATGAAGCGCACCTGGGTGAACTATGGCCTGTTCCACGACTGGGAAGACCCCGAGCAGGGGCAGGGCGACGCGTTCCTGCGCCGGGCCGTGGAGGTCAAGAACATCTGGATCCCCTACGGGGTTTAGCCTGAGCCGGTCACGACCTCGAGTTCGGTGACGACCCACTCGCCGTCTTCGGATTCGACGGCCTGCGGCTCGACGATTTGTGCTCGTTCGGGCGGCATGCCCTGTTCCAGCATGGCATCCCGTATGGCTTGCGCCCGCTGTGCGGCCAGCTGTTCCAGTTCGGCGGTGCCGATCGGCTGAGTGGGCAGCAGGCGATCGATCAGTTCCCCGGAATAAGCGGTCCGGTCCACGACCGGTTCTCCTTCGGGATCGCCCGCCGACGGCGCGGAGTGCAGGGCGCGCAGCGGCTCCAGCGGCTCGTTCGGAAAGCGCTCGCGGTGCATTTCTTCCAGCACGGAGCGAATTTCGTCGTCGAGTAATTCGTTGCTGTCGCCGGCTTCGCCTATTTCGCGTCCCATGCGCCGAAACACCGTGTCACGCAGGCTGAAAAGTTGCAGCGCCGGAGTATCTGTTGCAGCGTCATATACGCCGCTGATTTCCAGGCTGAGTTCGGGCCGCTTGTCGAGCGCTTCACGGAGCTGTGCAATGCGCTCCAGTTCAGGCGGAGTCAGGTCCGAGCGGCCGGCCAGGAACTGGATCTGGCCGAAATCCTCGGAGTCCACGCCGATCAGGCTGCCCAGCAGCTTGAACGGTGCCGTGACCGCCTTGGTGATCAGGGTCGTGAAGGCTTTCCAGATGACGCCCCCGATGCGAAATTCAGGATCGTTGATATCACCTTCCACGGGCAGGTCCACGTCGATCACGCCCTCGGAGTTTTTCAGCAGCGCCACCGCCAGGTCCAGGGGCAGGCTGACCGCGTCCGGGCTCTCCACGGAATCGCCCAGTTCCAGGTCTCTCAGCACGATCTTGTTCTGTCCATCGAGGATACCCTGCTTGACCAGGTACCGCAGGTCCAGGTCCAGCTTGCCGGCGTCAATTTCGCGACCGGCAAAGCCCACCGAGTAGGGGGACAGGTTGTTCATCGCCAGGTTGCGGAATTCGACCGTCACGTCGGCGTCCAGGGTCGGGTCCATCACGTTGATTCCGCCATCGATACGCGCCAGCCCGAATTCGTCTACCTGGCCCTCGAGACGGATGTTCGCCGGCTCGGTGCTGGCCGTGTCGATCGTGGAGATCGTGCCGTCCATGCTGGTGATGTAGGTCGCGAATCGCAGCGGCAGTGAAAAGTCGGAAAAATCCATCGCGCCATCGTCGACCGCGATACCGCCGATGACCACCGACCAGGCGGGTGTCGCTTCCGCGGCTTCTTCGTTCTCGGCGGCTTCGACCAGGAGACTGTCGATATTGGTGCTGCGGTCCGAGCGGATCTCCACGCGGCCATAGGGTCGTTCCAGCCGCAGGCTGGAGACCCGCGCCACGGCGCGGTCCAGGTACAGTTCGAAGCGGTCGATTTCGACCCGTTCGCAGGACATCAGCGGCTGGTTCGTCTCGATGTCACTGGCCTGTAATTCCGTGAGCTGCATTTCTCCGACCGAAGTAAGCCCCTCGGCCGGGTCGTAGTTCAGTTCCGCAGTGAGGTCGAGCAAACCGCCGTCGACATTCAGCAGCAGGCTTTGCTGCAGGTAGGGCTCGGCCAGTGCCGCCGGCAGCCCGGTAACCGTGGCCGTGCCGCCGGCCAGCGGCTCCGGCAAAATCGTTACGGACCCCTCAAAATTCAGCTGTCCGCCCATCGATGTCGCAAAAGCTGCCGTCAGCGGAATCCGGGTGCCGTCCCGGTTATCGATATTCTCCAGCGCAACCGACAGGTTTTCGATGTCCATGACGGCGTGGGGCATGATGCTGCGGTCGCTCAGGGTAACCCGGCCGCCCTCGAGGCTGAAGCGGCCCATGGCAATATCCCACTCTTTGTTTTCAGGAGCCGCTGCCGGTTCACCAGAGGCCTCCGGGACCAACTGCAGCAGGCCGGGCTGTGCATCTTCATCCAGCCAGGCGTCGATGCGCGGATTGCTCAAGCGGATTTCCTGGACGGAAAAGGTCTGTTCCGGGTACGAGAGGGTTCCGCCGAGCAGTTCAAGCGCGTCGAAGGCCAGGAACTCCGAAGCGGGTTCCAGGCCGCTGACGGACACTTCGTCCAGGCGCGATTCAATGTTTTCCAGGCGAAGCGTGGGATCGCCCGCATCGCTCAACTCGAAACGGTAGTCCGCCCGCGTGGAAGCCTTCGCGCTCATCGCATCCAGCGGCAAGATGCCTTGCAGGTAGGGCAGCAGCGGGTCGAGCGGCCAGTTCTCCAGGGACACAACGCCGCTGGACTGGAGCGGTGAAAGTTGGAACTCGCCGCGCCAGTCCAACTCGGCGCCGCCCGGGAAACGCACATGCACCCTGTTGCTGCCGTCGCGCTCCGGCAGCGTTGAAAGGCCGTCTACGTTGATATTGATCGGGCCGGTGGCCAGTTCAACTGCGGGCTCCGGAACGCGGTCGCGGAACGTTGCGCCACCGTTCGCGACGACCAGGTGTTCGACATACAAGCGGGGCAGACCGCTTTCTTCGCCTGATTCGTCAGCGGGCGGAGTATTCGCCTCGATCGTGTCGAGCATCCGCCCCAGGCGGGTGTCCTCCGCTGCGAACCGTTCATCGAAAAAAGAGGGTTCCACCACGCGGAATTCGCGAAAAGACCAGGCCCAGCGGAACAGGCTGGAGAGCTGAAAGTCCAGGTGCAGTTCCTCAAACGATGCCAGCGCCGTGCCGTCGTTGTCATCGAGTTCGAAGTCGTGTATCTCCAGGTCGAAGGTGAAGGGGTTGAAGCGGACTTCACCCATGCGCACCGGTCGCTCCGTGATGCGTTCGATATTTTCGATGCCGTACTTGGTGATCAGCGCCGGAACGGCAAAAAAGCCGAACAGGGCATAAATGAGAAGCACGGCAATGCCGGCGTAAACGCGTCTGCGGAACAAGAACCGCCGCAGCAGAGAACCTGAGGGTTCAATTTCTGGTCTCGTGTTGCCGGGTTCGTTTCTGGGCATCGCCTTTGTCTCTCTGCTGTAATGGCTTCAAATGAGAATGATCATTCCGGCCAATCCGTTATACTTGATCGTAACAGTTTGAATGGAAATACCGTTGCGTTTCAATCGTAGTCTAAGCCTCGCTGTTTTCCTGCTCGCGCCGTTTTTGGCCTCCTGTGCCGGCATGGTCGCCACGGCCGGAAGCGGCATGGCGAAAAACCTGAACAACGCCATCATGAACCAGGATGACCCGGAACTGGTTCGGGACGGGGCGCCGGCCTACCTGCTGATGCTGGACAGTTTCGTCGAAGGTTCGCCGGAAAACGTCGAGGCGCTGAGCGCAGCCGCGCAGCTCTATGCCGCCTACGGTGTCATATTCGTCGACGACCCGTTGCGGGCACGCAAACTCACGGCCCGGGCCCGGGAGTATGGTCGCCGGGCCCTGTGCTCGGCCGACGGCGACGTCTGCGGTATCTGGGACGAGGAGTTCGAGGGTTTCGAATCGAAACTGCAGAAGATCGAGCACGGAGAGATCGAGGCGCTTTACGCGTTCAGCCTGAGCTGGATTGCCTACATCCAGGCGCACTCGGAAGATTACGCCGCGCTGGCGAAACTCCCGCATGCCCAGGCTTCCCTGCAGCGCGTGCGGGAGATCGATCCCGCGTACAAAGAAAGCGAGGTCGAACATTACCTGGCCGTGCTCGACACGGTGCGCCCGCCGGCCCTCGGAGGGGATTTTGAATCCGGCCTGGCCCATTTCGAGCGGGCGCTCGACCTGTCGAGGGGGCGGAACCTCAGCATCCTGGTCGACTTTGCGCGCTATTACGCGCGCACGCTGTATGACCGCGAGCTGCACGATATACTGCTCAGGCAAGTACTGGATGCCGACCCGGTACAGCCCGGTTACACGCTTTTCAATACGCTGGCGCAGGACGAGGCCAAGGAATTGCTCGCCAGCGCCGACGACTACTTCTGACGGACTCTCTGCTCATATGAACCTGAACAAGAAGCTGATCTTCGCAGTATCGGTATGCCTGTTTTTGCTCGGTGGCCCGCTCCATGCGCAAACCATCAAGATTGCCACGATCGCGCCGGAGAGTTCGTCCTGGATGAAGGACATGAAAGCCGGCGCAAAGTCGATCGAAACGCACACCGAGGGACGCGTCAAGCTCAAGTTTTACGGCGGGGGCGTGCAGGGCAACGCCAAGCAGGTGCAGCGCAAGATGCGCACGCGCCAATTGCACGGCGGCGCGTTCTCATCCGGCGAACTGGGGCTGTTTCTCGCCGATGCCGATATCCTGGCCCTGCCCATGCTGTTCAACTCCATCGAGGAAGCCCGCTTCGTTCGCGGGGAGATCGAGCCGGTCATCCGTCAGCGCCTCGAAGAGGCCGGCTATGTGAATTTCGGGCTGGCCGCGGCCGGGTTCGCCTACATGATGACCAACCGCCCGGCCGCCGACCTCGGGGACCTCGACGGGCGCAAGGTCTGGCTGCCGGAAGGGGACGAGGCGGGTTTCGCCGCGCTGAAGGCGCTGGGCGTCGCGCCGGTGGTGATGCCGGTAACGGACGTGATGACCGGGCTGCAGACCGATCTGATCGACAGTGTGACCGCTCCGCCGGTGGGGGCTGTGGTGTTTCAATGGCACACCCGCGTTGGCTACATCACGGACGTGCCTATCGTTTACGTCTACGCGTCCCTGCTGATCGACCGCCGCGTTTTCGAGAAAATTTCGCCCGATGACCAGGCGGTGGTGCGCGAAGTCATGGAAGGGATCTACCGCAAGTTCGACAAGTACGGCGTCTCCGACAACGACGAGGCCATGCAGGCGCTGCTGAACAGCGGGCTCGAGCTCGTAAAACCGGATCCTGCCGATGTCGCCGAGTGGCGCCGCATCGTCAGCGCGTCCAACCGGGAAATGGGAAAAAAAGGCGTTTTCGATCTCGCGCTTTACCAACGCATCCAGGAACTGCTCGAGCAGTTCCGCGCGCAGCGCTGAGCGGGCTTGAAGGGGCTGCGTAAAATCCTGTCCGCGCTCGAGCGCGCCGGAACCATCGTCGAGGACGGCCTGCTGGTGCTGATTCTTACGTCGATGATCCTGCTGGCGGCCGGGCAGATCGTGATGCGCAACTTTTTCGACTTCGGTTTTATCTGGAACGATGAACTGCTGCGGCTGCTGGTGCTCTGGCTGGCGGTTGCCGGCGCGCTGGCGGCGAGCCGCAGCGACAAGCACATCAACATCGACGTTCTGAACCGTTTCCTTTCGGATCGCGCCTCTGCCGCGGTACGGACGGTAACGCACCTGTTTACCGCGGCAGTGTGCGCGCTGGTCGCCTGGCACAGCCTGGAATTCGTGCGCACGTCCTACGCGTTCCAGGACCGCCTCCTGGGCGACGTACCGGCCTGGGCGCTCCAGGCCGTGCTGCCGCTGGGCTTCGGTCTCATCGCCTGGCGTTACACGGTTCATTTCGCTCGTGCGCTGGCGGGCCTGTTCAGGCCGGGTTCGACCAAATGATCGCCGCCGGCCCCATCCTGCTGCTGCTGGCGCTGCTCGGCGCGCCGCTGTTTGCGGTTATCGCGGCCAGCGCCATGCTCGGCTTCAGCCGCGAGGGGATCGACCTGCAGGCCCTGGCGATCGAATTCTACGGCATCGCGGAAATGCCGATCCTGCTGGCCATTCCGCTGTTTACTTTTGCCGGCTACCTGCTCAGCGAGAGCGGCGCCCCCAAACGGCTGGTCAGGCTGACACGCGCGCTGCTCGGATGGATGCCTGCGGGCCTGGCCATCGTTTCGCTTGCGGCCTGCGCTTTCTTCACGGCCTTTACCGGCGCTTCCGGCGTCACGATCATCGCCCTCGGCGCCCTTCTGTTTCCGGCCCTGCACGAGGCCGGTTATCCCGAGAAATTCAATCTCGGCCTGATCACGTCCGCCGGCAGCCTGGGGCTGCTCTTCGCCCCGTCTCTGCCCCTGATCCTTTACGGCATCGTGGCCGAGGTCCCGGTCGAGGACCTGTTCCTGGCCGGAATCCTGCCCGGGTTCCTGATGATCCTGTTCCTGTCCGGTTACAGCGTCTGGAAAAACCGGGCCATCCGCGAAAAACTGTCCGATTTTTCCTGGCAGGAAGTCGGCGCCGCCGTGCGCGAGGCCGCCTGGGAAATTCCGCTGCCGCTGGTCGTTCTGGGGGGAATCTACAGCGGCTACTTCGCCATTTCAGAGGCGGCGGCGGTCACCGCGCTTTACGTGTTGATCGTGGACGTGCTGATCCTGCGCGAGATTTCCCTGCGGCAATTGCCGAAGATCATGCGTGAGTCCATGGTGCTGGTCGGCGGAATCCTGGTGATCCTGGGCATGTCCCTGGCTTCGACCAATTACATGATCGACAGCGGTGTCCCCCAGAAACTGCTCGAAATGGTCGGCAGCCTGGTGGTAGGCGAGTTCACGTTCCTGCTGCTGCTGCTCGTTTTTCTGCTGGTTCTGGGCGCGATCCTGGATATTTTCTCGGCCATCGTGCTGGTGGTGCCGCTGATCCTGCCCGTGGCGCTGCAGTTCGGCATCGACCCGGTGCACCTGGGCATCGTGTTCCTGGCCACGATGCAGCTCGGTTACATCACGCCGCCGGTCGGGCTCAACCTGTTCATCGCCAGTTACCGCTTCGAACGCCCGGTGGTGGATCTTTACCTGTCGACCCTGCCGTTTTTCCTGTTCCTGCTGCTTTCGGTCGTGATCATCGCCTTCTGGCCGGGGTTGTCGCTGGCGCTTTTGTCTTAGGATTTTTTTTGCTCTGTCGAGCCCAAGTGGGCCATTGGTCCCGGGAAGAAGCCATGAGAACCTGTATGAACCGTTTATTTGACCGTGGAGCCGACGTTTCCACGCAAGGGAATGTCGAAGCCGTTGCCAGGCATGGATGGCGTCTGCACGCACGCTTGCTGATAAGGCCGGCACTCTGCATTCTGATCGTCGTTTTTCTGTCATCGTGTGTCTCCGGTGAAGACTCAGAAGCGGATTTATTGGGCAGGTTCGACCGCGACAAAGACCTCTACCTCGCACATTTTGATGTCAAGACGGATGTGGACGACGTTCATTCGGTTGCGGCGGTAGCCACGATGCTGGCCGACCCGAGGTTTTTCGGGATCAGGTACCACGCAGTGGCGGGCGCGTACGGAACCCAGGATGGATTGTATGTCCCGGCCGAGGAAGTATTCGAAATGGCGTTTGGAGCGCATTGGTCCGACGCCCACGAAAATTTTGACAAGGCCCTGGCTGAAGTACGTCTTCTCTCTGTTGAAACCCTTGACGATGGAGGGTCGATCTGGATTGCCGAGGCAGGGCAGTCCGATTTCTCGGCAGCCCTGATACGCAGTATCCGGGAAATGACACCCGAATCCACCCTCGAGCATCGCATACACGTTGTTCAGCATTCCGACTGGAACGAGGAAGTCACCACGGCCGAAGACCTGGCCTTCGTAAAAGAATACGCAACCTATCGAAAGATTCCGGATGGGAACGGCATTGGAAACGGCAGCCCCGGATTCCGCTCGGAGACAGTCGTCAACTGGAAGGAACATGTCAGCGACGCCCGATTGAGGGAAATCTGGACAGCGGCTGTTGAGATTTCGAACACCTATAACGGTGCAGACGGTCGCTATCTCAATGAGGCCATTCGGGATGGAGGGCTCGATTTTTCCGATGTTGCTGAAACGGCCTGGATATTCGGTTTCAGCGAATTGCGCGATGCGAACGACTTCTTTGAGGAATTCTCAGGCACGAAGGGGGGCTGAACGGTCCTCACACAATTTTGACCGTTGATCAGGTACGCTCGTAATCAATGTGGCAGCTTGTCCGCGCGCGCTCTATCCCTATGTGCAGTCAGCCCGTGAGACGTAACGATACAAATTTTGACAAGGAGACTCAAAGCCCATGAATAGCAGCGATGTAAAACTCGTGAATCAATTGAACAGGGCGCTTGGCCTGGAGATGCGCGCCGAGGTCATGTATGCGCACTATGCAGCCTATGTTCGCGGCATTCATCGATTACACCTCAAGCCATACTTCGAGGCTGAGGCCAGTGAGTCGTTCACCCATGCGAATTCGGTCAGAAACGCCATCAATCAACTGGGCGGTGTCGCCGTGACCACTCGAGACGAGTCACCCATCCTTCACACCACTGATTACCGGGTCATGCTCGATGAGGTGATGGCGACCGAACAACTGGCAGCGGCGACCTACCGGGACATTCTCGAACTCGTCACCGACAATGATGAACTTCATGACGTGATCGAACAGATCTATTTCGCGGAGTTGAGAAGCGTGGAGGAACTGACGCAACTGATGCAGTCCTGAAAACGTTCTTGCTTGTTTGCCGCGATGCAGCAGACAGCGGCGACACGGGTTTGGCCTGCGTTGACAGCAACCGACCCGAAGAAGCATGAGGGCTACTCCTTTTTTTTCAAGGCCCATCGAGTTCCATGCTGTTTCGAGAATATCGGCTGACTTGAGGATCGCCTCGTGTTCACTTGCGGACAACTCCGGTTCAAGCACGCGCGAAGCGCCCTCATGGCCCACAACAGTGGGTAGCGACAGCGCAACACCCCGCAAACCTAGGGCGCCGCACTGCACTCGCGAAACGGTAAGGACTCGACCGCCGTTTCGCTGGCCCCATCTGAGAAGTGCGGCCGTCACTCCGAAAGCTCTCTCGCGGTGGAGGCGATAATCGCCGCGTTGTCCCTGAGCAGTTCAAGTCGCGACTCATCAGCGTTGCCGCCTCTCCCGGCGGTGACCACGACCGCATCGCAATCGATCATTCCCACCCAGCCGAACCCAACGATGCCGATTTTCATATCTGGATCCTCACCTCCACCTCATGCCAATAGTGCGATCAACGAAACCGGGAATAAGTTTCACGCCGGTTGGCACGCCCGGGTTTTGACCCTGGCTCCATCTTTACCCCTGTTTTCTCAGCGCGGTCGGCGGCCC
>Ga0180435_10003543_pt1 | contig 15559 bp, 13 predicted proteins | sample SS_ome_3_FD_132467 | JGI IMG/M metagenome (GOLD analysis project Ga0180435, IMG submission 132467) | Hypersaline lake sediment archaeal communities from the Salton Sea, California, USA - SS_3_S_1 metaG | ecosystem: Environmental > Aquatic > Non-marine Saline and Alkaline > Hypersaline >... | reverse complement strand
CGGGCAGCGATGACCTGCGGAGCGATTATGGACAAGATAGTGCGTCTCGACGAATACCGGGCCAGGGCAATGGAGAAAAAAGCTTTTGGCCTGTGGGAGAAGCGCTTTGGAATCGCCTTCAGTGCGACTTCAAAATTCAGCGATCTGGATGACGCTACCCTGTGCACTCTGGCCGAGCCGGGCGATGAGAGCTCCGAGGCATTCTACGAGCTCATCATGGGGGTTCTCGATCAGGGACCTCCGGCGGCATTTCATTACCTGCCGAACGCCGACCAGATGAACGTCGTGGAAGCACATCTCTTTCTGGCGGACCTGTCCCGCTTTGAAATGATGCGGCGGATCGGCTGGCTGGCAGCATTGCCCTGCTCGGATCTCAGCCTGGTGGAGCTGGTGCTGAACCAACCCTCGCTGCAGAACGAGTCCCGCAGAAACCCGCCCGAATTAAATGTCGATCATCCGGCATACCAGGATTACCAGGCCATGGTCACCGGCGACAAGCAGGTGTTCATCCGGCAATTGCTGACAGAGGCGCTGACGGTTTTCAAAGAACGAAGCGACATCGATGCGTAGGCCGCGAATTTCACTGACGGGAGCAGCCAACATGGAATCCATCGGAGCGATCATCGGAATCGATCGGGGTGCCTCCTTTACCGATTTTGCGGTCGTTGAAAATAATGCGCTGTTCTCAACTCCCAGTCTACGGGACAGGGCGTGGCGGCCCATTCTCGACGTCTACCGGCAACTTGCCAGAGACCACAAATGCGCTCACAGTGTGTTCACCGGAGCGGCCGGGGGGATGCCCGACGAGCTGGCCGACAGAGTCGAGACGGTCGCTGAAATAGATGCCATCGGATTCGGCGGTGCGGGCCTTGCCGGCCGGAGCGACTGCGTCGTCACCTGCATTGGAACCGGAACGGCCATCGTCCATTTTAAAGACTGCCAGACCGTCCATGTGGGCGGCACCGGTGTCGGCGGCGGCACCGTCAAAGGCCTGGCATCCCTTCTGTGCGATACTGAAGACCCGAAAGAAGTCGATCAACTGGCACTCGGTGGCAAAGCCAGCGCCATGAATCTCACCATTTTGGACCTGGGGTATGAGATGGTCAGCTTCCTGGGGGCGGATATGACCGCCAGTAATTTTGCAGCCGTCAATTCGCTGCGCAAGGAAGACCTGGCAGCCGGTATTCTGTCGCTGGTCGGTGAAACCGTCGGGATCATCGCCAGTTTGTGCGCCAGAGAAGCGGGGTGTCCCCAAGCCATTGTCACGGTGGGTAAGGTTGCCGGCAGCCAGTTTATCCGCAACACGCTGGAATTGGTCGGAAAACTCTACCAGACCGAATTTATATTTCCCGAAAATCCGGGGGTCGCCACGGTGTTCGGCGCTGCAAGAAGTTATGTTTGCACGAAAGAAGCGCAATGAAATGACCCGGATCCGATTTTTGCCAAGCCGATCTGTCAAACCGACCGGAAGGACGCTACCGCATTCCCCGTTCTCTACCGCCCAACCGATTTCACTTCGGCCGCAAGAGACAAGCCTGGTGGAATGACTTGACAATCCACCCAATTCGATTATCTAATACGGCATCAGGAAACAGATAAGCATTTTAGATTTATGTCGTATCTGTCGGAAAAAGGAGATGAATTATGACGCGCAGATATCTGTTCGTATGGATCCCACTGCTGGCGGCCGCCCTGGCACTCGCCCTGCCGGTTCAAGCCGCTGAAGAAGAAAAGGCAGACAATATTGTGGATAAGTCCCGGATCGTGGTCCAGGAAATGATGCGTGCGCAGGACGCGCAGTTTCCCGAGGACCTTCTCAAAAAGGCATCCGGCATCGCCATCCTACCGGGAATGATCAAGGGCGGCTTTATTATCGGGGGCTCGTATGGCAGGGGGGTGGTGCTCAAGCACCAGGCAGGCTCCTGGACCGGACCGGCATTCATCAGCATGACAGCCGGCAGCCTGGGGTTCCAGATCGGTGGAGAGGCCATTGATCTGCTTCTGGTCATCGTGGGCGACAAGGCCATGAACGCCTTCATGCAGAACAAATTCAAGCTCGGGGCCGATGTGGGCCTTGCCGCCGGCCCGGTGGGCGGACATGCATCAGCGGCCACCGAAATTACGCTCAAAGGCGGCATTTATTCCTATTCCAGATCCAAAGGCGCGTTCGCCGGCGTCTCCATCGAGGGGGCCGGAATCTCGAGTCAACCGGATTTGAACAAGGCCTACTACGGCAGCACCGGGAGCACGCCGGTCATTCTGGCCGGCAAGGTGTCACCACCCGCCTCGGGACAAAGATTAATCGCAACCCTGAACAAGCATCGGTAATGTCCGTCTTTTTGAACCGGCGGCTTTCGGGTCGACCAGAGCAGCGGCTCACCCGGACGTCCACCTGCAAAGCGGCCGGTTCGACACGCAAGAATCAAGCCATAGCGGCCATTTTAAGAGCGTCAGCGACGAAACCCCACTGCCGGAGAAGGTTTCGGGGACGCTCAAACCTCAAAATGGCCTAAAATCGGGCTTTTTCCGGGTATCGCACCACATTCTTGTTGACAATCCACCCTTTCTTCTTTAAAGGCTATACACCCAAAAAACGCAAGACCAATTCATCTACACCAGGAGGACATTATGACGAAAGCAGAACTGATTGAGGCCATGGCCAACGATGCCGGTATTTCCAAATCCGCCGCCGGCGCCGCTTTGGATTCTTTTACCGCCAACATTACGAAAGCCCTGAAGAAAAAGGACGGCAAGGTGACCCTGGTCGGTTTCGGCACCTTCTCAAAAAGCCGCCGCAAAGCCCGCAAGGGAAGAAATCCGCAGACCGGCGAGACCATCAAGATCAAGGCCTCCAACGTCGTAAAATTCAAAGCGGGTAAAAAACTGAAGGACTCCGTGTAATTCAGTTTTTAATGCGTAAAAAAAGAAGCGGCTTGACCGATCGTATTCGGTCAAGCCGCTTCTTTGTTTGTTCGGTATGTTGTTTTGACAGGTGCTGTAACTATCCGCTGATTGCCGTCTTAATCTTCTCCATCGCCTGCTGGACGTTTTCGTAGTTGTTGAAAGCGCTGATCCGGATGAAGCCCTGGCCGCATTTTCCGAAGCCGGCACCCGGCGTAACGACAACGCCAGCTTTTTCCAGCAGCAGATCGAAGAAGCCCCACGAGTCGGTGTTGCCATCGACCCAGATATAAGGCGAATTCTCCCCACCGACGCAATCATATCCGAGGGCTGTGATCTCTTCGCGGATGAGGGCTGCATTCCGCAAGTAGTAATCCGTCAGCGCGCGGCCCTGTTTGCGGCCGTCATCGCTGTAAATTGCTTCGGCAGCTCGCTGCACGGGGTAGGAGACACTGTTGAATTTGGTAGCGTGGCGCCGCAGCCAGAAATCTCGGATGGCATGCGTCTGCCCGGCACTGTCGTAGCCACGGCACTCTGCGGGCACCACCGTGTAGGCGCATCGGACCCCTGTGAAGCCTGCTGTTTTGGAAAAGCTGCGCATTTCGATAGCAACCTCCCGGGCGCCGTTTACTTCATAGATCGACTTTGGAATATCGGGATCCCTGACAAAAGCCTCATAGGCGGCGTCGAAAAGAATCAGGGCCCTGTTGTCGCGGGCATAGTCCACCCAGGCCTGAAGCTGTTCCCTGCTGATGGTCGCCCCGGTCGGATTGTTGGGAAAACACAGATAAATCAAATCCACATCCGTCGCCGGCAGTTCCGGGATAAAGTCATTCTCGTGGCTGCTTTCCAAATACACGATGCCCTCGTAGCGCCCGTCAGCGTATCCACCGGTTCGTCCCGCCATGACATTGGTGTCCAGATAGACCGGGTAGACCGGGTCCGGAATCGCGACCGTAATGTCGGCGCCGAATATTTCCTGAATATTGCCGCAGTCGCACTTGGCGCCGTCACTGACGAACACCTCGTCGGGGGCGATCTCCAGGCCGCGCTCCTGAAAATCAACGGCTGCGATTTTCTCCCGCAGGAATTCGTAGCCCTGCTCGGGCCCGTATCCCCTGAAGGTGCCGATGTCCGCCATCTCGTCAACGGCCCGATGAAATGCCTCGATGCAGGCCGGCGGCAAAGGGCGGGTGACATCGCCGATGCCCAGCTTGATGATTTCCCTGTCCGGATTGGCCTTCTGGTAGGCGGCAACCCGTTTGCCGATTTCGGAAAAAAGGTAGGAAGCTTGAAGTTTCAAATAGTTTTCGTTGATTTTGATCATGACGCACCCTTATATCGGTTTGAATGGTGATCTGATGGTTGCCGGCATCCTTGCGCATCGCCGGCGAGGGCTCAAAACGGCGACCGTCGCAGGCGCAGGCAGCCTGAATGGCAGAAATCATTATCACAATTCCGATCTTTTTCAACATTGATTTTGTTTGACAGGCAACATCGGCAGGGAATCGAGGACGCCCGCAACCTGGTGCACTACTACCGGCTGACGGCCGACAACAGGTTGCTGATGGGGGGGCGAGACGTCTCTTTGAGCAGCAACCGGGAAATGGATAGGGATCTGAACCCTGAAGTGTTCTCCAGCTTGAGGGATGACGTCCGTGAGCTTTTCCCGGCCTTAAAGGATATTGCCTTCACGCATGAATGGGGCGGTCCGGTTTCGGTCCCATTGGACATGGCGCCGGCTCTCGGGTATGCCGGCGACAAGCAGCTGGTGTACAGCCTGGGATGTGTGGGGCATGGCGTCAGCATGACCCATTTGAACGGGCGTACACTCGCCGATCTGGTGCTGGAGCAAAAAACCGATTTGACGGATGTCTTCTTTGTCAATCGCCGCACGCTCCCCTGGCCGCCGGGGCCCTTGAGAGATCTGACGGTAAAGGCGATTCTGGGGTACATGCACTGGGAAGACCGCCGCTTCGACCGCGTAGAAAGATAAATAGTTCAGCCGATTACAGATAGCAGGCATAAGGTTTCAGCCCCATGCCTACCGGGGAAACACCTTCCCCGGATTCAAGATGCCGTTCGGATCGAACAGGGTTTTGACCTTTTTCATCCACTCCAGGCTGCTGCCGTGCTCGGCACCCATGTATTTGCGCTTTCCCAGTCCGACGCCGTGCTCACCGGTGGCCGTGCCGCCGAGCTGCAGTGTTTTGTGCACCAGATGTTCCGACATCCGGTGGACCTGCTCCCACTGCTCCGGGTCGTCATTGCGGCCGGCAATATTCAGGTGGACATTTCCATTGCCGGCATGGCTGAGAAAATAGGTGGTCAAATCCGAGTTGTCCGTCTGCTGGCGAATTTCAGCCGTCAGTTCGGGATAGGCCGCGATGGGAACCGCCACATCCATCACCAGGATGCCGCAGTCCGGGTGGTTGCGAATGATCATCTCCCCTAACGCATGCCGCGCCTTGAAAATTTTGTCCCTTTCGGCCCGGCCGACCCCCGCCGTGAACATCAGGCAACCCTCGGCGGCGCTGATCTCCTTGGCAATCTCGAGCACTTCTTCCAGCTGGCCGGCGGTCGATCCGTGAAACTCCATGAACAGGGTGGGTGACAGGTTCAGGTCCAACCCCTCTTCCCGGTTCATCAGCGCCACGCATTCAGGGCCGAGCAGTTCAAGGGCAGCCGGGTTGAGGCCGGCCCGCATGATTTCGTAGACAACTTTGCTGGCGGGCTCTATCGCCGGGAAGGTAGCGACCGCGGCCGAAAATTCCACCGGCCGCCCCACCAGCCGGACGGTGGCACCGACGACCACGCCCAGGGTCCCTTCCGAACCGACGAACAGCCGGATTAAATCATATCCGGAAGAGGTCTTGCTGGCCCGATTGCCGAGCTCGATGATCTCGCCGTTGGCCAGCACGACCGACAGTTTGAGCACGTAATCTTTGGTGGACCCGTAATAGACCGTTCGGATGCCGCTGGCGTTGTTGGCGATCATGCCGCCGAGGGTGGCCCTGGCGCCCGGGTCCGGCGGAAAGAAAAGGCCGGTGTGACGAAGCTTGTCATTCAGATCCTGGTAGATGACCCCCGGCTCCACATCGGCCTGGAAATCGTGCTCGCGGATGTCGAGAATCCGGTTCATCCTTGAAAAATCGAGCACGATGCCGCGACACACCGGAATCGGGTTGCCTTCCAGGCTGGAGCCGGCCCCCCAGCCGGTGACAGGAATCCGTTGCTCATTGGCATATTTGACGACCCCGGCGACTTCGACGGCCGTTTGAGGCCAGATCACCACTTCCGGCCGGCAGGCTGCATGCTGAGACTGATCCTTGGCATGCAGATCCAGAACGGATTCGCCGGTGGAGATGCAATCGGCCTCCACCAGGGTGCGCAGCTGCTTCAAATGGTCATCGGTGCATGGGTTCGGGTCCAAAAGGGCCTCCTGCAGAATTGATAATGGAAAAACAAACGACAGAAATTTTTCATATCACAGTTGACGGGTGAAATAAATGTGGGGTCGGTCGATTGAGTTGGTTAAAATAAATGACAGCTTGGTTGATTGAGTTGATTAAGTTAACTGGGTTGATTAAGTAATTAGAGACTGTCAAAAAACATCCGCAGATCCGTTGCTTTTTTAACCGCCAGATCCCCGCGGGGGTCAGGCCTGGATCCGGCCGGGGACGAAAAGGGATTGTTCTGCCGAAAGGGGAAACTGACGATGATTCCGAAATCGATCAGATATGTGGCGCAGGGCGCCGAGCGGTATGTGACCGGCAATGTAATGCCCTATGACCAGAAAAACGAGATGTTCAAGCGGCCTTTCTGGGACCCGCAAAAGAAAAAATTGAGGGATCAATTTTATTTCAGCGAGACGCCGCCGAAGGACAAACCGGGGTATCGACTGACCGATCAGGCGCTGGTCAATGCCTCCTGGCGTTTGGAGCGGGAGTACGCCCTGGGGGTGCGCGGCGGGCGAATGGGCATGTATGACTGGAACTGGGATGGCAATTTTACCTATCCCCACGTCCCGCAGGGTCTAAAAATCGACACGGGCCAACCGGCCACGACCACCCGGTCGGTGAAACGGGCGGCCCGATTGTTCGGGGCAGACCTGGCGGGGGTCTGTGAGCTGGATCGCCGCTGGATTTATTCGAACGCGTTTGACATCACCCCCGACGGCGGCCGCGAATACAAAGTAGAGGTCCCGCCCGAATTCAGGTACGCGGTCGCCATCGCGGTGGAAATGGATTATTCAGGCATCAGCGGATCGCCGGCCTATACGGCATCGGCAGCCACCGGCACCGGCTATTCGCGAATGGCCTTCACGACCGGGCTGCTGGCGCAGTTTATCCGCGGCCTGGGATTTCAGGCGATTCCCAGCGGAAACGATACGGCCTGCAGCATTCCCATCGCCATCGATGCCGGGCTGGGGGAAATCGCCCGTAACGGTCTGCTGATCACCCCCAAGTACGGGCCCCGGGTACGCCTGGCGAAAGTTCTGACCGATCTACCGCTCGTGCCCGACCGGCCGATCGAATTCGGCGTCCGGGATTTTTGCCTGATCTGTGAAAAATGCGCAAAGAAATGTCCCAGCAAAAGCATCATGTTCGGCCCGCCCTCGGCCGAACCGCACAATATTTCCAATCGGGAAGGGGTCCATACCTGGCATATCAATGCCGAGACCTGCCTGCAGTTCTGGGCCGACAACGGCTGCGACTGCTCCAACTGCATCCGCTCGTGCCCCTTCAACAAACCCTCCGGCCTCTGGCATGACGGGGTTCGCTGGGGGATTACCAACACCCCTTGGCTGAACAAGATGTTTCTGTGGGGGGATGAGGTTTTCGGGTATGGCAAAAAGCAGAGCCCCGATCGGTTCTGGTCCGATTAAACCTTGACTTAGCGGTGCTAAGCGAATAGGGAATTCTAACGAAACCATGCCAAGCTAAAATGAGATAGATGCGAACCAAATCATCCAATCGAAGGGAGGTTCTCATGATTGAGAAAAAGGGCGTTTTTCGAAAAACTTTGGTTTTGATGATCGCTTTGCTATCATTTTTTTGTATCCTCGGCCCGTTATCGGTCCAGGCACGCAACATCAAAGTCGGTGTGATTGATTGCTACAGCGGCCCACCGGCTGTTTACGGAAAAGACGCCTTGAACGGATTCACTATGGCGCTGGATGAAATCAACAAAACGGGCGTATTGGGGAGCAAAATCGAATACACCACCCGGGACACGAAATTCAAGGTCGATATCGCCCTGAATATGGCTAAAGAGCTGGTTTTGCGTGAAAATGTCGATATACTGGTGGGCACCATCAACAGCGGGGCGGCGATGGCCGTTTCCGAAGCAGTTGCCAAGAAGGAAAAGGTCCCATTCATTGTCTGGATCTCTAAAAGTGAGCGGATCACAGGGGAGAAGGGTCACCGCTACGTGTTTTCGACCGGTGAAAACACGGCAATGGCCGGTAAGGCCGGTGGCGTCTATCTATCGAAAAAACCGTACGTAAAATATTGGATTGCCGGCGACGATTATGAATACGGCCATGCGATCGGCGATGCCGCCTGGCGCAATCTGAAAAAAAACAACCCTGAAGCAGCGGTTATTGGAAAATCCTGGTGGAAGCCCGGTGAGCCAGACCTGATTCCCTACATTACCCAAATCCTGAGCGCCAAACCGGATGCCGTTATCTTCTGCACTGGCGGTCGCAGCATGACAAACATCCTAAAAGCCATTAAGGCAACGGGTATGGCCGAAAAAGTGCCAATTTGGGTTCACACCGCCACCGATCATGCCGTTTTGAAACCACTGGGGATGGACGCCCCCGAGGGCGTCATGGGTACGATGGACTATCATTTTTATTACCCCGATCTTTCATACAACAAAGAATTTGTGCAGAAATTTCAGGCGGCATACGGCAACCCCCCCGGTTTTCCCGCCTTTCATGGATATAACACCGCCTATTTCATCGCCGAAGCCTATCGCAAGGCAGGGTCACTGGACAAAGAGAAATTCATCGATGCCCTCGAAGGGCTAAAGATCGACACTCCCGTGGGGAAAATGGAGATGCGACCTTGTGACCACCAAGCGGTATTGCCGATGTTTTTAGGAAAAACAAAGCTCTCACCCGACCATGGGGTTGCCATCTCGAGCGACATCATCACCCTGCGAGGGGCCGAGGTCATGCCTTCATGCGCTGAAATCGAAGCAGCTCGCAAGTAGCTTTATTATTGATCAGAAAGTCGCCCGCCACGCTTTAGCGGTGCTGGCGGGCCGGCTTCTGATCACGCCCTTGTCTTCCGACCGCCGGGAAGCCCGCCATGCCTGTCAAGTTGTTTCTTCAATGATCGGACAGGCGCTATAAATTGCTGCTGTTGAATGAATTGCTTCTAAAGCAAAACCGTCGCAGAAAGGTCATCCATGGATGCTGGACAAATCACCCTGGCCGCGGTCGGCAGCCACTTTATGGTGGGGCTCAGTCGGGCGATGGTTCTTTTTATCGTGACTTCCGGATTAAGTTTCGTGCTGGGAGTGCTGCGCGTGCCCAACATCGCCCATGGCTCCCTATATATGATTGGCGCTTTTGCCGCTCACAGTATCGCAACTTTCTTCGGTGGCGGAACTGTCGGTTTTTGGCTGGCACTGTTTCTGTCACCGATAGTGGTTGCGTTAGTCAGTCTGGTGGCCGAGCGCTCACTCTTCTGCCACCTTTACGAACGTGAACATTTGATGCTTCTGCTTTTTACGTTCGCACTCATGCTTATTTTAGGAGACTTGACCAAAATGGTCTGGGGGGCAGAGTATCGATCCATCATGCCACCGCCACTTCTGCAAGGATCGGTGCCATTTTTAGGCACACCGTTTCCTAAATACAACCTGTTTCTTCTGGTGGTTGGCCCCGTCGTCGCCATCGGTCTGTGGCTGTTCACCAGCAAAACCAAGATAGGCAAAATTGCGCGTGCCGCGGCCGTCGACCGTGAAATGGTGGGTGCCATTGGAATCAATGTCAGCTGGGTTTTTTCATTTGCTTTCGTCCTCGGGTGTGTGCTGGCCGGTCTCGGCGGTGCTCTGGTGTCTCCAACCACAAGCGTTACCCTCGGCATGGACCACGACATCATTATGGAAGCGTTTCTGATCGTTACCATCGGCGGGCTCGGCAATATGTGGGGAGCGATGGTGGGATCGCTCATTTTTGGTATCACCCAGTCCTTAGGCGTACTTTTCTGGCCGCAATTCGCAATCGTTTTTCCATATGTCGCCGTCGTCGTCATTCTGACATTGAAACCAACGGGCATGCTTAAATCCGTCTGGTAAGAAAGGAGGACCTATTGTCAAACCGGATGGGATACGTTGGTATTGTCGCCCTGGGTATTCTCATGTTGTTTATGCCGCTTTTCCTGACGCGGTTTTATGTTTATATCCTGACGGTCATATTTGTTACTGCCCTGCTGGCCATGAGTCTGAACCTGGTGGTCGGTCATGGGGGGCTCTATCAATTCCACCACGGCGTTTTTTACGGTGTGGGCGCCTACACTAGCGGTCTCCTGCTTGCAAAAACTCAGCTGCCGTGGTGGCTGGCAATGGCAGCAGCACCGGTAATTTCTGCAGCGGTTGGACTGTTGATCGGCATTTTCTGCATCCGCCTGAACAAGCTGTATTTCGGGATGCTGCAGATTTCGCTTGGGTCGCTCATCTGGGCGATCGCTTTTCGGTGGTATTCCCTGACAGGCGGAGACGACGGCGTGCATGGCATACCGGTCCCTGAATTCGTATCTTCGTGGACAAGCGCTTTCTACTTCGTTTTGGGCCTGCTAATTATCAGCCTGGTGGTTTTGTATAGTATTTTGAGATCGCCTTTCGGCACGACGCTGCAAGCCATCAGAGACAATCCAGAACGCTGCGAGGCCGTGGGCATTAACGTTCGCCGCCACCAATTGGCGGCGATTGTTATTGCCACGTTTTTTGCAGGACTTGCCGGCATGATGTTTGTAGTCGTAGAGGGCTCGGTGTTTCCGGATTTGCTTTTCTGGGTGCTATCACTGGAAATATTTATCATGTGCCTGTTGGGAGGGTGGTATACATTCGGCGGTCCGATTTTGGGCGCCGCCATCATCGTCTCTCTTCGAACTTTTATTGGATCGTACACCGAGTATTGGACACTGATTCTCGGCATCATGCTCATTCTGTTGATTTTTTTTCTGCCGGAAGGCATTATGGGGTTTTCCTTGAAGGGAAAGATGCGCCGCCGCGGGCAAGTTCAAGAAAGTGAATAGTCTACTGAAATGCTCAGAGTCGAAAGCCTAAAAAAATCGTTCGGTGATTTCAAAGCCGTCAACGAGGCCAACCTATTCGTTGAGGATGGACAACTGGTGGCAGTTATCGGGCCCAACGGCGCCGGAAAGACAACCCTTTTCAATCTAATCACCGGACAAATCAGACCGGACGCCGGCAGCATCAATTTCAAAAACTCCGATAACAGCCGGTTGCCTCCCTACCAACTCTGTCGCCGCGGCATTGCGCGCTCTTTTCAAATCGCCAATATTTTCCCCCGGCTGTCGGTATTTCGCAATGTTCAGGTGTCGGTACTTTCCCAAAAACGATTAAGCGGCACTCTTTTCAAACCGGTCGACCGGCTTGTCGTCACTGAAACGCAACGAATCCTGGAAAGGGTCGGTTTGACAAACCGCAAACTCGACGTAGCGGGTTCTCTGTCCCACGGCGACAAACGAGCGCTGGAAATCGCCATCGCCCTCGGAAACAAGCCCCAATTGTTAATCCTGGATGAGCCCACCGCGGGCATGTCTCCTGACGAAACCGCCGCCACCATGAACCTCATCAAACAGTTGGCCAGTGATCACGGGCTGACGATTTTATTCTGCGAACACGACATGGAGGTTGTCTTTAACGTTGCTGAAAGCATCATGGTGATGCAACACGGCAGCACGATTGCCCAAGGACCACCGGAAGAGGTTCGGCAAAACAAGGCCGTCCAGGAAGCCTATCTCGGAGGAGCCTGATGCTAGAGGTTGAAAACATTCACACGTTCTATGGTTTGAGCCATATTCTTTTCGATGTATCACTGAAAGTGAAACCGCAGCAAATTGTCTGTCTTCTCGGACGCAATGGGGCAGGAAAAACGACGACCCTGAGAAGCATCATGGGGTTGAAGCGACCCTCCAGCGGAAAAATTTATTTCAACGGCGAAAACATCATCGGGTGTTCCCCTTTCCGGCTGTCTCGCAGGGGAATCGGATATGTCCCGGATGACCGTCGCATTTTTGCGGACTTGACGGTGGGAGAGAACCTTGAAATCGCCGCGCGTCAAGGGTCCGGGGACGATAACTGGGACAAAAAAAAAGTCTACGGCCTTTTCCCGGCACTGAAACCCATGGATACCCGCAAGGGCGGTCTTTTAAGCGGCGGCGAACAGAAGATGTTGGCGATTGCCAGAGCACTGATGACCAATCCCCAGTTCATCCTGCTGGATGAGCCAACTGAGGGATTAGCCCCTCTTCTGGTCGAATCATTGGCAAAGCGCATCCACCGATTGAAAGAATTCGGGCTGACGGTGTTGCTTGCCGAACAGAATTTAAAATTCACACTGAAATTAAGCGACTACGGTTACATCATCGACAATGGACGAATCTGCTACCAGGGCCCGGTGGAAGATTTGATCGATAATGAAGAAGTGAAAAAAATATGCGGTATCTAAAAGCCTCCGCCAGCGCAACAACTTGAACGCGAGGAGATCAACGCCCAGGGAACGGCCATTTTGCTGATCGAACAGAACGTCTATAATTCCTTGAAAATATCCGACCGATCGTATGTTCTGGAAAACGGTGCCATCGCACTGAGCGGCACCGGGGAAGAACTTCTGCAGAATCCCCACATCAGGAAGACTTACCTCGGCCTATAGGGCTGGTATCACACAATCCCATTCGTATTGATCTATCCGGGTTCCCACCTCATGGCATGTAGCATGTGGCATGTGGCATGTGGCATTTAGTACTGAAATGCGTCTATACTATCACCGTCCCCCGGCCGCTTTGTTTCTCCCATCAAGGGAGGGCAACTATGCAGCGCCAGTTTTAGCTTTAAAACGGAACAACCAGATTGATTTGCAGTATAGAATTAACTTTATTGATATGAATATGCTACTCCGGGTGCCTCCTCCCCTTGTGGGAGGAGGACAGGTGGAGGGGGATTAAGCAGGTAGCTTTTTCATTCAGCGCTTTGCCAGGCGCTTTTTCCCACATGCCACATGCCACATGCGACAGGCCACATGCGCCTTATCCTATAACAAAAACATGAACCTCCCGCGGTCCGTGCGCCCCGTGCACCATGGTGGCTTCGATGTCGGCTGTTTTGCTGGGCCCGGAAGTAAAAGACATGTAGTTGCTGAGGCCGGTCTGCCATTCATTTTCATCCCAGCGCAGCAGGGCATAGAGTTCCTGCAGGTCAGCCAGCACCTGTTCCAGCCGGATTACCGCCAGGTGGATGGAGGGAACAATGGCCATCGATCGGGGCTGCCCCGGCCGGGCGCGCATCACCAGCGTGGCCGTGTCTGCCAGGGCAAAATCGGCGGAGGTAATGCCGATGTAGGAGGCGATGTTGTTCCGGCGGATTTCTTTGCGTGCCGCCGCACGATCCTCAGTGCGTGCCGTGTCAACCGTGTACAGCGGGATGTCTGCGGCCATGAAGGCCGTCTTCAGGTCGAGCGCTTCGAGCAAGGGGTGCTGCCAGGCACAAACCTGGTTTTGATTCTCCCATTCGGGCGATCTCTGACGGACCAGATCCAGCAAGGCCGTTGTTGCCGAAGCTTCGTCCGCAACTGCGGTCACATCGAGGTTGATGGGGTTGCCGGCTTCCGTCATTCTGGCCAGCAATTCCATTCGCTCACCGCTGGTGCGTCGCTGGATGCGCGCAATGATTTCGGCGGACGGCGCCGAGGGCTGTTGCGGGAACAGCTCCGGGGCGTCCCGCCGGATGTCCGGCGCATGACCCAGGGCCGTCCGTATGTTTCTGATAAACGTTTCCTGATTCGACATGAGCACCCATTTATGTTTCAGTCAGAAGGAATGGATTCGATCTTATAAAGGGCGAATTTAGACAGGATCAACAGGATAGAGATGATGGATAGATCTGATCATAATAAAGCTTTTCTTTCATTAATTGCCCTCTCATCAATTTCTGACAGAAATTGATGAGAGATAAATAGTGTCACTCCTGTTCATCCTGTCAAACATGAATTTCAACTTAAATGGAATCCATTCATTATTTCTATTTCGTGATCTGGTTTAAATCGCGGCCGGAGCCCGCTCCCACAGAGAAGCAGGTTTTCATTCATCGGTGATCAGTAGCCAGTGAAAGCAATCCATTTTACTGATCGCTGGCCTTTGCCCCATGCTTCATCTCGTATTCCCTGTCCTGCCTTTTCGCAGTGAAGCTCTTCTTCGCCACCGGGCGCAGGTCGCGGGTTTCCGTCCACCCGGCAAACGGCGGCGGCAGTTTGTCGATCATGCCATTCTTGCCCGTCAGCAGTTGCTGAGCCCGGGAGGCGATCTTCAGCGCCGTCTCGTACAAACGCCTGTTGCGCATAAGGAGCGACCAGGCGCGATAGGCCATGGCCTCGATCCGGTTGTCCGGCGTCACCCCCCATTTTCGATCGCCATAGGCCAGTTTCTGGCGCAACAGCAGCAGCATGCGCGGCAGATCGATATCGATGGGGCAGGCGTCCTTGCAGGCGCTGCAGAGGGTTTCGCCCTGGCAGAGGTCTTTGGCACGGTTGATACCTGTCAAAAGGGGGGTTACCACCGCGCCGACCGGTCCAGAGTATGGATATCCATATGAATGCCCGCCGATTTTCCGATAGACCGGGCAGACATTCAAACAGGCGGCACAGCGAATGCAATAGAGCATTTCGCGGAAATCCGGATCGCCCAGAATGCGGCTGCGGCCGTTGTCCAGCACCACCAGGTGAAACGCTTCGGGCCCATCGGGTTCGCCCGCCTGGCAGGGGCCACCGATGTAACTCACATAGGTGGCGATGTTCTGCACGGCGGCACCGCGGCACAGCAGCCGGACAATCGCATCGTGCTCTTCGAGGGTGGCGACGATGCGCTCCATTCCCATGAAGGCCATGTGCACCCTGGGCATCGTGGTGGACATGCGGATATTGCCTTCGTTTGAAACGGCGGTGATATGACCGGTTTCGGCGCAGGCCAGATTGCAGCCGGAGGTTCCCATGTCGGCGGCCAGAAATTTTTCGCGCAGGGCTGCCCTGGCTGCCTGGGTCAGCGCAGGCGGGTCGGTGATGTGCGCGATGCCCAGTTTGTCGGTGAAAAGGTCTGCCACCTCATACCGGGTCTTGTGGATCGCCGGTGCAATGATGTGAGAGGGCGTTTCGCCGGCCAGCTGAATGATGAACTCGCCGAGGTCTGTCTCGGTCACCTCGACGCCGGCATCCTCCAGCGCGGCGTTCACGCCGATTTCTTCGCTGACCATGGATTTGCCTTTGACCACCCGGCGGACATCGTTTTGCCGCGCAACTTCAAGGCAGTAATCCACAGCGTCCCGGGCCGTTTCAGCAAAAAAAACGTGGCCGCCGTTTTCCCGGACTTTTTCGGCGAGCTTTTCCAGCAGGACATCCAGATGATCG
>Ga0180435_10003540_pt1 | contig 15565 bp, 12 predicted proteins | sample SS_ome_3_FD_132467 | JGI IMG/M metagenome (GOLD analysis project Ga0180435, IMG submission 132467) | Hypersaline lake sediment archaeal communities from the Salton Sea, California, USA - SS_3_S_1 metaG | ecosystem: Environmental > Aquatic > Non-marine Saline and Alkaline > Hypersaline >... | reverse complement strand
CGAAGACCGTGCGGACATCGCCCGCCCGCGCGGCGTAGACGAGGTGGGAGATGACGTCGTGAGGCGGGAAGAGGTGGGGCTGTCGGAAGTCGAGGAGGGCTATGTCGGCCTTCATCCCCGCCTGTATGCGCCCGACCCGGTCCCCGATCCCGAGGGCCTCCGCGCTCCCCCGCGTCGCCATTGCCAATGCCGTGTAGGCGGGCACGGCCGTTGGGTCGCCCGTATGCGTCTTGTGCAGCAAGGCCGCCAGGCGCGCCTCCTCCAGCACGTCCAGGTTGTTGTTGCTGGCGGGTCCGTCGGTGCCGAGCCCGACGATGGCGCCGGCCTCGAGAAGCTTCGGAATCGGCGCCACGCCCGAGGCGAGCTTCATGTTGCTTCCCGGGCAGTGTGAGACGCCGACCCGCTTCTCCACGAGCGTGTCGATATCGCCCGCCGTCAGGTGGACGCAGTGGGCGGCGGCGATGGGGTCGACATCGAGCAGGCCGATGTCGCTGAGCCGCTCGACCGGAGTCTGGTTGTAGTCGCGGCGGCTTTCCTCGACCTCTCGCCGCGTTTCCGACACGTGGATGTGGATGCCCACGCCGACCTCCCGCGCCCCTTCGATCACTCGGTCGAGGAAGTGATTGGGGACCGTGTACGGGGCATGGGGCCCCAGCATCGTCACGAGAAGCCCGTCGCCCTTGTCCCGCCACTCCCGCGCGAACTCGATGGCGTGCTCCAGCCTCTCGTCGGCGTCGGGCAGGAATGCCAGCAAGACGCCGGACACGACGGCCCGCATGCCGCTGTCGAGGGCGGCGCGAGCGGCCGACTCGAAGTAGTGATACATATCGTTGAAACACGTGACTCCCGCCCGGATCATCTCAGCGATGCCGAGCAGCGTTCCCCAGTACACATCATCGGCTTCCAGCTTCGTCTCGACCGGCCAGATGCGCTCCTCCAGCCACGGCATCAACGGCATGTCGTCCGCGTAGCCTCGAAGGAGCGTCATGGCGCAATGGGTGTGGGCGTTGATGAGGCCCGGCACGGCCACCATCCCGGAGGCGTCGATGACCCGGTCCGACGGCACCTCGGGATGAGCTTCCCCACTCGTGCGGATGCGTGCGATCTCGCTGCCGGAAATGACGAGGTCTGCATGGGGGAGAACTCGATGCTCGTCGTCCATCGTCACGATGGTCGCGTCTCGGATGAGCCAGCTATCCAAAGCGATTCCTCCGCAGCATGATGGCTCGCCGTGTGTTTGAGAGCGGGCGACGCCTCACGGCTCTTCCACGGTCAGCGCCAACAGCTTGATCCAGCGCTCCTGCGGCAGGCCGAGCGAGACCGCAGTCCCGGAGGGCGGCGACAGCGTCAGGTGATAGAGATAGGCACCGCGCCCGGTGTCATCGCCGCTCAGGGTGCGAATGTAGGGGGAGTAGGCTGCGATCGGCATCCCTTGAATCCGCTCCTCCCAGGGCGGGACGGGAACGGCGATCGGATGCACTTCGCCCGAACCATCGGTCAACTGGAACGTGGTCGGGCGCGCACCTTCGGTGCTGGCGATGACGAGATGGACCTGCGCCGCCCCTCTTTCGCCGAGCGGAATGCTCTGGCCCGAACAGGCGACGGCCGCGCCCACCCCCGAGGTCACCGGCGGAAAGGCGAAGGGGATGTCGGTTCCCGGCATTCCCGGGGCGTAGTAGCCGTCGGGGTAGAGATGCTCTCGCGGCCCGGTCTGGTCCGGAGGAAGCCACTCGGCGGGGAGGCTGCTCCCACGTCCATCGATGTCACCGCGGGCGCGGTAGCTGTCTGTGGCGATCGCCCTCACATTCGCGTATGGAGCGAGGTCGACGGGGTGGACCGTCGTGGGGCGAACGAAGACGGGGGAAACCGCGAGGTCTCGCCGACGGCCGCGGCTCTGGGCGTCATCGGCATCGTCACCCGTGACCAGATCCCATGTGAGCCGGTAGGGCCCGGGGGTTGCGGGCGCGGTCAGCAAGGCCGTGACCAGCACGCGCTCTCCCGGCGCCACATCCGCGGGGAGCGCGCTGGGCGTTCCCGCGGGCCCCGTCGGGCGGCCGTCCCATCGATACCACGAGTAGGTGACAGCATCCTCTCCGGCATGCCAGATGTGCGATCCGCCGTTGGCGACGACGACATCGACGTTGGCGGTCTCGTTGGGATCCATCTCCCCGGGGGCGCCGACGGACTCGAAGACCGCGAATGAGTCCTGCGGCGCGAGCTGGATCGCCTCCTCGCCCGGAGCAGGCCCTTCGCTGGAGAACCACGTATCTTCGCCTTCGACCAGGTCCCACTGTATCCGGTAATGCCAGAGATCCTCAGACCCAGAGGGCGGGAGCGACTCGCCGTCGGCGGCGATAGCGCTCACCGGAATCATCACAGATACGACCTCGCCCGGCATCACGTCCTGCGGAAGATCGCCGCGCGCCCCCTCCCATACGGCTACCGCCCGCGCCTCCCCGGACGGAATATCCAGATCGTCCCGGCATCTCAACCAGTGGTAGGACAGCCGAGTCCGGCCGGGCCGCCAAGCGGTCGCGCCGTCGTTGCGCAGCCGGACAACCACGTGACGGGTCGCCCCGACCTCCATCACGGCGGGCAGCGAGGTGCTCACGACGGTTGCTCTGCGGGCGGGCGGCTCGCCAACGCGGAAGGGCACCTTCAGCTCGGCCATCGTGCGGGCGAACCACTGCGACCTGAGGTAGGCGACCTTGCTGCGCACGATGCTCAGGACGTACACGTAGTCACCCGCGGGCAGGGGATCGCCGCGGTCGTCCTTCGTCGGTATGACGACGGGCAGCCTTTTCGTCTGCCCCGCGGCGACGCTGAGGTTCTGCGCCGGGGCCCTCTTGCGTACGACGCCGCCATCCGAAAGCCGCCGAATCTCATAGTCCACAGAGATCCGCCGGCTGGTGCGCAGATCCTCGGTGCCGACGTTCTCGACGAGAAACTCGACCTGGTGGTCGACGCCCGGCGCCAGGACCTGGGGGAGTCGCTGCTGCTTGAGCCAAAGGTGATGCGTTTCCTGGCTGCCGAGGCGGGATTGGAAGTATCGCGTTGTGTCGACGTAGATGATGCCGTATTGACGGCTCGGAGCGATCTCCGTGCCGTTGGCGTAGTCGTTCCACGTGTTGATGATGACCAGCTCCGGCTTGGAGGCGAGGGCCCGCTGCCAGTCGCTGCGATAGGCCCTGCCCTCTATTCGCTCGCGGATTCGGCCGCCTGCGCCTGGAGGCGGGCAGTAGCCCGGCGAGACGGCGACCGCGCGCGCCCCCTCCGGCGAGGACATCGTGAAACCGCTTTCGGCTGGCAGATCGATCGAGGCGTACAGCTCCGCTCCACCGCTCCGCCAGGCGGGGCTTCCGAGCCACACGAGCCGCGCTCCGCCGAAGTCCTCAGCGAACCGCTCCTGGCAGAAGTCGACGAAGCTCCCATCCCATCCCGCCAGCTCGCCCGGCCCACCCAAAAGGAGGGGGACGCCCCCCTTCACCCCCTCCCCGGGCCGCGCGCCTACTTCGGCCCAGAACTCCCGCGGCACCCGCAGGAAGAACTCGCGGATCATGCCATAGAGCCCCTGCTTCCCCTCCTCGGACCGGAGGTCGGCCCCCGCCAGCGGCGCCGTGTCGAGCATCATGCCCACCAGAGGGTATCCGAGGCCGCCCGCCCGCCGCTCTTTCAGCGCCTGCGCCAGCCGTTCGAGCCCCGTTCGCGCCCAGGTGCGGCGGGCCTGCTCGTCCCCGCGGTAGCGCGCCAAGATGATGTCGATGCCGGCCCTCTGAACCTCCTCAATCTGTTCGGCATGCCAATCGACTCTCTCGTAGCTGATCCAGGGTCCCGCGCCGGACTGCGGCTGGTGGCTGGTGGCGGGGGCGCCGTCGGGCGTCCAGAGGGGGGCGCCTTCGGCCCGGTCCACACCTCCCTGCCAGTCGTACCGGTAGATCGCAAGCACGGCGCCGGTCACCCCGGTCTTCTCTGCCGAAGGCGGCGCCGTATCGATGATGGGCTCCGGCTCGTCGAACTCGAGCGTCGTCGCCGCCAGCCATTCGTCCGCCGAAAGCTTGCCGTCGATGAACGGCACCTGGCCGACATAGGGGCACGGGACCCAGGCTCCCGTCGCCTTCGCCAAGCCGGACCCGAGCCTCAGCAGCATCTTCCCCCAGCGGGCCGCATCGCCGACCTCGGTGGGGTCGCGCACGGAGTCCGACCAACTGGCGACGCCGTCGTTCTCTCCCTGCATCCAGCATGTAACGTTGAACCCGATCTCGACTCCGCCGAGGCCGCCTTCGCGGAGGAACTCCCAGGGGATGGCGCACTCGACGACATATCCGACATCCGTGTCGCTCGGGTCGTTCAGCGTGCCGTCCGTCGCCACGGCATACTTGAGGGTGCGGGGCCCGGAGATCCAAGACGAGTCGCTGCGCCAATGCCCCCGGCTGTCCCGGCTGAACAGTGTCATGCCGCCGGCGGCGCTGATGACGAGCCGGCAAGCGGCGACCTCGGGCTGCCCGGGTATCTCCAGCGAGAACTCGATGGCGTCGTCTTGCTCGGGTGTGGACATCGGCCCGGTGCTCGTTCCCGTGAGCATGACGTCCGGCACTTTCGCCGCCAGGCAGAGATAGTGGCGATTCCACATGGCATAGGCGCGGACGCGGCGGCCCTGATCCTCTCTCGCCGGAAGCAGTGCCGAGGCGCGCCCGCCGGGCAGAAGGCAGGCGGCTGCGAAGAAAGCCAGCACGCTCAACCGACCCATCGACGTGAATGCTCTGGCTGTCCCGGCGCGACTGATCACCATTGTATCCCTCACAGGCGACTTCAAACTGACGCCACACGCTGGGCGACATTATACGGAAAGGCGCGGGTCGGTGTAAAGGAACGAGCGGCGCGAGGTATGATTCGAGACAGCGGCGAAGCTAGTGCTGAATGGCTCGAATAAGGCTGCGAGCAATCAGGATCGACGACGCGGAGACATGTCTCCAGTGGGTCTCGGACCCGGCGGTGCACGCCTTTCTGGGGCTGCTCGAACCGGCGCGAACGCTGGAGCAGGAGCGGTCGTGGATCGCAAGCATCCTCACCGACAGAGAGCATCAGCGCTCCTTCATCATTGAGGACGAGAAGGGCGATCCCATCGGTACGTGTGGGCTGCGCGCCATCGACCGGGAACGAGGCACGGCGCTCCTCGGCATCATGATCGGCGAGAAGCGGCTGTGGAACCGGGGCTACGGGACGGCGGCGACGCGGACGCTTCTCGAGTGCGCCTTCGGAGAGCTGGACCTCAAAGAGGTCCGGCTGTCCTGCCACCGGGAGAACCGCCGTGCCATCCGCTGTTACGAGAAGGCGGGCTTTCGCCTCAGCACGTACGTTCCCGAACGCGTCCAGTTTGGGCGAGATGAGGTGCGGATGGCCGTCCGGCGAGAGGGCTGGCTTGCTTCGCGCTCGGGGGCAGATGCGAGAAGCGAACCAGGAATGGGCCGGCGGCCCAATGACGGATCAGAGCGGGCCGAGCCGTGACGACGGGCTTCTGACGAGGCGCGCGACGAAACGCGCGGCGAGGCTGCCACCCCGCGAGAGCCCGAGATAGCCAACCGGTGTCAGGCTGCCCGCGCGTACCTTTCCGCCCGCTCGAGCTTGTATCCCGTCCCGTACCCGGCCCCCTCCAGCGCCAGCGCCGACCGGTAGTGCTCGATCGCGTTGGCCGTCCGGCCGAGCTTCATGTGAGCATCGCCCAGCATCTCGCGGGCGGCGGCGTTCCTCGGGTCACGCTTGAGCGCCTGGCGATAGCGGCGTATGTCGGCGTGGACCGTGCTTCGGTAGGCCTCCCGCTTTCCCACGCGGACGAGCACCTCGACGGCGGCCCAGACCGCCACCGGCAGCATGAGCAGGAGGGCGAACACGAGGCCGTGGAAATCACGCACCCACGTGACCGCCGCCGCCTCGGACACGAACAGCGCCACCCCCAGGACCACAGCCTCTCCCGTCGATAGGGCTCCCGCCAGCCAGGAGAACACGATCCTCGTGGCGACGAAGAGAGCCGCCGCGATGAGCAAAAGCACGCGCGGCGCGTCGGCAATATCCTCCCCGGCCCGTGAGATCGCGTCCTGCGCGACGTCGATGACGTGAAAGATGTCGCTCATCGCCCCCGCCTGCGCGCGGGTAGTGACAGCACGTACCGATTGCCGATCTCCGTCGGCTCGTAGCGGGCCGACCCCCCCAGGGCCTCGGCCACGCTCTGGCAATACCGCAGCTCGAGGCGGGCCGGACCGGATGCCGCCTCAGAGAGCGCAGCGCCGTGTGCGAGGACGGGATTGGCGGTGTCAGTGATCTCGAAGGTGATCGTGCCCCCATCTTCACGGACTGCAATCCGGACCTCCCCACCCCGCGGCGTCGTCCTGACGGCATTCCCAAGCAGCATGGAAAGCGCTTGAATGAGCTCATCCGTCTGGCCGCAGACGGCCGACAGGTCGTCAGGCATATCTTCGGAGAGATGCACACCCCTTTCTTCGGCCAGCAGCCGGTGTGGGGCGAGCACCTCTGGCGCAATCTCACTCAGACTGAGGTTGACGCAGTCCGTCGGCCGGTCGCCGGCCTCCGCGGTCATGGCGACGAGATCCTCGATCATCCCCACGAGGACGCCGGCGCGGGAGGAGGCCTGGCGGAGCAGCTCCCGCGTCCCCTGGCCCATGCCTTCGGGGGGAGCGCGCTCCAGCAGACGAAGCTCCGCAAGAAGAGAGACGAGCGGCGGCCGCACGTCTTGCGCCAGGGATGCCACGACGGTGTGGTGGAGAGCATGCTGGCGCGCCTCGGTGTCAGCCCTGCGCACCACGAGACGCATCGCCACCAAGGCGATGACGAAGACGATGCCAAACTCAATCGTCAGCGAGATGAGGTGGTAGGCGGCCATGGGCAGATCCATCAGAAATACGTGCTGGATCAGCTCCCATATCGCAAAGGCGATGAAGGCTGCTGCTAGCAGGTAGGTTGCCGATCGGGACCCCATCGTCCTCTCCTCTCTCGCCGGAGTCACCGGCGCACGACCATCCCCGGAGAACCGGCCTCCCCGGAGTGTGCTTCCTCCAATCGTGACTTCCCCCTGCCGGCGTACCGCTACATGCCTGGCAGAAGTCCTCTTTCTGTTTGGCCGAGGCATTGATCGCTAGAGGCTGTTTCATAGCCTCCATCTGAGGCTATGAAACAGCAGCCCAAGCGGCCAGGCTCCAGCAGGCGCATTTCCTGCCAGCGTCTCCAGCGGAGAGCCGGGAGAGTGAGGGCTATGAAATGCGCTCCAGGCAGGGGCACGCTCCCCCGGGCGGAATCTCTATCTGAGAGGCATTGGCCCATGTCGCTCCGGCAAAAGGGGCTCTGGAGAAACACCTGGCCGGGGGCGGCCGTGTTCGGCCTTGCCCTGGCCGTCTACATGCGAACCCTCTGCCCCACCGTGTTCGTCGAAGGAACCGGCGAAAACATCGTCTGTGTCTGGACGCTGGGCGTCCCGCATCCCCCCGGGTTTCCGCTGTTCTGCCTCCTCGGCAGGCTTTTCGCCGCGGTCGCTCCGCTGGGCGATGTGGCCCACCGTGTCAACTTCTTCTCCGCCTTCGCGGGCGCGGCCGCGGCCGCGGGGCTGTTTCTCCTGCTGACACAGATGGGGGCCGGGAGGCTGGCGGCGGCCGCCGCGGCGCTGACCTTCGCCTTCTCTGCCACGTTCTGGCGGGAGGCCACGATGGCGGAGGTCTACACGCTGAGCATGGGGCTGGTTATAGCCCAGATCGGGTTGCTGCTTGGGTGGCGGCGGAGACTCCAAGGCGCTCCGGAACATGGCGAGCCAGCGGAGCATGCCCGCCCGGCAGGGCGAAAGCGGCGGCGTGCAGCCGGGGCGACCGCGCGCGGGCGGCCGGCGGACACGCACCTCCTCTGGTTCGGGCTCTTCTTCGGTCTTGGGCTTGCGGTTCACTACAACCACGTTCTCCTGCTGCCCGCCTACGTGTGGTTCGCGGCAGCGAGCGATCCCGGCCTGCTGCGCCGCTGGCGGACGCTGGGGGGAGCGGCGCTGCTTGCGCTGCTCGGCTTCGGCCTCCATGTCTACGCCCCAATCAGGTCGGCGGCGAATCCGCCGATGGACTGGGGGAATCCGGAGAACCTGGGGAACTGGTGGTCGTACCTCACCGCGGCGCAGTACCGGGGGCGCATGTTCCAGATGCCCGTCGGCGAGGTGATCGGCAATCTCGCCGCCTTCTTCTCTGGCCTGCCATCAGAGCTGACGTGGGTCGGCATCGCTGGGGCCGTCGGCGGCGCGGCCGCTCTGACCAAGCGCGACCGCGGGCTCTTCGGCATGACGCTCCTGATGGCGGCAACGTCTGTGCTCTGGGCCGTCAACTACGATATCCCGTGGGAGATCGAGGTCTACTACCTGCCGGCCATTCTGGCGCTGGCGATCTGGGTGGGGTTCGGCCTGCAGGAAGCCCTTCGGTGGGCGAATCGCCGCTCGAGCTGGGCCTGGACCGCGGCGCTCGTCTTCGTCGTGCCGGCGCTGGCGGTCGGCGTCAACTTCGAGAAGAACGACCTCTCCGGCCAGCGATTCGTCCTGGACAACGCGCTGGACATTCTCGACCTGGTGCCGCCGCCAGCCAAGGTGATTCTGTCGAGTACGAACCCGACGTTCGCGCTGCTCTATCTGAGGGAGGTGGAGGGCGTGGCCGCGGGCGTCGAGCTGTGGTCCCGGGTCGAGACCGGCGTGAGTCGCGTCCGGGAAGCGGTTCAGCCCCCTTCGGAACGTCCGATCACTTCGGAGCGGCGGCTCGTCGCCGACTCGCTCGCCGACGGCCTCCCCGTGTACACGGTGGACAGGCAGCCGGCGGCCGCGCTGGCGGGATTCGCGCAAGTGCCCTGGGGATGTCTCTACCGCATCGTGCCAGATGGTGAGAAGGCGGCGTGGGAGGCGCGGGCGCCGGACGCGATCCGCCTCGGGCTCCGCTTCGATCCCGCCGCGCAGAAATTCACATATGGCACCGAGCACACGCTCCTCGCCTGTCGCTATCTCCTCGTGAAAGCGGACTACGTGGGGGACAGGGGAGACCGCGATCTCGCCGGCAGACTGTACGAGCAGGCCCTCACGCTCGGCGCGGAGTTGCCCTCCGTCGCGGCGCAGATCGGGCAGCGCTACGCGGAGCAGGGGAGGAACGAGCTGGCCGCCGCCGTGTACGAGAACGCACTCCGGAAGCACGAAGATGCGGTGCTCCACAACCGCCTGGGCGCCATCTACGGGCGGGCCGGCCGTCTCGACGAGGCGCAGCAGCGATTCGAGCGGGCCCTCGCGCTTAAGCCTGACTACGCCGACGCGCGCGCCAACCTGGCCTCGGTCTACGGCCGCAGAGGACACATCGACAAAGCCGTCGCCGAGTTGGAGCTCGCGCTCAGCTACGATTCCAACAACCTGCTCGCGCTGAAGAACCTGGCCTTCGCTTACGTGCAGACGGGCCGGGCTGAAGAAGCGCGAAGGGTGCTCGAAAGGGCCCTGGAGATCGACCCTGCTCAGCAAGACGTGAGGACACTTCTGGCGACCTTGAGCACTCCACAGCCGGATCGGTGATCGTCGAGCAGACGTGTCCGCGCCCCCGCGACCCACATCGCCCCCTGGCGGCAGTGGACAAAGGGGACTGGGGCGGGTAGAATGACCGACAGGAGCGATCTATGCGGGAACTCCAGCGGACCATCCATGCTGTCGTTAGAGCTGGCGATGAAGGCGGCTTCGTTGCCGAATGCACCGAAATCGCCGTCGTCACTCAAGGGGCGACCCTCGACGAAACCGTCGCCAATCTTCGCGAGGCCGTCACCCTCCACCTCGAGGGTGAGGACCTCGAAAGCCTGGGCCTCGCACCCTCTCCAGTCCTCGTCGTGAGCATGGAGGTCCACCCGGTCCATGCCTAGGCTCCGAAGGCTTTCCGGCCGGGACCTGGTTGCCATCTTCGAGCGATTTGGGTTCACCCGGGCCTCTCAGCGGGGCAGCCACACAAAGCTGGTCCGCACCGGTTCCCACGGTGAGCGCCAGGTCATCACCGTTCCCAACCACCGCGAGCTTGATCCCGGCACGCTTCGAGCCATCGTCCGCCAGGCCTCTCGGTTCGTCCCCCAGGACCAGCTCAGTCCTCACCTCTACTCTCAGTAAGAGGGTGTTGAAGGATGCTCCCTCCGGCCGATCCCTCATGCCGACATTAGGATTCCATATCGGCCAGGACGTTAGACCTCCATACTCACCGCCGTCGCCTGCGCCACAACCGTCCCGTCCGCCTTCGCCGCCTCCGCCGATGTCTCCACGAGCGGCGGTCGCTGCTTCGTGATGCGGGCGCGAACGGTGACGCTCTCTCCGACTGTCAGCCGGTCGTGATAGCGCACATTGAGGCGCCCCGTGATGGCGTTCAGCTCCTTCTCCCAGAGCAGCCGTGCCATCGTCTCGTCAAGGACCGTAGCGAGAAGCCCTCCGTGGACGATCCCCGCCCACCCCTGATACTCGGGCCTCACCTCGAACTCCGTCACATACTCCTCGCCCTCGAACCGGAAGTCGAGCTTCAAGCCAATCGGGTTGCCCTTCCCGCAGGCAAAGCACATATCGCCAATATCAAGTCTCACTCGAACCCCTCCATCATCCAGTCATATGTGCGAAAGGCGAAGTCGAAGTACGCTCGCAGACCAAGATATATCAGACCACCGTAGACGCAGAGGCACAGCACGCCGACGACGACCCCGGCCAGCCGCAGCAGCATCCGGCGCTTCGCTTCGTTCTCTTCCCGATAGAAGCCCGACGCTCTGGTCAGCATATCAGGCAGGCTGCCCGACACCTCGCCCGTCGAGGCCATGTTCAGCGTGTCGGGATCGAAGACTCGCGTCTCGGCAAGCAGGCTCGACAGCGGCGCGCCCTCCCGCAGCCCGGGCACGAGGTCCAGCAACAACGGTGTCAGTACAGGGTTTCCTGCGGCGAGGGAGGCCTCCTCCGCGGCGGAGGCGATGGGCAGTCCGCCGCGCAGCATGAGCCCGAGTGTCGCCAGATAGCGGTCCAGCGCGGCCGTCTTCGCCACCCGGCCGACGAGCGGAAGGTAAAGCACGATCCTCTGCTGGACCGTCTGAAACCAGAGCATGGCCTGGAGCATCTGCCACAGCAGCATGATAGCGACCAGCCCCGCGGCGACGGGCAGCGATACCGTGCGAAAGTAGTGCACGACCGTCTCGATCACGGACTGCGGCGTCCACCCCTCCGCTGGGATGGGCTGCGCGATGGTCAGGATCAAAGGCGCCGACAGCAGAATGGCCGGCGCCCCAAGGGCGCCATACACGAACAGCCTGAGACGCAGAGCGGAGCGCGTCTCCCATTCGACCTCGTAGGCGTGGGCGATCTGCTCGAAAGCCTCCGGGATAAACCCGCCTGCTTCGGCCGCGCGAATTACGCCGAGATGCCAGGGATAGAAGAGCCTGCGGTGGTCTTCGAGGGCCTCGGAGATCGGCTCGCCCTGCTCGGCTGCCTGTGCCATATCGCGGGCGACCGGGCGCAGATTGCCCGGCGACCGGCGCTCCACCTCTCTGCAGGCAGCCGCGATGCTGATGCCGGTCCTCGTGAGGGTGTGCAGCTGGCGGAAGAATAGCCCTGTGCGGCGGATGTGGCCGACAGAGCGGCGAACGGTCGGAACGTATCGCCGCGGCCGCGCGCGCGACGCGGCAGGGGACTCCTGGGCCGGAGACGAAGTCGCATCCGGTGTGGCACCGGCGCCATCGGGCTGCCGCCCGCGGCGGACCGGCTCTATCGCCTCCCAGCGGGAGGCGGGCCCCGAGCGCTGGGCCTCAGTGTCCTGGACGAGCGGATTCCGGCACTGGTAACAGGTCGTGCGCTTCGTGCTGTTGTCGGCCCCGCAGTGCGGGCAGCTTCTCATGCGCATGGCGTAATGCCCCGCAAGTCGTTCCGGACTGCTGTCGTCGGGTCACACGATTATACTGCATTTCGAATGGCATTCGGGCGGCAAGCAAGGAAGGCGAGCGATGTCGAGTACGCCGATCGAGCCGATAGAGTGGGCGGATGGGGCGGTGGTCATTCTCGATCAGACGCGTCTGCCGCAATCGGAATCGTATGTGCGGTGCGAGCGCGTAGACCAGATAGCGGAGGCGATCCGCTCCCTCCGGGTGCGCGGCGCGCCGCTCATCGGCATCGCCGCCGCCTATGGAATGGCGCTCGCCGCGCGGGGAGAGCCGGGGTCGCTGGCGGAGCGCGTGACGGCCGCGGGAGAGGCGCTGCGCGCCACGCGGCCGACCGCGCGCAACCTCTTCTGGGCGATAGAGCGGATGCTCGCGCGGGTCGAAGCCGGCGCGGATGCGGACGACCTGGCGCAGGAGGCGCTGGCGATCCACGAGGAGGACGCGAAGACCTGCCGTCTGATCGGGGAGCACGGAGCCGTGCTCATCCCCCAGGGCGCAACGGTGCTGACCATCTGCAACACGGGCTCTCTCGCCACCGGCGGCATTGGCACCGCCCTCGGCACTATCCGCACCGCATACAACGCAGGGAATCCTCTCAAAGTCCTCGCCTGCGAGACCCGGCCGCTCCTCCAGGGCGCGCGCCTCACGATGTGGGAGCTTCTGCACGACGGCATCCCCGCCACGCTCATCACCGACAGCATGGCCGCCACCTGCATGCAGAGGGGCATGGTGGACATCGTCATCAGCGGCGCCGACTGCATCGCCCGCAACGGCGACTCGGCGAACAAGATCGGGACCTACTCACTCGCCGTGCTGGCGAGATATCACGGCATTCCGTTCTACGCCGCCGCGCCGATGTCGAGCGTGGACCTGTCGCTGGCCGACGGCTCGGAGATCGCCATCGAGGAGCGCGAGCCGGGGGAGGTCCGCAGCTTCCGGGGCGAAGGCGCCGCTCCCGCCGAGGCGCCGGCCTTCAACCCCGCCTTCGATGTCACGCCGGCCGAGCTGATTGCAGGGATCGTCACGGAACGGGGCGCGCTGCGGGCGCCCTACGAGGAGTCTCTCGGCGACGCCTGATCCGCCCCTGCCCTCTACGGCACGATCACCACCGGGTCGCCGATCCTGAGCATATCCCACAGGTGCTCGATGGCGCTGTTGTCCAGAGCGATGCAGCCCAACGTCCAATCCCAGCCCCCGCCCCCTCCGTGTATGCCCACTTCACCGCCCAGCGGGGTGTCCCAGGGCGGCTGGCGACCGTCCCGGGCGGCCTCGAGGATGGCGCGCCGCTGTTCGCTCGTGACCATATCGCCGCCAAGACCTCGATCCGCGTCCCTCGGTCCCGGATAGGAGATGCCGAGGAAGAGATGAAACCGTGAGCGAGCGTTCCGCGTGCAGATGAAGTAGGTTCCCTCGGGTGTCCGCCGATCCCCCTCTCGCTCCTTGCATCCCTCGGGGTTCCGGCCGAGACCGATCCGATAGGCGCCCACCCGCCGCCCATCTACGTACAGGCCCAGCGCTCGGTTCGACTTCTGGATGACGACGGCACGCGGCGCCTCAATGGGGCACTCGTCTGGGAGAGACTCCAGGGATACGACCCGTTCGCCCATGAGAGCTGCCGCGCCGCCCCGCCTCCCCGCCGCTCCCGCAAACCAGACTGTCGCGGCGCAGACGAGCGCCAGGGCAACGATCCACATTCGGCGCGCTCTCGGCATGGTCCCCCAGCGTGCTCAGATTCCCAGCTCCAGCCGGTGGTGCATCAGCCGCATGATGTCCGTGCGGCTCACGATACCGCGGAGACGGCCGTCCTCCACGACGACGAGGCGCCCGCAGTTCTCCGAGCTCATTCTGATAAGGGCCTCCCAGGCATCGGAGGAGGGAGCGATCGTGTTCTGCTCCGAGAGGGGGGGCGCCGTCTCCCGTGCCGTCACGCGGTGCCACTGCTCTCGCGGCACGCTCCGGATATCGTTCAGACAGAGCAGCCCGAGCACCTCGTCCCCGTCCTGAACCGGAAAGGCGGGATGATTCCGCGCCATGATGAAGTCCTGCACGACCTGGTCGAGCGTGATGTCCGCCGGAACGACGTCCACGTCTTCGGTCATGACCGCACTGACGGGCACGCCCGACAGCGCCTGCCGCAGGACGAGCTGCCGGTAGCTCTGCTGCGCCGCCTGCATCAGAAACCAGCCGATGAAGGCCAGCCACAACCACTCGAACCCGCCGCCGGTGAAGAACATGAAGACCCCGCCTACGATCATCATCAGCCCGATCCCCTGGCCGAAGCTCGACGCGATTCGCGTGGCATCCCCGAGGCTTGCCATCCAGTGCCACAGCCCCGCCCGCAGAACGCGGCCCCCGTCCAGCGGGAACCCGGGCAAGAGGTTGAAGGCGGCGAGCATCCCGTTGACTATTCCCAGCCAATGGAAGACCGTGCTGAATACGACGCCGCCGGTGCCGGAGCGCAGCAGAAAGGCGGCGGCGAAGAAGACCACGGCGAGGACCAAGCTCATGAAGGGACCGGCAATCGCCATCCGAAATTCGACGCCCGGTGACTTCGGCTCGTCCGTCATCTTGGAGACGCCGCCGAAAAGGAAGAGCGTGATCCCACTGATCTTGATTCCGGAGCGAAGAGCGACGACGGAATGGGACAGCTCGTGGAGCAGCACGCTGGTGAAGAAGAGGATTGTCGTCAGCGCGGCGATGAGCCACCGCAGCTGCACGGAGACGTTCGGCAGATACGTGGCGAGCCAGCCCGTGGAAAGCCCGATGACGAGGATGAAGAAGATGATGAACCAGGTGTAGTCGATCTCGATATCGATGCCGAATATCCGCCCTATCCGAAATGCCCTGGTCATGGCTGTCCCCTTTGTGCCCGCTAGGGTCCGAGCGATCCCCGCATGTGGCGGTCACAGGTCTCGGTGGGCGCGTCTTTGAGCTCGAAGGTGCGGTTCACCACCAGTGGGCATCGCGCGGTCGCGATCTTCTCGGTGATGGCGCAGATCGGCAAGGTGACTCGTTCATCCCGCGGTTGAGGCCGCGCCGGCCGCTCCTCGCCCGCGGCCGGCTCCTCCCCCTCGACGTCTGAGGAAGATGTGTGGACGTCGCATGTCTCCGTGGGCGGCTCGCCGCCGGACTTGATGTCGTATGTGACCTGAACCCCCTTCGGGCAGTAGGGCCCGACCAGCAGGCCCGATGTGGGGCAGATCCGCTTGGTCACGGTCTCTGGCGCAGCCGTCTCCCCTTCGGCTGGCGGCTGGTCTTGCCGAGGCTCAGCCGGTGGCTCGGGGGCCTCCGGCGATCCCTGCTGAGTGGCCCTGATATTGATGACTCGGAGTCGGTCCTCTTCCTCCTGCGCTGCCGTCATGATCGGCTGGGCTTTCTGCATGAAGCGGGCCCAGATGGGAGCCGGCAGAGTCGCCCCCGATACGCCTCGGCTGCCTCGTCCCTTCGTGCTCTTGACCTCGTCGTTCCCGACCCAGACGGCGGCGCTCAGATCATCGGTGTAGCCGACGAACCAGGCGTCCACGTACTCGTTCGAGGTGCCGGTCTTGCCGGCCGCGGGGAAGCTCAGCATGCCGCGAATGCCCCAGGCCGTCCCGCTGCGGATGACCTCCGACAGCAT
>Ga0180435_10003539_pt1 | contig 15567 bp, 10 predicted proteins | sample SS_ome_3_FD_132467 | JGI IMG/M metagenome (GOLD analysis project Ga0180435, IMG submission 132467) | Hypersaline lake sediment archaeal communities from the Salton Sea, California, USA - SS_3_S_1 metaG | ecosystem: Environmental > Aquatic > Non-marine Saline and Alkaline > Hypersaline >... | reverse complement strand
TAGGCGTCCCCGCCAACCCACCGCGCCATCCTTCGGCCTGCGCTCGCCGCGGGCCACGCCGCACCGATGCTCGCCCCCGCGAGCGCTCCCCCCTAGGAGCCCAACCATGCCCCACCGCTTCGAGACCCTGCAGGTCCACGCCGGCTACGAGCAGGCCGATCCCACCACCAAGAGCAGCGCCGTGCCGATCTACGCCAGCACCGCGTTCCGCTTCGACGACGCCGACCACGCCGCGCGGCTGTTCGCGCTGCAGGAGTTCGGCAACATCTACAGCCGCATCATGAACCCCACGAACGACGTCCTGGAGAAGCGCGTGACCGCCCTCGAGGGCGGCGCGATGGGCCTGGCCGTCGCCTCGGGGCACGCCGCCGAGTTCCTGGCGATCGCGACGGTCGCCCAGGCCGGCGACAACGTCGTCGCCAGCCCGCACCTCTACGGCGGCACCGCCAACCTCTTCCGCGTCACCCTGCCGCGGCTCGGGATCGACGTGCGCTTCACCGACACCGACGCCACGCCGGAGGCGTTCGACGCCCTGATCGACGACCGCACCCGCGCGGTGTACGTCGAGTCGATCCCCAACCCGTCGCTGCGCCTCGCCGACCTCCGGGGGATCGCCGACGCCGCCCACGCGCGCGGCGTGGCGGTGTTCGTCGACAACACCGGCGGGATGGGCGGCTACCTCTACCGACCGATCGAGCACGGCGCCGACGTCGTCCTCCACTCGGCGACGAAGTGGATCAACGGGCACGGCACCGGCGTCGGCGGCGTGATCGTCGACGCCGGCACGATGGACTGGGGCAACGGCCGCTACCCGGGGTTCACCGAGCCCAGCGCCTCCTACGGCGGCCTGAGCTTCTGGGAGACGTTCGGTCCCACCGGCCCCTTCGGCAACGTCGCCTTCGCGATCCGCGCGCGGGTCGAGGGGCTCCGCGACCTCGGTCCGGCGCTCTCGCCGCACAACGCCTGGCTGCACCTGCAAGGGCTCGAGACGCTCTCCCTGCGCGCCGACCGGCAGGTCGCCACCACCCGGGCGCTGGCGGCCTGGTTCGCGGCCCAGCCCGGGGTGCGGAACGTGAACCACCCCGACCTCCCCGACCACCCAGACCACGAGCGCGCGCAGCGCGAGTGGCCGCGCGGTGCGGGCGGGGTCTTCACCTTCGAGCTCGAGGGTGGCGTCGATGCCGGCAAGCGCTTCCTCGACGCGCTGCGGCTCGCCAGCCGGCTCGTCAACCTGGGCGACGCCAAGACCAGCGTGACGCACCCGGCGAGCACGACACACGCGCAGCTCGACGAAGGCGCGTTGCGAGCCGCCGGTGTCGCGCCGGGGCTCATCCGCGTGGCGACCGGGCTCGAGCACGTCGACGACCTCATCGAGGACTTCGAGCAGTCGCTGGCGGCGGCGAGCGGCGGCTGAGCGCGCGGGGGGGCGGCGAGGCGCCGATCGTCGCTGTTGCACCTAGCGGTGCAAACGCTCCTCTCGACGCCTCGCGGCCCCGTCCCGCAGGCGTCACAGCACCGGCAGCTCGCGCATCCCCGGCCGCGGCACGTAGTAGCTGCCCTCGGTGACGCCGGGCGGCACGGCGGCCCGCAGGCGCGCCTCGAGCGCAGGAGGCGCCAGCCGCCCGTCGAGCGCGGCGCGCCACGCGCGCAGCACCTCGGCCACCTCGTCGGCCCCGGCGTGGACGAACTCCACCCGAGCGTCGCGCAGGCCGGCGGCGCGCCAGCGCGGCCAGTGGCGTGCGGCACTTTGCGCCTCGGCGCCGAAGACGGTGTTGCGGCAGCCGACGTCGGCCAGCACCGGGTGCAGCCGACCGTGGTCGTCGCGCAGCGCCACGCGGTGCGTCTCGCACGGGTGACCGCAGTCCGTGTGGTCGTGCCCGTCCGAGAGGAAGCGGCAGAACACGCAGTGCTCGGTGTGGAAGACCGGCAGGTGGTGGTGCACGACGACCTCGAGCCGCCCAGGGTCGACCGCCCCTGCCAACGCGACCACCTGCTCGGCGTCCAGGTCGTAGGCGGGCGTCAAGGCGTCGCAACCGGCCGCCAGGAACGCCCGCGCGCTCAGCGCGTTGGCGGCGTTGAGCGAGAAGTCGCCCGTCAGCCGCGGCCGCGCCTCCACCGGCAGCGCGGCAAGGTCGCGCAGCAACCCAGCCGAGCGCACGATGATCTCGGCGCCCAGGTCGAGCAGGAAGCGCACGACGTTCTGCTCCGCCGGTTTCAGCACCCGCGGGCTCGCCACGCGCACGCGCAGGCCCGCTGCCCGCACCCGCTCCACCGATGGGCGCAGGCCGTACAGCTCCAGGTAGTCGAGCGTGACGCTCTCCAGCGTGACGCCATCCGCGTTCGCCGCCAACACCGCCTCCAGCTGTTCCGGCGTCCTCACGAGCACGTGCAATCGCGTCGGCGCGTCCGGCCGCACGGGGGTCGGGGGGGCGTCGATCGTCGCTGTTGCAGCTGACGCTGCAAACGCTCCTCTCGACGCCCCCCCACCCCCGACCCGTCGCCTGGCGGCGACGAGGTCGGCCACGAGTTCGCGGCGCAGCGCGTTGAGGGCCGAGACAGGTACGAACGGAGCGCCCTCGACGTCGAGCGTGACGCCGGCTAGGTGGAAGGGGCTGCCGCCGAGGCGCCCGAGCTGCTTCTTGGCGGTGGCCAGGTCGAGCGGTCTGGCGTCGGCGTGGGGTAGGGGCTCGTCACCGACGGTGACGGCGGACTCGCCGCGGGTGGTGGTGGCGACGACGACGAGGGGTGCGCCCTCGTGGGCGGTGATGGCGAGCGAGAGGCCGTGGGTGCGCTGCGGCTCGCCGGGGTCGGTCCACTGGCGGACGCGGGCGTGCAGGGTGGGGTCGTGCGTGCGCCACACGGCGTCGCCGGGGCGGATGTGGCGCAGCACCACGTCGCCGCGGCCGAAGGCAAGGCGCCAGCCGTCGCGTTCCGGCGTGACGGCGTAGACGCGGCCGCCCTGCTCGGGGAGCCCGGGGGAGCGGCGGTGGGCGGCGTCGAACACCAGGCCGTCGCCCGGCTTGGGCGCGCGGCCGGCCGCCTCGGCGGCGGCGCGCGCGGCCGGGCGGGGGTCGGCGCGCGCGGGGCCCGGCGGCTCGTCGGCCGCGGGCGGCGCCACCACGACGGCAGCGCCGCGCTCGTCGACGCGCACGACCGTACCGAGGCGCAGCCCGCGGTGGCGCGGCGCGCGTCCGCGCACGGCGACCTGGTGGTCGGTGCCGGCGATGAACCAGGGGCCGAGCCCACGTGAGTAGACCTGCTCGACGTCACGCAGGAGGTCGGGGTCGGAGGCGGGGTCGGCGGTGACGCCGGCAGCGGCCCCGCCGCCCGCTTCGGCACGCGCTGCCCACGCCGCGTCGATCGCCGTGCGGTACGCGTGGGTGGTGAGCGCCACGTAGTCGGCGTCCTTGTAGCGGCCCTCGATCTTGAAGGCATCGATGCCAATGTCGATGAGCTCGGGCACCTGCGCGAGCGCCATGAGGTCGCCGGGCGAGAGCAGGTAGCGCTCGTCGAGCAGCGCGTGCGGCGCGCCGTCGACCACCAGGTCGTACGCGAGGCGGCACGCCTGGGCGCACTGGCCGCGGTTGGCCGAGCGCCCGCCCCAGGCCTCGCTGCTGAAGCACTGCCCCGAGTAGCTGACGCACAGCGCGCCGTGCACGAACACCTCGACCTCGACGTCGGTGGCCGCGCGGATGCGGCGCAAGTCGGCCAGCGACAGCTCGCGCCCCAGCACCACCCGGCGGGCGCCGTGGGCGGCGGCGAAGGCGACGCCCTGGGCGCTGGTGACGGACATCTGGGTGGAGCCGTGCACCGCCAAGCCGGGGACGGCCTCGCGCGCGAGGCGCGCCACGCCCACGTCCTGCACGATGACCGCGTCGGCGCCGGCCTCCGCGATCGCAAGGAGCGCCCGTTCGGCGGCGTCGAGCTCGTGGTCGAACACCAGCGTGTTGAAGGTGACGAAGCCGCGCACGCCCCGCTCGTGCAGCGTCGCCATCGCCTCGGGGAGTTCCTCGAGGGTGAAGCCGACCTTGGCGCGCGCGCTGAAGTGGTTGAGGCCGAAGTAGACCGCGTCCGCGCCGGCCTCCAAGGCGGCCCGCAACTGCGGCCAGTGGCCGGCGGGGCTCATGAGCTCGGGGGGGCGGGCAAGGCGCGTCATCGGAGGCGCATCGTAGCGCGCGGTCGCCCCGCGATGGCGCTCAGGAATGCAGGGTGGCGGTCGTGCCTCAGCCCGCGCTCGAGCGAACGCTCCCGCAAGCGAAGGTCGGCGGAGGCAATGCCAAGCCGTCGCGCTGATAGATCGCGATCACGTCGTCGACGATCCGAGTGAGTTCAACGAACACGGCGACGGCGTCGTCACCATGACAACCGCCGTCGATGAGTCCCGGAGCCGTCCCCACGAAGCACTGGTCCTCATCCGACCATGCGACGACCTTGGCGTAGCAGGCCGATGGATTCACGGCGCCACCTCCTCCAGGGCCAAGCGCACCGCACGCACCTGATACGGCTTGGCGTCATCTCCGGCGGATCCCGAGATCGTCAATGGGCGCGACCGCCGCGGGTGCACGAAGTTCCTGTGATCCCCACGACCTCCACGATCCCGAAAGCCTGCCTCTTCCAGTGTACGGATCAGATCTCTGACCTTCGGTGGCACAGGACCACCGACTCACGCCCGTGGGACCGGTGCCGCCCGGTCGTGCCGTTGCGCACATCGCCAGCCGATCGGGCTCGCCCATGTCATGACCGAACGCTACGGCCCATGTGGCACCCCACGCAGCGCGTCCTGGGCTCCGACGCACGGGTCCTGGGCCCGGTTCCACGCCATCGCCCGGGAGCCTCACCGCCCGAAGACGTTCGGCAGCTCGTCCATCGTGATGAGCACGTCGCGCGGCTTGCTCTTGTTGTGCGGGCCGACGACGCCGAGGTTCTCGAGCGAGTCCATCAGCTTGCCGGCGCGGGCATGGCCGACCTGCAACCGCCGCTGCAGGCGCGAGACGCTGGCCTCGCCCTCGGCGATCACCAGCTCGGCGGCGACGCGCAGCTTGTCGTCGTTCCAGTCGATGAAGCCGTTGGCGGTCGAATCGTCGGGCAGGGCCGGCTCGAAGTCGGAGGCGTAGGCCTCGACGAACTCGTCCTCGAAGTACTGCCGGCGCAGGAAGTCGCCCACCGCCGCGATCTCGGACTCGGCCATGAACGGCCCCTGCAGGCGCAGCGGCTTCGGCAGGCCCGGCTGGTGGTAGAGCATGTCGCCGCGGCCGAGCAGCCGCTCCGCGCCCATCGTGTCGAGGATCGTGCGCGAGTCGAAGCCGGAGCTGACCGCGAACGCCATGCGCGCCGGCACGTTGACCTTGATCAGGCTGGTGAGGATGTCGACCGACGGGCGCTGGGTGGCGAGGATGAGGTGCATGCCGGTGGCGCGCGCCATCTGCGCCAGGCGCATGATCGCCGACTCCACCTCCTTGGGGCTGGTGATCATGAGGTCGGCGAGCTCGTCGATGACCACGATGATGAAGGGCAACTCGGGCAGGTCGAGGTTGCGCGCCTTGGCGTTGTACTGGTCGAGGTTCTTGACCCCGATGCGGCTCATCATCTTGTAGCGCCGCTCCATGTGGGCCACGGCGCCGAGCAGCACCCCGGCCGCCTCGCCGGGGTTGGTGACCACCGGCCGGATGAGGTGCGGGATGCCGTCGAAGGGCGTGAGCTCGACCATCTTCGGGTCGATCATGAGGAAGCGCAACTCGGTCGGCAGGAAGCGGTAGAGCAGGCTGGCGACCAGCGTGTTCACGGCGATCGACTTGCCCGAGCCGGTCGAGCCGGCGATGAGCAGGTGCGGCATGCGCACGAGGTCGCCGACCAGGATCTCGCCGTCGATCGACTTACCCAGCACGATCGGCAGGCGCGCCTTGCTGCGGCGGAAGGCGGCGGACTCGACGCCCTCGCGGAAGCGGATGAGCTCCTTGACGGTGTTGGGCACCTCCAGCCCGATGACGCTCTTGCCCGGGATGGGCGCCTCGATGCGCACCGAGGCGACCGCCATCGCCAGCGCGAGGTCGTCGGCCAGGTTGGCGAAGCGGCTGATCTTCTCGCCCTGCGCCGGCTCCACCTCGAAGCGGGTGACCGTGGGGCCGCGCACGCTGGCGACCACCCGGCCCTCCAGCTTGAAGCTGGCGAGGGTGGCGTCGATGCGTCGCACGCGCTCGCGCTGCTCGCGCACCAGCGTCGACGCGTCCTCCTCGGGGGGGTCGGGCGGATCGAGCAGGTCCAGGGGCGGCAGCTGGATGGGGAGGCCGCCGACGGGCTCGGCCGCCCGCCCGGCCACCGCGGAGGGGGCCCGGCCGGGCGCGCCGGCCGTCGCGGCGGCTCCGCCGGCGACGCGTCCCGCTGGGGCGGCGGCCGCCGGCGCGACCTCCCAGGGGGGCGCATCCGGGTCGCTGGCGAACGGCGGCTCGGCGCCCGCGGGCACCTCGAAGCTGCCGTCGTCGAGCAGCAGGTCCTCGAGCGGGGTCGCGGCATCGGCCCGCGGCGGACCCTCGGCCGCGACGTCGACGCCGTCCGTGTCGGCGCGGGCGGTCGCCCGCTCGCGCGCCGCCCGCTCCACCTCGCGCAGGGCCTCGCCCCAGGTGGCGTGGCGCGACAACTCCGTCCGCCCCTCCGCCCGCAGCGCCTCGGCCAGCGAGGCGTCCCACGCCGCCAGCTCGTCGTCGTCCGGGTAGGCGTCGGCCAGCCGCGCGAGCGTCTCGAGCAGCTCGCGCCAGTCGTCCAGCGTGCGCGCGTCGGCCGCCAGCAGCCCGGCGTCGTCCTCCACCGCCCGCAGGGCCGCCACGCGCTCGGCGTGCGCCTGCGCCACCGGCGCGAGGTCGCGCGGGCGCGCGTCGGCGAGCCCGGCCTCGGCCAGGTCGCGCTCGCGCATGAGTCGCCGATGCCGGTCGCCGAGGCCGGTGAGGTCGAGCGCGAGCGCCTTGCGCACCGCCTCGGCCGCGACCACCGAGCGCAGCGCGCCGCGGCCCGGGCCCGCCAACGCCTCGTCGAGCAGGGACCGCTCGTGACGGGCCCAGCCCTCGAACCCCTCGCCGCGGTAGTCGTCGTCGTCGCCGGCGCCCAGCGGCGGCCGCACGCCCTCGGCCCGCAGCTGGTGCCCGAGCTCGCGCGCCCGGTCGCGCGCGAAATCGCCGACCGCCCCCCGCCAGGCCGCGACGTCCGTACGCGCGACGTCCAGCGCCGCGGCATCGGCGTCGCGCAGGGAGACCACCGTCTCCTGCACGCTCGCGCGCCAGCGGTCGAGCTCCCCGCTGCCCGGGTAGAGCGAGGCCAACGCGGCCAGGTCGCGGTCGAGCTCGCGCAGCTCGCGCCGCACCCGCGCCACGTCGGCCCGGAACGCGGCCCGCGCCCGGGCGCGCACCCGCGCCTGCCACAACCCGCGAGACACCGCACGCAGCACCCGGACCAGCGTCCGCAGCACCGTGCGCAGGATCGTGCTCGGGCGCCAGCCGAGCATCAGCTCGATGCCCAGGCCCAACAGGAGCACGGCGGGCACGAAGGCGAGCACGCCGGCCGCGCCCGCCAGGGAACCCCGCAGCGCCGCGCCCCAGGTGCCGGCCTCGGCCGGGGCGAGCAGCATGAGCAGCGACCAGCCGCCGGCGGCGGCGATGAGGTAGCCGACCAGCACGCGCGGCCAGCGCGGCGGGCTGCGGCGCAGCAGGAAGAGGCCGCCCAGGATCAGGAACGGCCACGGCCACGCCCACGCGCCCCAGCCGATCGGGTCCGCCAGGTACGCGCGCAGCCACACGCCGACCTCGCCGGACGGGAAGCGCGGCAGCAGCACGAGCAGCAGGGCGGTCCCCAGGGCCAGCAGGACCAACCCGACGGCCTCGAGGTCGAGCGAGCGTGCGGCCGACCGCGGCCGCCGGCGCGCCGACCGACCGCCGCCGCGCTTGCGCTCGTCTCTGACAGCCCGCTTGGCCACGGGTCCCAGTCTACCCGCGTCCGCCCGGGCGCCCCTGACGGGTTGACCCCATCAGGTCGCGGTCGTCGGCGCGGGGGGCCCGCCCTCCGGCGCCTCGGCGTCCGCGGGCCCGTCGCCGGGCGCGGCGCCGTCGGCCGGTCCGCGGCCGGACCCCGGCGGCGCCCGCCCGTCGGCGCCCTCCTGGTAGGGCGGGCGCGTCAGCAGGTACTCCTCGAGTACGACCTTGACCAGCGCCACCACCGGCACCGCCAGGAAGGCGCCGAGCAGGCCGAGGAAGCCCACGCCCACGAGGATGGACACGAGCACCGTCAACGGGTGCAGGTCGGTGGAGCGGCCCAGGATGAGCGGACTGAGCACGTGGCCCTCGAGTTGGTTCACGGCCACGAACACGATGAGCGCCAGCAGCGCCGTCAGCGGCGAGACCGTGAAGCCGAGCAGCACGGCGGGGACGGTGGCCACGATGGGCCCCAGGTAGGGCACCAGGTTGAAGGCGGCCGCCAGGACGCTGATCGCCGTCGCCAACGGGACGCCGACGAGCGAGAGGCCGATCCAGATGAGGAACCCGAGCAGGATGGCGATGAGCACCTGGCCGCGCAGGTAGCCGCCGATGGCGTGGTCGGCCTTGGCGATCAGGTCGCCGTAGAGGCCGCGGTAGCGGACCGGCACGAAGCGGCGGAAGTTGGCCGTCAGGCGCGGGAAGTCGTAGAGGATGTAGGCCGACGCGATGGCGATGAGCAGGACCTGGAAGGCGCCGCTGACGATGCTGGTGGCGCCCGCCCACACCGCCTGCGGCCCCTCGGCGACGAGCCGCTCGAGGAAGCCCGTGAGGCTCTGCGCGGCGGCCGTCAGCCAGGCGGCGACCTGCGCCTGCACCTGGGCGGCGAACTCCTCGCCGCCCGCCTCGATCCCGAAGCGCTCGCGCAGCACGTCGGGCAGCGCCTCGCCGATGCGCCCGAGCCAGCCGGTCGCGGCGCTCAGCGTGTCCCCCAGGTTGCTGAGGGCCGCGGGCAACAGGTTGGCGAAGCGCGCGGTCTCCACCACCACCTGCGACAGCAGGACCGATCCGACGACGATGGCCTGCGCCGCGAAGAGGAACACGAGGGTGACCGCCAGTCCGCGGCCGATGCGCACGCGGCCGAGCAGGTCGACGAGCGGGTTGAGGACGTAGGCGATGAGGAAGCCGGCCACCGCGACCTGCAGGGCGAAGGCGTAGGCGCCGCGCTGGGTCACGAGGAAGAACAGGACCAGGCCGGCCAGCACCAGGTAGGACAGGCCCCGCACCCAGGCGTTGCGCCACAGCGTCTCGATGGCCGTGACCTCGTTCGGCCCGCGCGGGGGCGCCAACCGGCGTGCCATCAGGGCCCCGTGAACAGCGACGCGGCCAACAACCGCACGCCGTCGGGGTCGAGCCCCTGACCCACGAAGGCGTCGCCGTCGCGGATCTCGAAGTGGAGGCGGGCGTTGGTGGTACGGCCCAACACGCCGTCGAGGGTCCCCGAGTTGCCGGCGAAGCCGATGACCCGCCCGCGGGCGACGCGCTGGCCGACGTCCAGCCCCGGGCGCACGCCGCTGAGGTGGCCGTAGCGCAGCACGCGACCGTCGTCGAGCCGGATCCACACCTGCCGGCCGCGCAGGGCGTCGAGCTCGTCCTCCTCCGCGCCGTCGGTCACGGCGGCGAGCAGCGCCTCCCAGGCCGCCTCGTCGAGTTCGGCGTAGGGTTCGTCCACCCGCACGACCTCGCCCGAGCCGGCGGCGACGACCGGGGTCCCGAACGCCAGCGGCACGCCGGCGCCGTCGGGCCAGAACACGAAGCCCTCGCTCACGCCCGAGCGGTACGCACGGGGGGCGCCCGGCAGGTGGGCGTCGTCGTCGGGCACGCCGGCGCCGGGGACGGGGAACCACAGCCCGACGTCGCCCGCGAGGGCGGCGTGGGCGGCGGCCGGCGCGTCGTTCCCGAGGGGTGCGGCCGCGGCCGCGCCCTCGGCCCGCGTCGCGGCGAGGGTGGCGGACGCGGGGGGCCCGGCCGCCGGCTCGGCGCCCGCCAGCTGCAGCCGCGCCTCGCGCAGCTCGACGACCGCGCCGCGCCAGCCGACCGACGCGACGACCGCGTAGGCGAACAACGAGATGAGCAGGATCCAACCGAGCTTCGGCCCGGGCCGCGCGTCGCGCATGGAAGCCAGCCTAGCACCGGCGGCGGTGCTCCAGGACCAGCACCCACGGGTGGTGCCCGCCGTGCCACACGCGCCGCTCGTGCACGACGCGCCAGGGACCCGGATCGGCCAGGAGGGCGCGCGTGAGCTCGATCTCGTGCGTCACCCAGGCGAGCCGGCCGCCGGGCCGCAGGCAGCGCGCCGCCTCGGCGAGGAACCGAGGGTAGAGCACCCGGTTGCGCTCGCGGCTCCCGACGGCGTCGCCCCACGGCGGGTCGGCCAGCACCAGGTCGAGCGCGCCGCTCTCGCAGCGCCAGGCGGTCGCGTCGCCCTCCGCGAGCCGCACGCGGCCGGCCACGCCCGCGGCCTCCGCGTTGCGGCGGGCACAGTCGACCGCCTCGGGGTCGAGGTCGAAGCCCGTCACGCGCGCCCGCCGGTCGGCCAGCGCCAGCTCGATCGCCAACGTGCCGGACCCGACGAAGGGGTTCGCGACGCTGGCGCCCGCGGGCGGGCCCGCCAGCCAGCCCAGCGCCGCCGCCAGGCTGGCGTTGAGCCCGCCCGGGCGGTCGCAAACGCGCCAGGCGCGCGTGGCCAGCGGCCGCGGGGTGGTCCGCACGAGCAGCGCCCAGCCCTCCGCCTCGGGCCGCGCCCGCACCACCAGGTCGCCGTCCTCGGGGTCGACCGGCAACCCGACGCCCTCGGCCAGCGCGGCGGCCAGCCGCCGCATGACCTCGCTGTCGCGGCCGGCCGCCTCGAGCCGCAGCGCGGCGAAGCCGGCGCCCGTCACGGCCGTCGCGTCGGCCACCGCCTCGGCGAGGTCGGCGGCCAGCCGCCGGCGCAGCGCGTCACCCAGCAGCGCCTTCGGCCGCGGGACCGGGTAGCGCAGCACCCGCTGCACCGCCACCACCGTCCGCAGCTCGTGCAGCGCCGCCAGCGACGGGCGCGGCACGCGCAGGGCCACGGCGTCCTCGCGACCCGGCCGACCCAGCACCCGGGCCGGGTCGCGGCGCAGCGCGCTGCCGCCGCCCAGCCGGGCGTGCAGCTCGCGCACGACGACGTCGCTCAACCCGGGCAGGCAGGCGATCTCGACGTCCAGCCCGACCGCGGTCGGGCGACGCGGCCCGGCGCCTCGACGGTGGCGAGCCGATGGGGGTGCCACACCGCATCCTACGCGCCCGCGAGACCGCTCCGGACGGCCCGGGCGGCCGGCACCTGACAGGGACATGACCCGCCCTGGTACCCTGGTAGGGCCCATGGCCGCCCTCGACGCGACCCCACGCCCGGCGCCCGCGCGGCCCCATCGGCGCCCCTGGGGTGAGTGGCTCACCGGCTACGCGTTCGTGCTACCCGCGACGCTCGTCATCGGCGTGTTCGGCCTCTTCCCGATCTTCTACGCGCTGTACATGAGCGTGCACCGCTGGCGCATCCGCCAGGGCGCCTACCTCGGGATGCAGCAGTACGAGCGCACCGTCGGCGACCTCCTCGCCTTCGGCGTCTTCCTCGGCGGCATCGCGCTCATCGGCGTCGCCCACTGGCTGTGGACCGACGCCTTCAAGGGCCGGGCGCTGGCACCGATGCTGGCGCGCGCGTTGGCCGCCACCGTCCTGCTCTTCGCCGGCATCGCCTTCGCCCTCGGCTGGCAGGGCATGCGCGAGGCGGGCGACGCCCGCTTCCTGCTGGGCCTCACGCGCACCTTCTACTACGGCTTCCTCAGCGTGCCGGTGCAGATCGCCCTGGCCCTCGTCCTCGCCAGCCTGCTCTACCAGCGGATCCGCGGCAAGGAGCTCTACCGCATGCTCTTCTTCCTCCCCTACGTCACGCCGGTGGTGGCCGGCGCGGCCGTCTTCCGCAGCATCTTCAACCCGCGCGAGGAGCGGCTCGCCAACACCGTGCTCTCCTGGCTGAGCATCGAGCCGCAGCGCTGGCTGTTCGAGACCCGGCCCGTCGGCGAGCTGCTGTTCGGCGACCTCCTCGGTCGCTTCGGGATCGAGGTCGCCGGCTTCTGGGCCGGGCCCAGCCTGGCGCTGCTGTCGATCATCCTGTTCGGCATCTGGACCTACACCGGCTACAACGCGGTGATCTTCCTGGCCGGGCTCGGCGGCATCCCCAAGGAGCTCTACGAGGCCGCCGAGATCGACGGCGCCAGCGGCACCCAGCGCTTCGCGCACATCACCGTGCCGCTGCTGGCGCCGGTGACGTTCTACCTCACGGTGCTCGGCTTCATCGGCACCTTCCAGGCCTTCACCCACCTCTACGTCATGCGCGAGCCGGCCGTGCGCGACGCCGTCGACACGGCGTCGCTCGTCATCTTCGACACCTTCTACGCGCGCAACGACTTCGGCACCGCGGCGGCGCAGTCGGTCGTCCTGTTCCTCATCATCCTGGCGATGACGCTGCTGCAGAACCGGCTCTTCGGACGGAGGGCGCTGCGTGGCTGAGCCCCAGATGCGCTCCCGCCGCGGCGTCGCCGCCGCCGGCCGCGTCCCCGCACCGGAGGCGCCCGAGTTCCGCTGGTCGCAGCTGCCGATCTACCTGGCGCTGACGATCGGCGCACTCGTCTCCATGACGCCGTTCCTGGTCATGGGCGCGCAGTCGCTCATGACCCTCGGCGAGACGGTGACGCGGGCCGCCCTGCCCGCCGAGGCCCAGTGGACGAACTACGGGCAGGCCTGGTCCGACGCCGACTTCGGCCTCTACTTCCGCAACAGCGTCATCATCACCGGCACCACGATCGTGGGCATGCTCGTCACCTGCACCCTCGCCGGCTACGCCTTCGCCCGCATCCGCTTCCCGGGGCGCGACGTGCTCTTCGCCGTCCTGCTGACGACCCTCATGATCCCGGGAACGGTCACCTTCATCCCCGGCTTCCTCCTGGTGCGCGGCGACGTCATCCCCTGGGGCTCGTGGCTCAACACCCTGCCCGCCCTGACCGTGCCCTTCCTGTCGACGGCCTTCATCATCTTCCTCTTCCGCCAGTTCTTCGCCCAGATCCCCACCGAGCTGTGGGACGCCGCCCGCATGGACGGCGCCGGCCACCTGCGCTTCCTCACCACCGTGGTGGTGCCGATGAGCCGCCCGGTGCTCATCACCGGCACGCTGCTCACTTTCGTGGCCTCGTGGAACGAGTTCCTGTGGCCCCTGCTGGTGACGACCAACCCCACCTGGCGCCCGCTGGCCGTCGGCCTGGCGAACTTCATCGACGACGCCGGCCCCCAGACGCACCTGCTCATGGCGGGCTCGGTCATCACGATCGTGCCGGTGCTGATCCTGTACTTCTTCACCCAACGGCAGTTCACCGAGGGCATCGCCACTTCGGGCCTCAAGGGTTGACGCTGGTGCATGAAGGTCGCGTGGGCGCGCCGGCTGACGACCCCATGACCGCCCCGAGGCAACCTCGTATCCTGGACCCGTTGGGCGCAGCGCCCGTGGTCGACCCAGATCGCCCCCGTTCGGAAGGAGCTCTCCCATGAAGCGCACCCTCGTCCTCCTCGCCGCGCTCGTGCTCGCCGCCTCGGCGTTCGCCAAGGGCTACGAGAACATCGACCCCAGCGGTCAGACGGTCACCTTCTGGCACCAGCACTCCGGCATCCGGCAGGACATGCTCGTCGAGATCGTCGACGCGTTCAACGCCAGCAACCCGTACGGGATCACCGTCGTCGAGGAGAACCAGGGCGGCTACGGCGACATCTTCAACAAGATGCTGGTCCTGCTCGGCACCGCCGACACGCCGAACCTGGTCGTGGCGTACCAGAACCAGGCCGCCACCTACCAGGTCGCCGACGGCCTCATCGACATGGAGCCGCTCGTGCGCGACCCCGAGTGGGGCTACGGCGAGGACGAGCTGGCCGACTTCTTCCAGGGCTTCCTGCAGTCCGACGTGAACCCGACCTTCGGCAACCAGCGCCTCGGCTTCCCGCCGAACCGCTCGGCCGAGGTCATGTACTACAACCTCACCTGGCTGCAGGAGATGGGCTACGACGGCCCGCCCACCACCCCCGACGAGTTCGCCGAGATGGCCTGCAAGGCCGTCGAGCAGCCCTTCTCCGGCCGTAGTGTGGAGGGCCGCAGCCTCGGCTACCAGCTCTCGATCGACGCCAGCCGCTTCGCCAGCTGGACCTTCGCCTTCGGCGGCGACGTGTTCGACTACGAGACCGGCCGCTACACCTACGACTCCGAGGCCGCCGTCGCCGCGATGAACTTCCTCCAGGACCTGACCGAACGCGGCTGCATGAGCATCGTCACCGAGCGCTTCGGCGACCAGACCGACTTCGGCACCGGCAACCTGCTCTTCACCATCGGCTCCAGCTCCGGTTTCCCCTTCTACCGCCAGGCGATCGAGGCCGGCGCCACCTTCGAGTGGAGCGTCGCGCCCGTGCCGTACGTGACCGAGGAGCCCGTCCTCAACGTCTACGGCGCCTCGGTGAGCATGCCGGCCGGCCACACGCCGGAGGAGGAGCTGGCCACCTGGATCTTCCTCAAGTACTACACCAGCCCCGAGGTGCAGGCCGACTGGGCGCAGGCGTCGAACTACTTCCCGGTCCGCGCCAGCGCCGCCGCCGACCTCGGCGACTACTTCGAGGCCGACCCGGCCTACGAGACCGCCTTCGCGCTGCTGCAGTACGGCGTCTCCGAGCCGCCCGTCCCGGGCTACGACTTCGTGCGCAACCTCATCGCCGGCGAGATGGCGGCGATCATCGACGGGGCCGAGGTGGAGGCCACCCTCGCGGCGGCCAACGTCGAGGCGAACGCGCTGCTCGACGAGCAGCTCGCCGAGATCGACTGACCCGCGCACCGTACCTGCGCGTGGCGGGCGCCGCGGCCTTCGGGTCGCGGCGCCCGACGCTTGGCGCCGGTCCGCCAGCGCGTGACCGCGCCGCCAGGTGAACGCCCCGCAATGCGCGGTAGCGTGGCCGCGATGATCGGCTCGGTCCCCTCGCCCCCGGCCGCCCCGCCCGTGCACCCCCTCGCGCCTCCGCGCGCGCTCTACCTGCACGTGCCCTTCTGCCCGCAGGTGTGCCCCTACTGCGACTTCCACAAGATGCGGCGCGCCCAGGGACTCGTGGCGGCGTACGTCGCCCGGATCGCGGACGAGGCCGCCGCGACCGCGGCGCGTTGGCCCGGCCCGCTCGACACCGTCTACCTGGGGGGCGGCACCCCGTCGCACCTCACCGATGCCGAGCTCGACGCGGTGTTGGGCGCGATCGCGCGCGGCTGGGGCGGGCTGGGCGCCGTGGAGACGACGCTGGAGGCCGACCCCCTCACCTTCGACCGCGCGCGCGCCGAGCGCTGGCGCGCCCGCGGGATCACGCGCGTCTCGATCGGCCTGCAATCCACGCAGGACGACGTGCTTCGCCTCCTGGGACGCGGCCACCGCGGCGAAGACGGCCTGCGGGCGATCGCCGACGCCCGCGCCGCCGGCCTCGAGGTCTCCGCCGACGTCATCACCGCCGTGCCCGG
>Ga0180435_10003538_pt1 | contig 15570 bp, 15 predicted proteins | sample SS_ome_3_FD_132467 | JGI IMG/M metagenome (GOLD analysis project Ga0180435, IMG submission 132467) | Hypersaline lake sediment archaeal communities from the Salton Sea, California, USA - SS_3_S_1 metaG | ecosystem: Environmental > Aquatic > Non-marine Saline and Alkaline > Hypersaline >... | reverse complement strand
ATGAGGAACTGCATCAACTGGGTGAAGACATTTTTACCTACTTTGGAATGGGCTGCCGCAATGTGACCAAGTTGTTTATTCCCGAGTTTTACGATCTGAAGCTTCTACTGGGGGTCCTTGATCGCTTCGCCCTGCTTGGACAGCATCATAAATACGGGAACAATGTGGATTATTATCGCAGCCTTTACCTTATGAATCAGGACTCCTTTCTTGATAACGGAGTCCTGCTTTTGAAGGAGGATCCTGCCATAGCCAGTCCTGTGGGAGTTGTTTTTTATGAAAGATATTCAGATATTGCCTGGGTTCAGGAAGAATTGGATAAACGCGAAGAAGAAATTCAGTGCACAGTTTCCACCCTGGAGGAAATATCTGGAGCCATTGCCCCGGGACAAACACAGCAGCCCATGCCCTGGGATTATGCCGATGGTATGGACACCATAGAATTCTTAATGGAGCTTACATAAGATGATCTACCTCTTCAGAATAATCACCGATGAGAATCCCGTGTTTTTCCGCGATCTGGTAGCAGATTCTTCCGATACCTTTCTGGAATTTCATCAGACATTGCAACTTAACCTGGGATACGATCATACCCAACTGGCTTCCTTTTTTATTACGAATCATCAGTGGGAAAAACAGCAGGAAATTACCCTCATAGATATGATGCAAGATCCCGGCATCAGCACCGTTACCATGGAACAGACCACCCTGGGTGAGCATTTGCATGAGGTGAACCAGCGTATGATCTACGTCTTTGATTTCTTTTCTGACCGAGCTTTTTTCATAGAGCTCATAGAGGCTTCTGATGAGACTTCATCCAGGGACACTCCCTTTATCGGTCATTCTAAAGGGGAGCCTCCCCCCCAACTGGCACTAGACCGCTTGCTGGATGAGGAGACGAACCTGGATGCACTGGAGGAGGAAAGCGATCCGGAAGACCTGCGCCTCGACGATCTTGATCCTGATATGCTGGATTCGGAAATGCCGGAGGACTTCTAGCATGAAGAAAACTTTGCTTGTAATAGCCGGCCCGACAGCTGTGGGAAAAACAAGCTGCGGCATTCAATTAGCCAGTCGGTATAACAGCGAGATTATTTCGGCAGATTCCAGGCAGATCTATAAGGAAACCACCATTGGAACTGCTTTGCCCTCCATCGAAGAACTGGCACGCGTAAAGCATCACTTCATCCAGACAATCTCAGTCACAGAGCCCTACAATGCCAGCATGTTTGAGTTCCAGGTACTGGACAGGCTGGAAGACTTATTCGAAAAACATGATCTAATACTGATGGTAGGTGGCTCAGGTCTTTACATAAACGCAGTTTGCCATGGGATCGACGATTTGCCTTCAGTGGATCCGGTGTTGCGTGAAAATTTGCTGAGCAGATATGAACATGAAGGACTTGAATCGTTAAGCCTTGAACTTAAAAATCTGGATCCGCTTTCTTACGCAAAGGTGGATCTGAAAAATCATCTGAGGGTGCTTAAAGCTCTTGAGATTACTCTCCAGACAGGAAAGCCTTATTCCAGTTTTCTCTCTGCCACCCCGAAAGAAAGATCCTTCCGGATTCTCAGGATCGCCCTGGATATGGACCGTGAACTCCTGTATAAAAGGATAAACAGCCGCGTGGAGATTATGATGGACCATGGCTTGCTGGATGAGGTCAAAAGCTTAAGGCCTCTCCGGAACTATACCGCCATGAAGACAGTGGGATACCGGGAACTTTTCAGGCACCTGGATGGAGAGCTTTCGCTGGATGAGGCAGTGGATCTGATCCAAAGGAACACCCGGAAATTTGCACGAAAACAATTAACCTGGTTCCGTAAAGACAATCTTTACCAGTGGTTCTCACCGGAGGATGAAGAAAGTATAAGGCACTGGATCGAATCCGAGACTACTTATTTGTAGAAATTCCGTTTGAAGGCCGAATATTCATCCCGGCCGAGAATTATCCGCCTCCAGAAAGCCTGCAAAAAGCCGCATCCATAGGCAATCAGCTGCGTATAGCTGCTTACCACGCTCAGTAGACCAATGGCAAGGCTCCGGTTCCTCACTGTTGCAGAGAAAAAAAGCAGCAGCATGTGAAAAGCCACAGGAACAGCAAACCAGGGTGAGAGCAGAATGGAAAACAGGACCAGCCCAAAAAGTCCCAGCGTAAATATGGCCGGTGCCGCATGCACAATTTTCAGGGTACCTGGGTGCCTTTTATGCAGATTGATCCGGGCTATTCCAGAATTATATACCTGTTTGAAGAACTGTCTGAGATTGGTTCTGCGTTTATGATATACATAGGCCTCCCGAATCAGCTGCGTTTGAAATCCCTTTTCCAGGATCCTGAGGCTCAGGTCCACATCTTCCCCGAATCGCATACTGGAAAAGCCGCCGGTAGCCTTAAAAACTTCCCTGGAGATACCCATGTTGAAACTCCGGGGGTGAAATTTGCCCATGGCTTCATTACCTCCACGGATGCCTCCCGTGGTAAGAAAGGAGGTCATGGAAAAATTGATGGCCTTTTGTAAGCGGGTAAAGTCCGCATGTGCCCTGTCGGGTCCGCCAAAGGCATCTGTATAATTGTCATTGAGTGTATCACTGACGGTACTGAAATATGTCGGTGGAAGTACACAGTCGGAGTCCAGGAAAATCACGTAAGATCCTTTAGCCTTCTCACAACCATAATTTCGGCTTAAACCCGGACCGGAATTGTCCTTGAAATAATAGGAGATGTTAAGCTGATCCCTGTAACGTTCCACTACTTCCTCGCTGCTTTGTGTGGATCCGTCTTCCACCACAACAACCTCAAATCCTTTCAGGGTTTGAAGGCTCAGGCTGCTGAGCAGCTCGTCGATCTCAGCGGGTCTGTTAAATACGGGGATGATGAAGCTTATGTCCACCTTAGATTTCTTTCTCTACCTCGTAGCGGTTTCTTTCAGGGGCTGACCTGGAAATCAGCTCACCCAGAAAGCCCCCGATAAACAGCAGGGTACCTATAATCATAGAGGTGAGTCCAATATAGAAGAATGCACTATCTGCAATGAGTCTTTGAGGCACATGCTTTATAAGTGCAATCAATTTATCTATGCCCAGATAAAGCGCCATGCCAAAACCCACCAGGAACATCAGCGATCCCAGAGCACCAAAGAGATGCATGGGTTTCTTCCCAAACCTGGTGAGAAAGGATACGGTAAGTAAATCCAGGAAGCCCTTCATAAAACGGTCCATACCGAATTTGGTCACGCCATACTTACGTTCCTGATGCTGTACCACCTTCTCCCCGATCCGGGTAAATCCGTTGCCTTTGGCCAGTACGGGAATATACCTGTGCATGTCGCCATACACTTCGACACTTTTAACCACGTTCAGCTTGTAAGCTTTCAGTCCGCAATTAAAATCGTGAAGCCGGATTCCACTTACTCTTCGGGCCGCCCAGTTGAACAATTTGGTGGGAACACGTTTCCTGAGGAAGGGGTCGTAGCGTTTCTTTTTCCAGCCACTGACCACATCAAAACCATCCTCCAGGATCATCCTTCTCATTTCAGGGATCTCCTCCGGGCTATCCTGCAGATCAGCATCCATGGTAAATACCACCTCTCCTTCCGCCTGAGCAAATCCGGTATGAAGTGCGGCTGATTTCCCGTAGTTGCGTCGAAATTTTATCCCCTTGATCTGAGAATACTTAGCCTTCAGAGTTTCAATCTGGTCCCAGGATTTATCGGTACTTCCATCATCAACCAGGATTACCTCATAGCGAAGTTTGTGACCGGACAGCACTCCGTCAATCCATTCACACAACTCGGGTAGAGACTCCTCCTCATTAAAAAGGGGGATGACAATAGAAACATCCATTGTATCTAAGACAGCTTGTTGAGTAAAGCCCTATGCAGGGATGTCAGCTTTTTGCTCTTTTTTAACGAATGCAGAGATAATCAATCCCAGGATCACATTCACAACAAATCCCCAGATTAAGGCATTCATCACCATTCTTTGCAGGGTCAGGCTTTTCTCAACCCTCTCCATGGCTTGATCGTAAAAGCTTTCGGGAATACGCGGATTGTTCATAATCCTCTCTTCTGCTGCGATCCTGACTTTGTCAACCAGGTCGGGATCAAGGACTCCGAACATCAGGTATTGCCAGATGGCTCCTATGATTGCAGCAAACAGGCCGATAACCACAGCCATCTTAAAAATTTGTCCGTAGGAGGCGAAACCACCCAGGTACTCATTCCTGTAGGCCACCAGGCAGTAAATCAAAACCGCAAGGGATACAGCAAGGCCGATCCACTGCGCCCAGGTGGCAGTTGCCAGGTCCATGAAATAGAGAATCAGACCAACCAGTACACCGGCCCCTCCGAGGATGGCGCCATAAATAAGAGCTGGCTTAAGGAAAGGTGCTTTAACTTTTTCTTCCATGATATACTTATTATAGTTAGTGAATTGTTGCCAAAAAAAAGGGCAAGCTACTTATATCGCACCGCTACAACCGCCTACCCTTGCTACCTTCCGGTCCTGGGGGAATTCAACAGGAGCTGGTCGTATAAGACTTGCCCAAGTGCAAATTTACTAAGAAAAAGCCGATCTGGCAACACGATGCTCTGAGGCATCTGCCAGATCGGCCTATACATTGACGCTAAGAGCTTTATAACTTACTAGCTCTCATCGGGACGCAGACTTCTTACTTGCGCTCCGGCTTGCCACATCTCAGATTCGCGAATCTCCTTCAATTCAATTTCCAATTGATCCTTGTAGTCGGCTCCGCTGGTCTTATCAAGTACTACCTTGGTCTCTTCACCGCTTTTCACCCTTTTATACAGATCATTGAATACGGGTAAGGTAGCCTCTTTGAATTTGGGTTTCCAGTCCAGGGCACCCCGCTGGGCAGTGGCACTGCAATTGGCATACATCCAGTCCATACCTTTCTCGTCAACCAGGCGAATCAGGCTCTGGGTAAGTTCTTCCACAGTTTCATTAAAGGCTTCGGACGGACTGTGCCCGTTCTCTCTCAGTACCTGATACTGGGCTTCCATGATCCCTGCCAGAGCACCCATCAGCACTCCGCGTTCTCCGGTAAGATCGCTGTAAACTTCATCCTCGAAAGTGGTGGGAAAGAGATATCCGGATCCAATCCCGATTCCCAATGCCAGGGTGCGTTCCTCTGCATTTCCGGTATAGTCCTGGAATACAGCATAACTGGAGTTGATACCTGTTCCGGCAAGAAAATTACGCCTTACACTGGTACCGGAACCTTTAGGTGCTACGAGGATCACGTCCACATTGGCCGGAGGGATCACACCCGTTTGTTCTTTATAGGTAACGGAGAAACCATGGGAAAAATAGAGGGCATCTCCTTCCTTGAGACAGGGCTCAAGCTTGGGCCAAACTGCTCGCTGGGCAGCATCGGAAACCAGGTACTGGATAACCGTGGCCTTTTCAGCTGCTTCCTCAATGGGGAAAAGGGATTCACCCGGAACAAAGCCATCTTTTACAGCCCTGTCCCAGTCTTCTTTGAACTCGGGGGCCTGACCAATGATTACATTGATACCATTGTCCTTCAGGTTCAGTGCCTGTGCAGGTCCCTGCACACCGTACCCAATGATTGCGATTATTTCATCTTTGAGTACTTCCTGTGCTTTAGACAGGGGAAACTCTTCCCTGGTTACGACGTTTTCTTCAACGCCGCCAAAATTTAACTTTGCCATTTTAATAAGTTAATAGGTTATTAGGTTAATATGTTAATTATCAATGCTTAATAGGTGACCACATCACCTGCTGTTGCCTTATGGTGACTGTCAATTTCTTTCAGGTAGGCCGAAATCTCTTTGATCTGCTTGGTCAGGGCAATACGTCCCGAACGTGCAAACTGCTTGATTCCATAGGGTTCCAATTCCCGGAAGAGCTGCCTGGTTTCCTCCTTGTGCCCTGTCTTTTCCACCACTGTATATTCAGGTTCAATGGTCAGGATCCGGGCATTATGCCGCCGGATTAAAGTCTCCACCTCATCGCCGTTGGCAAAGGCTTCTGTGGGCACCTTATAAAGGGCAATCTCCTGGTAAACAATTTCATCCAGGGTATGGTAAAAGGCCTTCAGGATCCCAATTTGCTTTTCAATCTGCTTGGTAACCGAACGGACCATGTCTTCGGTGGCCTGTATTACAATGGTAAAGCGGTAGATTCCTCTGACCTCCGATTCGGAGGTATTCAGACTTTCAATATTGATTTTCCGCCTGGAGAAGATCACGGTAATCCTGTGCAGGAGCCCAACCTTGTGCTCGCTGAAAACGGATATGGTATATTCTTTTTTCATTTTTATGTATGGCTAAGGATTAATCTAAACGTATTTCTGATACAGATGCCCCTGCTGGCACCATGGGGAAAATATTGCCCTCTTTTTGAACTTCAACCTCCAGCAAAAAGGGTCCTTCCACTGCCAGCAGATCGTCCAGGGCCTTATCCAGATCCGCGCGATCGGTAATTTTCTTTGCCGGAACCCCAAATCCTTCAGCTATCAGGCAAAAATTGGGATTGGTTAGTCCCGTACTTGCGTACCGACCCTCAAAAAACAATTCCTGCCACTGTCTAACCATCCCCAGGTATTGATTGTTCAGAAGGATCATCTTAACCGGGAGATTATATTGGGATATGGTACCCAGTTCCTGGATGGTCATCTGGAAACCACCGTCACCTGAAATGGCAAGTACAGGTCGGTCTGGCTTGGTAAAGGCCACCCCCATGGCTGCCGGAACTCCGAAACCCATGGTTCCCAGTCCACCCGAACTGACCCATGAATTGTGCTCCAGGTGCTTATAGTACCTGGCTGCAGCCATCTGATGCTGGCCCACGTCTGTAACAACGATGGCGCGGCCATCTGTCTTTTCTGAAAGTTTGTGGATTACCTCACCCATGTGCATTTTGGGATCGTCGGGATGACAGTCCTTTTGAATAACCTTTTTGACCTCCATCTCCTCCAGTTTCCGGAAGGATTCCAGCCAATCTGAATGTTCAGCAGGTTTGATCTTGGGAAGAAGGCGCTTAAGGGCTACTTTGGCGTCGGCATGGATGGCCACTTCGGTCTTCACGTTCTTGTCTATCTCAGCCTGGTCTATTTCAATATGAATGACCTTAGCCTGCTTGGCATAGGTATTCACACTACCTGTAACCCGATCGTCGAAGCGCATGCCTACGGCGATCAATACATCGCATTTGTTGGTATTGATGTTGGGTGCATAGTTCCCGTGCATACCCAGCATTCCCACAGAAAGAGGATGATCTTCGGGAAAAGCAGATAATCCATTCAGGGTATGCCCTACCGGGATTCCTGCTTTCTCTACAAATTTCCTGAACTCATCCTCGGCCCTGGCAATGGTTACCCCCTGTCCACAAAGCACATAGGGGCGTTCGGCTCCGTTGATCAATTCGGCTGCCTGGTCAATGCTGGCCGCCGAGGGTTTGGGATTGGGCAGATAGCTACGTACCTGCTGACGCTTCTGGTAGTTGTATTCCACTTCCTCGAACTGGGCATTCTTGGTAATATCGATAAGCACCGGTCCGGGTCGGCCCGAATTGGCATAGAAAAATGCCTTGGCCATCACATCGCAAATCTCATCGGCACTGGTAATCTGGTAGTTCCATTTGGTTATGGGCATGGAAACACTGACCATATCGGTTTCCTGGAAGGCATCTGAACCCAGCAAGGGAGCGCCCACCTGACCGGTAATACATACCAGCGGAGTGGAGTCCAGCATGGCGTCGGCCAGACCGGTAACCAGATTGGTCGCTCCAGGTCCGGAGGTAGTAAAGCAGATTCCCGGTTTTCTGGATATTCTGGCATATCCCTGAGCTGCATGTACGGCCCCCTGTTCATGTCTGACCATCACATGTTTAAGCTGATCTTCGTAATTAAACAATGCATCGTATACGGGCATGATGGCCCCTCCGATATATCCAAAGGCGGTATCCACCCCTTCTTCCAACAGCGCCCTGACGAGTGCTTCGGCCCCGTTCATACGCTGTCCGGTGGTCTTAAGCTCCTGCCCCTTCTTCTTGGTTTTTGTATCCATGCTGATAGTTTTATGTATTTGTTTGTCTTATTTATATCTGTCTGATGGCTCCTTTGTCGGCTGAAGATACCATACTGGCATAGGCCTTCAGAGCTTTGGAAACCTCTCGTTTCCGTTTGGGTTTCCATCCGTCGGTCCTGCTGTCCGCTTCGTTCCTGCGATGTTTTAGTTCACTTTCGTCCAGCAGTACATCCATGCTGCGTGCAGGAATATCGATACGGATCAGATCACCGTCCTTGATCAGTCCAATGGCTCCTCCATCAGCTGCCTCCGGCGAAATATGCCCGATGGACAGGCCTGAAGTTCCCCCGGAAAAACGGCCGTCCGTTATAAGTGCGCACTTCTCTCCCAGATGTCTTGATTTAATATAGGAAGTGGGATAGAGCATTTCCTGCATGCCAGGACCACCGCGTGGCCCTTCGTGACGAATAACTACCACATCTCCAGCCTCAACCTTTTTCTCCAGAATGGCATCGCAGGCATCATCCTGAGAATCGAATACCTTGGCCGGGCCTTCAAACTTGAGCACATTCTCTGCCACTCCTGCGGTTTTTACGATGCAGCCCTTCTCGGCAATGTTTCCATACAATACAGCCAGTCCGCCGTCCAGACTGTAGGCATGCTCTACGCTGCGGATACAACCGGTCTCCCTGTCCAGGTCAAACTCCTGGTACCTGGTATCCTGGGATCCCATGGTGAGGTTGAACTTACCTCCTGGTGCAGCAGAATATAGTTCTTCGTTCCGGTCGCAGGGGTTCTGATTGATCAGGTCGCAACACTCCATTGCTTCCCCCAGGGTACGGCCATCCACCCGGTTGACTTCGCGGTGTAGCAGACCTCCCCGGTCCAGTTCTGCCAAGATGCCCATTATGCCACCTGCCCGGTTCACATCCTCCACATGGTAGTTGGAGCTGGGTGCCACCTTGCACAAAACAGGCACCTTTCGGGAAAGGCGATCCATGTCCTTCATGGTGAAATCCACTTCAGCTTCATGGGCAATGGCCAGGAGATGCAATACGGTGTTGGTGGAACCGCCCATGGCAATATCCAGGGTCATGGCATTTTCAAAGGCTTCAAAGGTCCCGATATTCCGTGGCAAAACTTTGTCGTTGCCTTCTTCATAAAAGGACCGTGTATTTTCAATTAACTGGTGAGCGGCTTTTGTAAATAATCTGTTTCGCTCTACGTGGGTGGCCACAATGGTCCCGTTTCCGGGCAGTGCCAGGCCTATGGCTTCATTCAGGCAATTCATGGAATTGGCCGTAAACATGCCTGAGCAGGAACCGCAGGTAGGACAGGCCAGTTTTTCGATCCGGGCCAGTTTTTCATCGCTGACAGAGGGATCGGCAGCCATCACCATGGAATCAACCAGGTCGTAGGCATCATCTCCGTCTCTCCCGGCTTCCATGGGACCGCCCGAAACAAAAATCACCGGAATATTTAATCGCATGGCTGCCATAAGCATTCCCGGGGTAATCTTATCGCAATTGGAAATGCAGAACAGGGCATCCACCTTGTGTGCATTGGCCATGTATTCGATGCTGTCGGCAATCAGGTCCCTGGACGGAAGAGAATATAACATCCCGTCATGGCCCATGGCTATTCCATCATCGACGGCTATGGTATTAAACTCCGCAGCAAAATATCCGGCTTCTTCAAATATTTGCTTGACTGTCTGTCCGATATGATGTAGGTGGGCATGACCGGGAACAAACTGAGTGAATGAGTTGGCAATACCAAATACAGGTTTCCCAAACTGTTTTTCTTTCATTCCATTGGCCCTCCAGAGGCTTCTGGCCCCTGCCATTTTGCGGCCCATGGTGCTGGTATGACTACGGTATCGAATTTTCATTCCTGCTTATTTGTTATCTCCATTAAAAAAGCCATCCTCTTTCCTGAGAATGGCTTTGTATATCTTATTAGAATTATACCATCCTCAGGCCGTCCCTGGACCAATCACAAGAACCACAACTAAAAGGAGGATATGTAGAATGCTGTCAAACATAGTTGTAAAACATGGTTCAAATATAGAGATTTATTCCATTCACAAACACAAATGGGCAGAAAAATTACGATTTATTCAACATCGGGCAGATCTTCTTCCAAATCGGAAGAGAGCTCTTCCATATCGGTGCCTATATCCAGTATATCTTTGGACTCCGTTCCATCCAGCGTTTCCACATCCCGCAACCTTCGTTTTATCTGGTTTGTACGTGTGGTTTGCAGCTTGTCGAGGGTACCTGTGGCCGTATCCAGCTGCTTCCGAACCCGTTTGAGGTGAACCGAGAAGTTGTCAAATTCTGCCTTCACCGCTCCCAGCACTTTCCAGACTTCGCTACTGCGTTTCTGCACGGCCAGTGTACGGAAGCCCATCTGCAAGCTGTTTAGAAGGGCCGACAGGGTAGTAGGTCCGGTAACCGTGATCCGGTAAGTCCTTTGCAGGGTTTCAAAGAGGCCGGGGTGCCTCAGGACTTCGGCATAGAGGCTTTCCACGGGAAGAAACATAATTCCAAAATCTGTGGTAAAAGGAGGATCCAGGTACTTTTCACTTATGTCCTTGGCAAATCCCTCCACCGCTTTAATCAGTACCTTCTGGGCCACCTCAATCTGCTCCGGGATTCCCTGTTCGTAGGCCTGGAGCAAGGTTTCGTAAGATTCAATGGGGAATTTTGAATCGACGGGCAACCAAACCACATCGTCGGTGCTTTTACCGGGCAATTTGATGGCGTATTCCACATGGGCCTGACTGCCTTTTTTGGTGGCCACATTAATGCTGTACTGGTCCGGGGTAAGAATTTGTTCCAGGATATTACCCAGCTGGTATTCACCCAACACACCGCGGGTCTTCACATTGGACAGTACTTTTTTCAGATCGCCCACTCCACTGGCAAGGGTTTGCATTTCGCCCAGACCCTTATGCACCTGTTCCAGTCTTTCACTGACCTGCTTGAACGACTCTCCCAGTCGCTTTTCCAGGGTTGACTGCAACTTCTCATCTACGGTCTTGCGCATTTCTCCAAGCTGCTTGGTATTGTCCTCCCTGATATTCCGGAGCTGCTTTTCAATGGTATCCTGGATGCCTTTGAGATTCTGGGCAAATTTCACCTCGAAGGTTTGCAGGGACTTGCTCATCTCCTGCCTGTTGGCCAGAGCTGTCTCCTGGGTTTCGCGCCGGTTCCGTTCGAATTCATCCTTCTGAGTCTTCTCGCTTTTCTCCAGGGAAGATTCGAAACGTAGCATGGATGATTCCACCTCTTTCATTTGTGGACTAATATCTGCCGGATTCCTCTTTCTTACCATCACGATCAGGTTGATAAGGGCCAGAAGTATTAGTACACCCAGAAGAATTTCCGTCATAGGGATAGAATTATTTCTTTAAAGATAGCACAATCGGAAAAAAGATAACTTTGTTCTATGTCGGAAGAAAAGAAAAGGTTTGTATTCAGCCTGGTTTTTCCGGGATTTTTCCTGCTCCTGCTATGGGCAGTGAAATTCTTCGAAACCGGCATGGAAATTTCCCTGGTTGAGGGTGGAGTCTATCCAAGAACTTTTTCCGGTTTGCGGGGAATCCTTTTCTCTCCAATGATTCACGGGGACTGGAAACACCTGATCAATAACTCCATGCCTGTGTTTTTACTGAGTATTGCTCTCTTTTATTTTTACCGGGACATCAGCTACAAAATCTGGCTCCTCATCTATTTCATTGGTGGAGTCCTGCTCTGGAGCCTGGGCAGGCAGGCCTATCACATCGGTGCCTCCGGATTAATATACGGACTGGCAGCCTTTCTATTTCTTAGCGGACTTATCAGAAAGGTCAGGAGCCTCACCGCCATATCACTGCTGGTGGTATTCTGGTACGGAAGCATGGTCTGGGGACTGCTGCCTTTCGACTTCGAGGTATCTTTTGAAGCCCACATAAGCGGTGCTGTATCCGGTGTGATTCTCGCAGTAATCTACCGGGACCAGGGACCGGAACCCGACAGGTCCGAATTGGATGAGGAAGAAGATCGGGATGAGGTAGATCAGCCTGGGGAAGAAGATCAGGATGCGGAAGAAGATCGGGTTCAGGTGATGTAGTAATACTATGGGGAGTATTGATCCTTGAGAAGAGCATAGAGGTGCTCATTCATCAGCTTTCCTTCTTTCATAACCGCCTTTTTGTGAATGGCTTCCAGCGCAAAACCGTTTTTCTCAAGGACATGCATGGAGGCTGGATTGTTTTCAAATATGCAGGCAAAGAGTCTAAGCCAAGGGCCCTCTTCAAAGGCGTACTTCACCATAGCTCCCACTGCACGGGTCATGATCCCCTTGCCCCAGTGCCTTTCGGACAGCCAGTATCCGATCTCGCAATTGTATTTGTATACGTCTTTCATACCATGCAATCCAATCCCTCCGACAGCCTCCCCCTGAATCTCAATGGCAAGGATCAAATCCTCCTTATTTTTCCCAACCATTGTCAACCAATTCCGGGCATCAGCCAGGGTATAGGGATAGGGAAACCCATCCCGAAGGTTGGCTGCAATACGGGGATTGTTAGCGTGCTTTACTAGGGACTCTGAATCCAGAGCTTCCCAGGGTCTGAGGCTGAAACCATCGCCATCTATGCGGAGTGCTTGCATTCATTGAAAATACAAAACAGAAGCCATATATAAGGCAATTATGCTATTTTTACGCGGTTTATCTGAATGCGATGTTGCTGAAACTCTACGAGAAGAATCCGGATCAGAAGGTGGTCCAAAAGGTAGTTGACCTGCTCCGCAATGGGGGTGTGATCATCTATCCCACCGATACCGTGTACGGAATTGGCTGCGATATCACCAAGGCCAGGGCCGTGGAACGAGTGGCCTGGATCAAGGGGGTCAAGCCCGAAAAGGCCAGATTTTCATTCATCTGTTCAGACCTCAGCCACCTTTCCGATTTTGCCCGCCACGTGGACAACAACACCTTTAAGTTGATGAAATCCTCCCTGCCTGGTCCTTATACCTTCATACTTAATGCAAGCCACCAGGTGCCCAAGTCCATCAAACAGAAGCGAAAGACGGTGGGGATCAGGATCCCGGACAACAACATCATCCTGGAAATTGTGCGTCAACTGGGAAATCCCATTCTGACAACCTCTTTGAAAGAAGACGACGATATCCTGGAATATCCCACCGATCCCGAACTGATTTTTGAAGAATATCGCGACCTGGTGGATATTGTCATTGACGGTGGCTATGGCGGAATGATCCCTTCTACCATTCTCGACTGCAGCGGAGACGAACCTGAACTCATCCGTGAAGGACTCGGCCCGGTGAATGATTAAAGGTCGATGTCAACGATTAGGGGACGAAATCCGACTTATTTGGGCTTATCATTTTTTTTCCAGAGAACTACTGGAAATAAAATGAGAAAACCCTTAAATTTAAGTAGGTCAAATCCCAACAGCATGAAAGACATCATTTTAAAATTTCTGGATGACAAGCGAATTGCCATCGTAGGGGCATCCAACAACAAAGACAACTTCGGGCGCAGCCTGATGGTAGAGCTGGCAAAGAAGGATTACGAGGTATATCCGGTAAATCCCAAATGCAAAGAAGTAGAAGGGGTGACTTGCGTTTCATCGGTAAAAAAACTCCCGCCGGAGGTTCAAAACGTAATACTGGCGGTACCTCCCACACTCACTGATGAGGTTGTCGCTCAATGCATTGGAACATCGGTCAGGCGTGTTTGGATGATTCGTGGAGTTGGCAAAGGCGCATATACCGAAAGTGCTCATCAACTTTGCAAAGAAAATGAAATCGAGGTAGTCTATGGTTTTTGCCCCTTAATGTTTCTGGGAGAAGGGATACACAAATTCCATTTCTGGATGAGAAAAACTTTCGGGAAAATGCCGGCTGAGTACCAGCTTGAGGTAAAATAATACTACCTACTTCCTCCAGAACAGGGGCGAAAAAAGCACCAGTACCGTAAATAGTTCCAGCCTGCCCACAAGCATAAGGAAGCTCAGGAACCATTTTCCTGCCACATGTATCTCAGAAAAATTCAGGGCCGGCCCCACACTGCCAATGCCGGGGCCAATATTTCCCAGGGTGGCTGCTACCGCCCCCACCGAAGTATCAAAATCGTTGCCCAGAACCGACATAATGGCCATGGAAATTACAGCAATGATGCCATAAAAGGTGAGAAAGGCAAGCACATTGGTTACTACCGATTCTTCCACCGCCAACTTATTGAGCCTTACCGGGATCACCGCATTGGGATGGATCATTCTCTTTAATTCCTGGGTGGAATTTTTCAGCATGATCACGATTCGCATGATCTTGGGCCCTCCCCCGGTCGACCCTGCCGATCCTCCGAAGAACATCAGGATAAAAATGAGCACGATCAGCCAGGGTGTCCAGCTAAGATAATCTGCCGTGGCATATCCTGTGGTCGTAAGGATGGAGACCACCTGAAAGAGGGCATGCCTGAAGGCTGTCTCAAGGCCTCCGCCTGAGCTGAAAAATAAGCCTGCGGCCACCACCAGGGTAAAACCACCAATAAATCCAATGTACCACCTGAATTCCTCATTAATCCATATTTTTCTGAATTTTCCATGCATGGCGAAATAACTCAGGGTAAAATTGGTTCCTGCCAAAAACATAAAAATGGTGATCACGTAATGAATGTAGGGGGAATTCCAGTGCGCGATGCTTGCCTGTTTGGTGGAATATCCGCCTGTGGCCATGGTAGTCAGTGAATGACAAAAGGCATCAAATAGTTCCATTTCCCCTGCCCACAGAAGCAAAGTTTCGGCCACAGTAAAAACCAGGTAGATGAGCCACAGTCGCTTGGCAGTATCCTTCACATGAGGATGAAGCTTGTCGGGGGTGGGACTGGGCACTTCTGCGGAAAACAACTGCATTCCGCCGATGCCCAGGAAAGGCAGGAGCAAAAGGGTCAGCAGGATGATTCCCATTCCTCCAAGCCACTGAATCAGGCTTCTCCAAAAGAGGACTGCATGAGAAAGTTCCTCAATATTGTTCAGGATGGAAGCTCCGGTGGTGGTGAACCCGGAAATGGTCTCGAAAAAAGCATCGGTAAATCCAGGTATGGATCCTGTAAGCAGGAAGGGCAAGGTTCCAAACATGGAAAACATTATCCAGGCCCCGGTAACAATTACGTAGCCATCTCTGCGGTTTATGATTATGGGGGCCTTTCTGAATGGAAGGTAAGCTATCATACCCACTGAGGCTGTTATGGTACCGGAAAGCAGGAAATGCCATGCATCCTTTTCCCCGAACAGCAAGGACATGGGAATGGCCATCCACATGAAAAATCCTTCAGTGATCAAGATCAGGCCGAGGATGCGGACAATGGTCTTTGGATTTAGCATGAATCAGATCAATTGAAAAACTTACCTACGGTATGTATGACTCCCGGGAGGGCAAATACCACCACATGATCATAGGGCTTGATGATGGTATCCCCATGAGCAATAAAAGCTTTTTTACCGCGGGTTACTCCACCAATGATGGCCTCTCTGGGAAAATCTAT